>Ga0080004_1185893_pt1 | contig 15091 bp, 16 predicted proteins | sample WasSprMetagenome_FD_69207 | JGI IMG/M metagenome (GOLD analysis project Ga0080004, IMG submission 69207) | Sulfidic aquatic microbial communities from Washburn Spring, Yellowstone National Park, USA - WS (SPADES assembly) (version 2) | ecosystem: Environmental > Aquatic > Thermal springs > Hot... | reverse complement strand
ACCCGTGAGGGGACAGGCTTCGATGCCCCGCGCGCCCAGGCAGGCGGCCACCACCACGGTGGCGATGGTCTCCCCGCAGGACATGATGAGGTCCAGGTCCCGGGGAGAAACCCGCCCTCCCACGGACGTGGCCAGGTGAATCAGGGAGTCGGTGGCGTACGGGTCCGGGTAGCGACCCAGGGCGGAAACCACCACGCAGGGGGAGTACCCGGCCTGCAGGGCCCGCTCCACGTGCTGGCACACCCGCTCCCGCCCGGCGGGCGTCGCCACCGAGGTCCCACCGAACTTCTGCACCAGGATGCGCACCGCCGCCATTCCTCCGTCAGAGAGCGGCCGGGTCGGGGCTCAGGCCCCGCCCGCCCCCGCCAGCAACTCCGCGATCTGCACCGCGTTGGTGGCCGCGCCCTTACGCAGGTTGTCGGCCACCACCCACATCCATATGCCGCGGGGATCGTCCAGGTCGTCCCGGATGCGGCCCACCAGCACCGCGTCCTGGCCGGCGGCGTCCCGGGGAGTGGGGTAGGCGCAGCGGGCGGGCTCGTCCCGCACCACCACCCCCGGGGCGGAGGCCAGGATTTCCCGCGCCCGCGCCGCCCCCAGGGGCCTCGAGGTGCGCACCCACACCGCCTCCGCGTGCCCCACCACCACGGGGACCCGGGCCACGGTGGCCGTGATGGCCAGGTCGGGCAGGTGCAGGATCTTCCGGGTCTCCCTGACCAGCTTCAACTCCTCGCGGCAGTAACCGGTCTCGTCGAAGGCATCGATGTGCGGGAAGAGGTTGAAGGCGATGGGGTGGGGATAGATGCGGGGCCGGGGGGTACCCCCCTCCAGGACCACACGCGTTTGTTCCCACAGCTCCTCTATCGCCTCCCGCCCGGTCCCGGACACCGACTGATAGGTGCTCACCACCACCTTCTCCAGCCCCGCCTCCCGCCCCAGGGGCGCCAGCGCCACCACCAGCTGGATGGTGGAGCAGTTGGGGCTGGCCACGATCCCCCGGTGGTCCTCCAGGTCCTGCGGGTTGACCTCGGGCACCACCAGGGGCACCTCGGGGTCGAGGCGGAAGGCCGCCGACTTGTCGATCACCACCGCCCCCGCCCGCCGCGCCGCCGGCACCACCTCCCGGGCGACCTGGTCACCCACCGCGGAGAAGAGGAAGTCCACCCCCTCCACCGGGGAAGAAGCCAGGTCCTCCACCTCCACCTTCTCACCGCGGAAGAGCAGGTGGTCGCCGGCGGAGCGGTGACTGGCCCACAGCCGCAACGCATCCACGGGGAAGCGGCGCTCCTCGAGGAGCCGCACCACCTCCCGCCCCACCGCACCCGTCGCTCCCAGTACGCCCACGCGCCAGCCCAATTTCTCGCTCCCCCTTTCCCGACTGCGGCACGTCCCCTGCGGTTTCCCCCTGCGGCCGGCCCGCGCTCGCTACCGACCGGTTTCCCCGGGCGGCCGGCACGGGCTCGCTACCGTCCGGCACCCGCAGGCCCCTCACCGTGACGCTTCACCAGCAGGGGCTGGATCTGCCTCCCCTCGAGGGCCTGTTCCATCGCCGGCACCAGCAACTCCAGGTCCGCGTCCAGCGAGGTGGGCTTGGCCCAGGGATTGTCCTGACCGAAGGGAACGAAAAAGATCCCGCGGGCGGCAAGCAGCACGCCCAGGTTGCGGGCGTTGAGCCCCAGGGCGTCGTTGCTGCTGATGGCCAGCAGCACCGGCCGCCCGTTGCGCAGGGTGGCCTTGACGGCCATGGTAACCGGCCCGTCCGTGATGGCGTTGGCGATGCGGGCCATGGTGTTTCCGGTGCAGGGTGCCACCACCATGATGTCCAGCGGCCGGGTCGGGCCCAGGACCTCCGCCTCGGCGATGGTGCGGATGGGCTCATGCCCGGTCAGCTCCCGCAGACGGGCCATCACCTCGGCCGCGGTGCCGAAACGGCTGTCCGTGGTCTGCACCACCTGCGACACCACGGGCACCACCTCCGCCCCCGCCGCCACCACCTTCTCCATCTGGGGCCAGATACGGTGGAGGTTGCAGAGGGAACCGGTGATACCCCACCCCACCCGTTTGCCACTCAGCGTCACCTCATCACCCCCCATCGGCGGCGTCTCCCGGCTGACCCCGGGCTTCGCGCCAGATTTCCTCTACCACCCGGCCCAGGATGCGCCCGGCCGTGACCGGGGCCTTGACCCCCGGCAGGCCCGGGGCCAGGGCGGCCCGCAGGCCGCAGGCGGCGGCACAGGCGAAGTCCGTCCCCCCGGGGGCGGAGGCCAGGTCGATGATGACGCAGCCCGCCCGCGCCCGGCGCAGGATGCCGGCGTGCAGCACCGGGGCGGGGATGGTGTTGAAAACCACGTCGGCACCCGCCACGGCTTCCTCCAGGGCGGCCAGGGGCACGGCGCGGCACCCCATCTCCTCGGCCCGGGCCAGCTGCGCGGACCGCCTGGCCGCCACCGTCACCCTTGCCCCCATGGCTACCAGCAACCTGGCCAGGGTGGTCCCCGTGCGCCCCAGCCCCAGCACCAGGCAGGAGGAACCGTGGATGGTAATGTCCATTTCCTTCAACGCCATGAACACGGCTCCTTCCGCCGTGGGGACCGAGTTCCAGATGGCGAAGTCGTCCCGCTCCCGGTACTCCTCCAGGCGGGCCCCCCGGGCCGCCCCCCTCTCCCGCAGGACGGGGTCGGCCGCCCCGATCAGGAACAGGGTCCCGGGAGCGAGTGCCCCCCAGGCCGCCTCGTCCAGCTGCAGGGGCCCGCCCTCCGACCAGATGCAGCCGTGGCCGTCAGTCCCCCGCACCGGCCCCACCACCACCGCGGCCCCCCTCAGGGCCTCCTCGGCCCGCGCCACCACCCGGACATCTCCGGTGACGCGGCCGGCGGGTTGCCCCCACACCCGCACCCCGGCCCCCCGGGCCGCCAGGTAGCGGGCCGCCTCTGCCTCCCTGCGGTCTCCTCCCAGTACTGCCACCTGCACTCCCCGCACCGGGCTCATCCCCCGCTGGTGGCGGATGTACTCACTACAGGTTATGTGACTCCCCGGCCCCCGGTGACCCGGCCCGTTCCCCGCCGCCCGGCCCGGGGCATTCCCCGCTGCCCGGGCCAGGGCCTTCCTCGCCGGCGGGCCCGGCCTGTCCTGCGGCCGCCGGGGCGGCCACCAGCGAAGCCCCCGGGACGGGCGGTGCGGAGGCCGGCGCCCGCGCCACCTGGCGGCGCCACCGGTACCAGGCCAGGCAGAGGCTGCCCACCACCGCCAGCAGGGCGGCAGGCTGGGTGACGGTCACCCAGCCCCACAGGTGGGGGACATCCCTCCAGAACTCGACGGCAAAGCGGATGGCCGAGTAACCGGCCACGTAGAAGAGAAAGAGCTGCCCGGGGATCCCGGCCAGGCGGGGGGCCAGGTACCACAGGACCCCGAACAGCACCAGGTCGAGCACCATCTCGTAGAGCTGGGCGGGATGGCGCAGTCCGGGGGCAAAGCGGGTGAGAAAGCCCCAGCTTCCCCCGGTGAGGACGCCCCAGCAGCACCCTTCCAGGAAACACCCCACCCGGGTGACGGCCGTGCCGAGGGCGATGGCGGGGGCCCCGCCGTCGAGCAAGCGGGCGGCGGGGACCCGGCGCAGGCGGGCAAACACACACACCGCCAGCACCCCCCCGAGCAGGCCGCCGTACAGCGACAGCCCCCCCTCGCGGGTGTTCAGGATCCGCCAGGGCTGCCCCGCGTACTGGCCCCACTCCAGGGCCACGTACAGGAGCCGGGCCCCCAGGACGGCAGCCACGGCCACGTACGCGGAGGACTCCACGTAGAGCCAGGAGGGCAGCCCCAGGCGGCGCGCGTTCATCTCGCCCGCCAGGATGGCCAGCCCGAACCCCAGCGCGAACAACACCCCCCAGGTGTGAATTTCAAATCCTCTGATGCTGAAGGCAACGGGGTACACCGGCCCTCCCCCTTTTCGGCCGTTATCCCCCGGTATTCGCCTTTCTCGCTGTGAGTCCTGCCGGCAGGCGAACGCGGGCGGGGGGAGGATCGCCTTCCCCCGCCCGCCGCGGGAGGTTCGCTTTCGGGGTGCCAGGCAGGCCGCGCCCAACCCCAGGCGGCCGGCAGGGCGGGCCCGGCCGCCCCCGCCGCCCGCCGCGCCACGGTCAGCCCCTGGCGGTGTGGGTCTCCACGTCCTGCGCGCCGTGCCGGCGCATGATATCGGCGGCCTCGTTCACCTTCTGGTCGGAACTCTTCACCATGGCCACCAGGTTGCCTTCCCGCACCTTTTGCTCGTAAAAGCGGCCCCGTTCCTCGGGAATACCCCAGTCGATCAGGCCGCCGGCAAGACCGCCCGTGGCCGCCCCGGTGAGGGCCCCGGCGATGGGTCCCGCCGCCAGGATGGGGCCCACGCCCGGAATGGCAAGGGCCCCGGCCCCGGCCAGCAACCCGGCCAGGCCCCCCAGGGTCCCGCCCGTGACCACTCCCTCCGCCACCGTGCCCTCGCCGGCACGCTGCCCGTCCCCCCTGGCGATCACGGAAACGTCGCGACCAAACCCCTTCTGGCGGAGCTCCTCCACGGCCCGATCGGCATCGGACCGGTTCCGGAATACCCCGATCACCGTCTTGGCCATACGGCTCAACCCCCTTTCTGCCGACGGCGCAGGCCGCGGGCCTGCCCCGTCGCAGATGGTAGTATGCCGCACTGGCCAGCCGGTCTTACGCGCCTACGGTCGCGGCGGGGCGCCCACGAAAAACGGCTGCAGGATGGCGATCAACAGCGCCGCCAGGGCGAGGGGATCGAAGGTGATGCCCCCCAGCTGCACCGTCTGCTGGACGGGCAGGCGGAGGAAGGCCGCCAGGCTGACCAGGGCCACGTAGATGCCGCCGGCCACCCCCACCAGCTGCCTCACCGCCTCCGCCGCCGGGGAAGTCACGGGCGCCACGCCTTCCCCCTGCTGGCGGGCCATGTCGATCAACCTGACCCTGCGCCTGAGAGAAAGGAGCACCAGCACGCCGGTGCCCCCCACTGCCACCAGGTACCAGTCCACACCCTTCCCCGGTTACCCGTATGCCCCGTCCGGAGCGCTTATGCCCCGCGCGAAAAAAATGGCCCCGCCCGGTCCCCGCGGTGTTTTCTCAGGGTTGCCTCCCCGCCGTGCGCCTCCTGACCACCTCCACCACCAGACGATCCAGTTTGCTGCTGATGCTTTCGGCCAGTTCGCGGCCCTCTTCTTCAAGCCCGGAGGTACCTCCGGCGACGCGGTACAGCTCCCGGCGCAGCTCCTCTAGCTCGCGCAGCAGGTCTTCTTCGCTCTTTTCCTCTGGCAACTCCTCTCCCCCTGCGGCGGGGACCGGGCAGGGGAAGTCCGACCACCGCATGATTATAGCAGCATCCGGGCTCAACTGCTCAGAAATTTATCGACACAAACTGAGCCATTTCGACACTACCTAAGGGCCCGTGCTGCCCAGGCCCCCCTGCCGCGGGGGACCCGGCCGGTCGTCGTCCGTCAGGCCGAAAGGAAGGAAAACGCCCTGGGCCACTCGCTCCCCCCGGCGCACCAGCACCGGTTCCGCACCCCGGTTGTACAGGGCGAGCAGGATGTGACCCTCGTTGGCGGGATTGTCCACGTAGTCGGCGTCTATGACCGCCACCCCGTTGGCCAGGCTCAATCCCCGCTCCACGGCCAGGCTCGACCGGATGAACACGGCCAGGAATTCGCCCGGGGGAAGATACACCTTGACTCCGGTGGGCACCAGGGCCACCCCGCCCGGCGGGACGACGGTATCCTCGGCTGCCGCCAGGTCGTAACCGGCCGACCCCGGGGTGCTGCGCCGGGGGAGTTCCACCCCTTTAGAGCGGTACGCGGAAACCACCTCGAACCGACGCCCCACCGCCGGCACCTCACTCCGCCGGAGTCTCGCCCGCCACGCGCTCCCGAAGTTCACGCAGCACGCCCAGGTCGGGCCGGTAACCCTCCGGGGTCCTGACGGGGGTCTCCAGGATGACGGGCCGCCCCCTTACCTCCGGCTGCTCCAGGAGCAGGGCGAACCCCTCCACCCCGATCTGCCCCTGGCCCAGGGGCTCGTGGCGGTCGAGGTGGGAGCCGCAGGCGCCCGCCGAATCGTTGAAGTGCCATGCCTTCACCCGCTCCGACCCCAGCAGCTCGCGCACCCTGGCGAGGAGCACCTCCTGCCCCTCGGTGGTGCGCAGGTCGTAGCCCGCCGCGAAGGCGTGGCAGGTATCCAGGCAAACCCCCAGGCCCTGCGGGTACTGCGAGCGGGATATGACCCAGGCCAGGCCCTCCACGCTCTCCCCCAGGCCCCCGGCCGTATTCTCGAGCAAGATGGTCACGCCCGCGCCCGCCGTCCCCGCCCGCTCGCGGGCCCGGTCCAGGGCCCGGACGCACCGCCCCAGGCCCTCTTCCAGCGGCAGCTCACGGGCGTGGCCCATGTGCACCACCACCCAGGGCGCCCCCAGCAGGGCCGCCCGTTCCAGGTCCTCCGCCAGTACCTGCACGGCGTACTCCCACCTGGACTCGTCCGCCGCGCCTATGTTCACCAGGTAAGGGGTATGTACGATGAGGGGGGCGATGGCGGCCCGCGCCAGGCCATCCCTCAGCACCGCCACCTCCGCCTCACCCAGCGGCCGCGCCTTGCCGCCCCGGGGGCTCCGGGAGAAGACCTGCACCGTTTCGCACCCCAGGGAGACGGCGTCTGCGATGAGCTGCTGCCAGCCGCCCGCTATGGAGAGGTGGGCTCCCAGACGCACGGGCACCGCCTTCACCGCCTCTTATGGCCGGGCCCGCCCTGTCCGCGGGCACCGGGCCCCGACTCCTGCCCGCCTCCCCGGGACGGTTGCGGGGCCCCTTTGCCGCGGTGGTCGGGCGCGCCACCGCGCCGCTCGTTCCCCCCGGCACGGGACTGCTCCGCCAGCAACACCTGCCGGCGGGAAAGGTTCAGGCGGCCCATGTGGTCGATCTCCGTCAGCTTGACCAGGACCTCGTCGCCGACGTTCACCACGTCTTCCACCCGGTTCACCCGCCGGTCGGAGAGTTCGGAGAGGCGCACCAGCCCTTCCTTGCCGGGCAGGATCTCCACGAAGGCACCGAAGCTGGTGACGCGGGTCACCCTGCCGCGGTACACCTGACCGACCTCGGGCTCGGCGGTGAGTTCGCGGATCATCGCCAGGGCTTTCTCGGCGCCCTCGCAGGGGCCCGCGATGTACACGCGCCCGTCGGACTCCACGTCGATCTTGGTGCCGGTCTCGGCGATGATGCGGTTGATGGTCTTGCCCCCCGGCCCGATCACGTCGCGGATGCGGTCCGGGTGGATGGTGATGCTCAGGATGCGCGGCGCCCACCGGCTCAGTTCCGGACGGGGCGCGGGGAGCACCTCCAGCATGCGATCGAGGATGTAGAGCCGTCCGCGCCTGGCCTGCTCCAGGGCCTGGCGCAGGATGTCGATGGTCACCCCCGGGATCTTGATGTCCATCTGCAGGGCGGTGATCCCCTTGGCCGTACCGGCCACCTTGAAGTCCATGTCCCCGAGGGCGTCCTCCATGCCCTGGATGTCGCTCAGGATGACCACCCGGTCCCCTTCTTTGATCAGCCCCATGGCCACCCCGCTCACGGGCGCGGAAATGGGCACCCCCGCGTCCATGAGGGCCAGGGTGCTGCCGCACACCGAGGCCATGGAGGTGGAACCGTTGGACTCCAGCACCTCGGACACCACGCGCAGGGTGTACGGGAAGACGTCCTCCGAGGGGATGACCGCTTCCAGGGCCCGCTCGGCCAGCGCCCCGTGGCCGATCTCCCGCCGGCCGGGACCGCGCAGGGGCCGCGTCTCGCCGGTGGAGTAGGGCGGGAAGTTGTAGTGGTGCATGTAGCGCTTCTCTTCTTCCTCGCCGGTGTCGTCGAGGAGTTGCACGTCCCCCACGGCCCCCAGGGTGGCCACGGTGAGCACCTGGGTCTGGCCCCGCGTGAACAGCCCGGAGCCGTGCGCCCGGGGGAGCAACCCCACCTGGCACCACACGGGCCTGATCTCGTCGGGACGGCGGCCGTCGGGCCTGATCCCGTGCTCGATCACCTGCCGGCGCATCTCTTCCTTCAGGATCTTCTTGAGGACCGCGGCGATCTGGGGGGCGCCGTCGGGGTATTCGGGCAGGAAATGCTCCACCACCCGGGCCTCCAGTTCGCTGGTCGCCCGCTCGCGCTCGGTCTTGTCGGCGTACCCCAGCAGCTCCACCACCATGGGGGTGGCGTACTCCCTCACCCGGCGCTCCAGTTCCGGGTCGGGCAGGAACAGGGGGAACTCCCGCTTGGGCTTGCCCACCTGGCGCGCCAGGTCGGCGATGAAGCGGGCCACCTTGCGGCACTCCTCCTGGCCGGCGGCGATGGCGCGCAGTACGTCCTCCTCGGGAACCTCCCGCGCACCCGCCTCCACCATGATCACCGCGTCCTCGGTGCCCGCCACCACCAACTCAAGGGGAGAGCGGGCTCGCTGCGCCTGCGTGGGGTTTATCACCGGTTGCCCGTCCACCAGGCCCACCTCGCAGGCACCCACGGGACCGTTCCAGGGGATGTCCGAGATGCTGAGGGCCGCCGAGGCACCCACCAGGCCGCAGATTTCCGGCGAGTGGTCGTGATCCACCGAGAGCACGGTCACGATCACCTGGATGTCGTGCCGCAACCCCTCCGGGAACAGCGGCCGGATGGGGCGGTCGATGAGACGCCCGCTCAGGATGGCCCGCGTGCTCGGGCGCCCCTCCCGGCGGTGCCAGCTCCCCGGGATGCGCCCCACCGCGTACAGCCGCTCCTCGTAGTCCACGGTGAGGGGGAGGAAGTCCACCCCCTCCCGCGGCTCGGCCGAGGCGGTGGCGGTCACCAGGACGGCGGTGTCCCCGTACCGCACCAGGCAGGAACCCCCGGCCTGCCTGGCCATCTTGCCCACCTCCACACGGAGGGGGCGACCGGCGAAGTCCATTTCAAAACAGCGGAAGCCCTCCGGCTCCCATGTCGTGGCAATGTGCTCGACGGCAGCTTCGCTCAATACCATACCTCCCTTCCCCGGGATGGCCCGGGGGCACTGCAAACGAAGGGCGGGCCTCCCGCCCGCACCTTCAACCACGGATCCCCAGTTTTTCCACCAGGGCCCTGTATCGTTCGATGTCGGTTTCCTTCAGGTACCTGAGCAGGTTGCGCCTGTGCCCCACCATCTTGAGCAGGCCGCGCCGGCTGTGATAGTCGTGCCGGTGCTGCCTGAGGTGCTCCGTGAGTTCCTCGATGCGCTGGGTGAGCAGGGCAATCTGCACTTCCGGAGACCCCGTGTCCCGCTCGTGCCGGCGGAACTCCGATATTATGGCCTGTTTCTTTTCGCGCGCGAGAGCCACCCAAGCCTCCTCCTTCCCCGCCAATCCCCCACACCCAGCCGGCCGCCGGAGGAGCGCGCCGCCGCGTGCAGGTTCAACCGCGTCGATTGTAGCACACCGTCCCAGCGCTGTAAACGCGCTCACCGCCGCCAGGGGCCGCGGCCGCCCGGCCGAGGACGGCCAGGGCCCGGCGGGTGTCGGCCTCCAGCTGGCGCGCCAGGGCGGCAGCGTCGGGGAAGCGCTTCTCGCCCCGCAGGCGCCGCCAGAACGCCACCTCGACGGAGCTACCGTACAGGTCCGCGCAGGTCCCGACCAGGTGCACCTCCAGGCGCGGTTCCCCGCCCCCGAAGGTGGGCCGGGAACCGAAGTTCGCCACTCCCGGCAGGTAACCGCCCGGGCCACCCTCCCCGCAGCGGACGCACACCGCGTAGACACCGGGCGCGGGCATGACCTTCCCGGGGTGGTACGCCACGTTGGCGGTGGGATACCCCAGGGTCCCCCCCCGCCCCTCGCCGGACACCACCCGTCCGGTCACCCCGTAGGGCCGCCCCAGCATGAGGCGGGCCCGGCCCACCGCGCCCCGGCTCACCGCCTCCCGCACGGCGGTGGAAGAGACCACCCGGCCACCCACCCGCACGGGGGGGAGGACTTCCACGCGCACCCCCCGTTCCTGCCCCCACCGGCGGAGGTCTGCGGGAGTTCCGCGGCCCCCCCGCCCGAAGGTGAAGCTGAACCCCACCCACACCTGGCGCGCCCGCAGCATGTCCTCCAGCACCCGGCGGCAGAACTCCGCCGCTTCCATCCCCGCCAGCGCCCCGTCGAACCTCATCACCAGGAGCATGTCCACTCCCAGAGCAGCGAGGATGGCGGCCTTCTCCTCGGGAAGGGTGAGCCGGCGGGGCCCATTCCCCGGTCGCAGCACCTCGAGGGGGTGGGGCTCGAAGGTGAGCACGGCGGCAGGCAAACCCTCCTGCCGGGCGCCCTCCACCAGACGGCGGATGAGGCGCTGGTGGCCCAGGTGGACCCCGTCGAAGGTGCCCACGGCCAGCGCCATTTCCGCCGGCGGAGACGGAGGATCGGCCAGGGAGAACTCGAATTGCTCCACCCTCAATCCACCCCTCGCTCTGGGCCGATGAGCACGGTTTCCAGCTCCAGGAGCCTCCGGCCCCCCGCCCACCGGGCGATGGCCCAGAGATCGCCGTCCGGCCCCATCACCCGTACTTTCTCCCCGGGGGACGGTGTGCGCTCAACCGGTACCTCCACCAGCGCGGGGTCGACGTATCCCGACGCCACCTTCTCCCGCCCGCCCCGCACGACCACCGCCGGCAGCTCCTCCACCAGCCGCACCGCGGGGCCCACCGCGTCCTGAGGGCGGTCGCGGATTTCCTCCAGGGTGCGGGCATCCTCCAGGCGGAAGGGGCCCGCCCGCGTGCGCACCAGGAACCCCACGTACCCGCCCACCCCCAGGACCTCTCCCAGCGCCTGGGCCCACGTGCGCACGTAAGTTCCGCGCGAGCAGGTCAGGTCCACCAGCACGCGCGCCCGCCTCCCGGGCTCGAACTCCACCACGCGGGCGGAGTACACGGTCACCCGCCGCGGCCTGCGGGGGACTTCCTCGCCCCGGCGGGCCAGGCGGTACAGGGGCACACCGCCGTGCTTGAGGGCAGAGGTCATGGGGGGCACCTGCTCGAGTTCTCCGGTGAGGGACACCACCGCCTCCTCCACCTCGGGCCGCCCGATCCGCGAGGCATCCGCGCCCTCTTCCACGGGGGAGGCAGCGTCCCCGGTGGCGGTCCGCGCGCCCAGGACCACCTCGGCCCGGTATTCCTTCGTCCCTTCCAGGAGAAAGCCCAGGAGGCGGGTGGCCCTGCCCAGGGCCACCACCAGTACCCCCGCCGCCCCCGGGTCCAGGGTCCCCCCGTGGCCGGCCTTCATCCCCAGCCAGCGGCGCAGGCAAGCCACCACGTCGTGGGACGTCATCCCCGGGGGCTTGAGCACGTTCACCACACCCCCGGACGGCGGCATGCCCCTGCCGTCCCCCGCGCAGCCGGAACCGCTCATCCCAGCACGCTCCTCACCCGGGACAGCACCAGGTCCCGCGCCCTCTCCACGGGACCCTCGAGCACGCAGCCGGAGGCGCGGGCGTGGCCGCCCCCTCCCAGGGAAGCCGCCAGCCGCCCCACGTCCACCCGGCGCGAACGGAACCCCACCTTGACCCGGCCGTCCTCCTCCTCGCGGAAGAGGATGGCCACCTCCACCCCGTTCAGGGAGCGGGGGTAATTGATGATGCCGTCGGCGTCGGCCACCGTGGCACCCGCCCGGGCCATCATCTCCCGGGTGAGGGTGACGTGGGCCACCCTGCCCCCGGATTCCACGGCCAGGGTCCCCAGGGCCAGGTGGAGGAGCCGCAGGGAGGCCAGGGAGCGGCTCTCGTACACGCGCCGGGCGATTTCCGCCGGGTCGGCCCCCGCTTCCACCAGGCGGGCGGCCGCCCGGAAAGCCCGGGGCGAGGTGTTATCGTACTGAAAAGACCCCGTGTCGGTCATGAGCGCCGCGTACAGGCAGGTGGCCACCTCCCGGTCGAGCGGCACCCCCAGGCTGTCGGCGATGGCGATGACCATTTCCCCCACCGCGGGCGCCTCCGGGTCCAGGAAGCGCACGGCGCCAAACCCGGTGTTGGTCGGGTGGTGGTCCACGTTAAGCAGGAGCAAACCCCGGGCCAGGGCGGCCGTCTTCTCCCCCGCCCGCCCGGGGTCGGTCATGTCCAGGAAAACCGCCGCGGAGAAATCCCCCCGCACCCGGTCGAAGGGGACCACCCGGTCGGCCCCCGGCAGGAACGCGTACAGCGGGGGCAGGGGGTCCCGTTCCCAGGTCACCACGGCCTCGGCCCCCAGACGCTCCAGGATGAGGGCCAGCCCCAGCACGGACCCCGCGCTATCCCCGTCGGGAGCGAGGTGCAGGGGCAAAAGAAACCGCCGCCCCGATGCCAGCACGCGGGCCACCTCGGAGGCGGCTCCCACCTCAGGCATGCTCCGTCTCCCCACCCCCCGTCCCGCCGGGATGGCCTTCCCCGCCCCCAGCACGGGCGTCCTCCCCGCCGCCGGCCGCCGCGGAGCGGGCGCGCTGTTCCTCTGCGATCAGCTTGAGCACCAGGGCCCCTTTCTCGAGGGACTCGTCCAGGTGGAAGACAATCTCCGGCGTGCGGAAAAGCCTCACCCGACGCCCCACTTCCGAGCGGATGAACCCCGTGGCACTGCGCAGGCCCTCCATGGTGGCCTTTTTGGCAGCTTCGTCCCCCAGAACGGAGACGTATACGCGGGCGTGGCGGAGGTCGCTGGAGACCTCCACCCTGGTGATGGACACAAAGCCCACCCGGGGATCCTTCAACTCGGAAAGGAGCGAAGCTATCTCGTCCCTCAGGGCTTCGGCCACCCTCTCCTGCCGCGTACCGCCCACCGCTACACCCTCCGTCAGTAGAATTCCACCTCGTAGTCCTGCACCAGGGCACCGGAGGCGTCCACGAACCGCACCACCGCCTCCAGCACCCGGCCGCACACGGTGCGGTCGCCGGAAACGCAGGCCACCGCCACGGTGGCCCGCTGGTGCGCGTTCTGGTGATCCACCTCGGCCACCGAGACGTTGAAGCGGTGCCGCAGCCGGTCCACCAGGCTCTTGACCACCCTGCGCTTGTCCTTCAGGCAACCGTTACCGGGCAGGGCCAGTTCCAGGCGGACCACTCCCACCACCATGACCCCCACCCCCGCCGCGCGGCCGCGCCACGGGCAGCTACAGTTCCGGCCGGACCTCCTCTACCGTGTACACCTCCAGTTCGTCGCCTTCCTTCACGTCCTGGAAGCGCTCTATGAAGATGCCGCACTCCATGCCCGCGGGCACCTCGCGCACGTCTTCCTTGAAGCGCTTCAGGGAGTCGATGCGGCCCTCGTGCACCACGGTGCCGTCGCGCACCACCCGCACCTGGGCGCCCCGCACCACCTTGCCTTCGGTGACGTAGCACCCGGCCACGTTCCCCACCTTGGGCACGTGGAAGGTGGCCCGCACCTGGGCCCGGCCCAGGGGCACCTCCCGCAGGGTGGGCTTGAGCAGGCCCCGCATGGCGGCGCGCACGTCGTCCAGCAACTCGTAGATGATGCGGTAGGTGCGCACCTCCACCCCCTGCTCCTCGGCCGCCCGGCGGGCGTTCACGTCGGGGCGGACGTTGAACCCGATCACGATGGCCCCGGAGGCGGAGGCGAGCATGATGTCGGACTCGGAGATGGCCCCCACCCCTTCGTGGATGATGACCACCCGCACCTCGGGGTGTTCCAGCTTCAGCAGGGCCTGGCGCAGGGCCTCCACCGACCCCTGCACGTCGGCCTTGAGGACCAGGCGCAGTTCCCTGGCCTCGCCCGCCCTGGCCTGGCGCATGAAGTCCTCCAGGCCCACCCGGCGCGCCTGCTGCTCGGTGCGGTGGCGCAACTGGCGCTGCTCGGCCACGTTGCGCGCCATGTGCTCGTCCGGGACCACCCGCAGGATGTCCCCCGCCTGGGGCACTTCCTCGAAGCCGATCACCTCCACGGGCGTGGACGGCCCGGCCTCCTTCACCTGCTGGCCGCGGTCGTCCACCATGGCCCTGACCTTGCCCCAGGTCAGGCCGGCCACGAAGGCGTCGCCCACCCGCAGGGTACCCGCCTGCACGATGACCGTGCCCACCGGGCCCCGGCCCCGATCCAGCCTGGCTTCGATGATGGTGCCGCGGGCGGGTCGATCGGGATTTGCCTTCAGTTCCTGGAGGTCCGCCACCAGCAGGATCATCTCCAGCAGGCGGTCCAGGTTCTCACCGGTGCGCGCCGACACGGGGACCATGACCGTGTCGCCGCCCCAGTCCTCGGCGATGAGGCCGTGCTCGGAAAGCTGCTGCTTCACCCGCTCCGGGCGGGCGTCGGCACGGTCGATCTTGTTGATGGCCACCACGATGGGCACCCCGGCCGCCCGGGCGTGGTTGATGGCTTCCACGGTCTGGGGCATGACGCCGTCGTCGGCCGCCACCACCAGCACGGCGATATCGGTGACCTTTGCCCCCCGGGCGCGCATGGCGGTGAACGCCTCGTGACCGGGGGTGTCGATGAAGACCACCCGGCGACCGTTCCACTCCACCGTGTAGGCACCGATGTGCTGGGTGATCCCGCCCGCTTCCTGGTCGGTGACGCGGGTATGGCGGATGGCGTCCAGCAGCGACGTCTTACCGTGGTCCACGTGGCCCATCACCGTGACCACGGGAGGACGCGGCTTGAGCAGGGCCTCGTCCTCCGGCTCCTCCACTTCCCGATCTTCCACCAGGAGCTGCTCCTCGGTGACTTCGGGCTCCTTCACCTCGGCGCCGAACTCGGTGGCCACGATCATGGCCGTCTCCCGGTCCAGCTCCTGGTTGATGGTGGCCAGGACGCCCATCTCGAGCAGTTTCTTGATGACGTCAGCGGCCGGCAAGTTGAGCTTCTCGGCCAGCTCCTTCACCGTGAGCGGACCCAGGATGGTCACCTTCTTGGCCACCACCGGCCGACGCTCGACCCGCGCCGCCGGCCGCCGGTAATGACTCAGACGGCGTACGCCTTCTTCTTCCTCTTCCAGTTCCCAGGGCTCTTCGCGCCGCTCCGGCGCCTTCTTGCCCGGCTTGGCGCCCGGCTTGGGCGGCGCAACCGGCGGAAGCGGCATCCCCCGCCCCCCGGGACGCATACCCGCGCCCGGCCGGCCAGG
>Ga0080004_1093101_pt1 | contig 15092 bp, 14 predicted proteins | sample WasSprMetagenome_FD_69207 | JGI IMG/M metagenome (GOLD analysis project Ga0080004, IMG submission 69207) | Sulfidic aquatic microbial communities from Washburn Spring, Yellowstone National Park, USA - WS (SPADES assembly) (version 2) | ecosystem: Environmental > Aquatic > Thermal springs > Hot... | reverse complement strand
TTCCTCGACTTGACTTTATTAGAACTTTTTCTTTACCTCCCAAGGGACACATTGACCTAACATCTTCAGGTTTCATTTCAGAGTTAATGTAGTTTGCAAAATAATTAGTTCCATATTTTGCCGAAGCTTCAAAAATTCCATCAAAAGCAGGATCTTCCCACGGGAAATCTTTTGTAATGTTTATTGTTGGAATCGGAAAATGGAATGGTCTTCCTTTTGCATCTCCTTCCATGTAAACTTCATAAAGTGCTTTATCAAAAATTTTCATTTCCTCTTCGAATTCAGAATAGGTTTTGTCTTGAGGTTTTCCTCCAATAATCACTGGTAATTTTGCGTAAACTGGAGAGGGTTTTAGATCTAAAGTAATATTAGTAAAAGGGCACTGAAAACCCACTCTTGTTGGAATTGCCATGTTGAACAAAAATTCTTGCAGAGCCTGTTTTACTTGTTGGTAATTCAAATTGTCGTATCTAATAAATGGAGCTAAAAGCGTATCGAAATTAGAAAAAGAAATAGCACCTGCCGCTTCGCCTTGCAATGTATACATAAAATTAACTACCTGGCCTAAAGCTGCTCTAAAATGTTTTGCAGGTTTTGATTCAACTTTCCCTGGTACTCCCCCAAATCCTTTAATCAAAAGATCGTAAAGATCCCAGCCAACGCAATTGTGAACTAAAAGAGAATTACACAAAAATGTGTTAGATTCAGTAGTAATATCATAAATGAATTTGTCAGGGATAGTTGTAATTTCGTTATTCAATACTCTATTCCATCCATAATCTTCTGACCTCCAATGTTTTTTAGCAGGTTTTGCTTTTTGATATTTAAAAGAGGGGAAATCAACGTTTTCTTTTTTAGAAAAAGTAAGCCTATAAAGAGGGTAATTTTGAATAATTTCTTTTCCTCTAAAGAGATTTTTCTTTCCTATGTCTTTAGTAGAAGCTCCGGTTCTAGGAACAATTCCAAAAAATTGGAGCAAAATTGCAAGTTGCTCAAGCATTGTCCTAGAAGTTACTCGAATTATAATTTGAGTTTTTTCAGTGCTGAGGCTTCCATCTCCATCAATAATTCCTGCAATCAACCCTCTTATGAAATCGAGATTGTAAGTCAAAATATCAAAAGGTAAATTTTTATTTTTACTCAATGGTTTTATTTGAAAAATTTTCTCGAAAACAAGTTTTAAAGTACTCGAGTTAATTGAAATATCTTTCGTTTCACCTTCCTTTTCTTTCACATAGCTCCTCACTCCCAAGCGGGTACAAATTCTTTGAATTTTTTCGATGATCTCTTTTTCGCCAGTAGTAATTCTTAATCTCCAGCTATCGTAATTGCCTTCTGCTATAAAAAATCCGAGTAAATATCCGAGGTCTTCAGTAAGTTCTAATTTATTGTCCAGGCTGTTGGCGCTGTTTGAAGTACTAATAGTTCCTTCAACTCTTAAAGAACCTCCCCAATTTTCTATAAAATCTTTCCAATCAAACCCTTCGAGAAAAAAGTTTTCATAATTTCTTTTTAAAAGTTCTTCTGCTAAATAGATGTGTTTTTTGAAAAACAATTTTTCGTCACTCAGCAGAGAAGGAATATGACAACTCAAAATTAAATGATTTTTTACTTGAACCTCTCTTGCTTCAATTTCTTTCTCTAATGTTTCGGAGTTTTCTTTAACAATAAATGGATGATTATCTGTGACGATCACGCTTTGACCTTGCTCTGATTTAATAAACCTCATTTCTCTATCTTTTTTCTTTCTTACCATTCTCAAAACTTTCGTCCATCCGTTTCTATCTAAAACAAAAAGGTTTTTTGGATATTTTGCGAAAGCTTCATCTTTTTCATTTAAAAGAATTTCAGGCTCTGAAATTTCTTCATAAAGATTTTCGAGAGAAAGGAGTTTAATATCACCGTTTAATTTAGCTATCACTGTTTCTTTCCCAAAAAATGTATAAGGTCCTAAAGTATCCAAATTATGAATGTGAAAATCTCCAGATTCGTGTGCTTCTCTAATTTCTGGAGGATAAATTTTGTTTAACCAATATTTTTTGATAATGTAGGAAACCCCATAATGATTCAATCCTTGCAGAGAAAAGGCCATATTGGCATTTTCTTGAACCTCCCAATCCAATTTTTCCAAATATTGATCTAACCTATCAACAGCCTCTTCTGAAACCTTTATCGCCTCTCTAATTCTTCGTCTTTGCTCTCTATAAAGAATGTAAGCTTTTGCTGTCTTGACCAATCCTTCCAAAATCAAAACTTCTTCAACAATATCTTGAATTTGCTCAACATGAGGTATTTCGCCTTTCTTGAACCTTCTATTTAAAATTTGGATAACTTTTTGAGTAAGTCGTTTGGCTTTTTTTCCATCTCTTTCTCCAGTAGCAGTAATTGCCTTAAAAATGGCATTTTCAATTTTTGAAGCATCGAAATTAACTATTGATCCGTCCCTTTTTTGGACTTTTTCAATGTGGTTTTTAGTCATTTTTTCTTATTAAGTTCCCTTAAAAGACTTTTAAGATTTATTCCATAAAGTTGGCAAATTTGGCCAATTTTTAATTTACCCATTTCATTTTTTGCAAAAGGACAAGTGGGACAAGGTACGCCATGCTTAACTAGTATCTCCACATTCTTTGGAGAAGACTTTAAAATTTCCTCTAAAGTTGTTTTTTCGTCAAACATGTAAAAAGTTTTTAAAAAAGGTTTTAAGATTATATCGTAAATTCCCTCACTTTGTCAAAATTGCCTTAAAATTTGAATTGGAAAAATTTATTTGTGAAAGCAATTTTGTTTTCTAAATTTTACCCTCTAATGCTTTAACTAGCCAACCAGCTTCCGTCAATAACTACATCAGCTCCCGTCATATAACTTAAAGAATGTTAATTATTACTCCCGATCTTCTTTTTTTGGACCGCCTCATTTTGCCACCAACCCCCTTCAACTCTTTCAATTCTTTTAACTCCTTTATTTGACTAAATTTGAACTTTATTTAAAAAAACAAATTGCCCCATATCCTACAACTTGAGATTTTTCTCCATAAATTGTATCTCCTGAGTTTTGATATTTCAAAAGTTTAGCTTTTGCTTTTTTATGCTTTGCGATTTCCAAAATTGTCTTTATCGTATCCTGAGCGCAGGCAAAAGTGTCGACATCTGGAAAAAACTTTTGTAAATTTGCAATTTTTTCTTTGAACTTTTCTGGATCTAAAGTTAAAATTCCATCGATTGTTCTTTTGTCCACTTGAATAGCAATCTCATAGGGTGGGTAATGGGAAAGATCAGAAGAGGCAACGACTAAAGCTTTTTTCTTCTCCATTATTTTTAAAATTGCCTTTGCTAAATCCTGCCAATCTTCATCTTCAGAACCAAAAATTAAAGGTAAAATTTTAAAGTCCTTTAAAACTTTTTGTAAAAAGGGAATTTGAACTTCAAGCGAATGCTCAAATAGATGCGCAGAGTCGCGAGTAAAAAATCTTTTTGAAAAGCTCAAAACTTCTTTTGCCAAATCCTCATCAACTTTTACTTTTCCAAAAGGCGTCTCCCATTCTCCCTTTTCCCAAATTGAAACTCCATCAAAATACTCATAATGAGAATCTCCAATTAAAACTATTATTTCATAATTTTTCCCCTCAATTGCTTTATAACAATAAGCTGCGACAGCACCTGAAAAAATATATCCGGCATGGGGAACTAAAATTCCAAAAATTTCACCATCAATTTTGGGTAGTTTTACTTCTTTTAAAAAACTCTCAATCATTGCTTCCAGCTCTCTTTTTTCTTCAGGATAAAATTGTCCAGCAACCGCTGGGAACCTTATTTTTTCTTCCATATTATTTTCAAATCCAAAACTCACAATTTTTTTAAATTTTAACAAAAAATTTATTAAAGTAAATGCGAAATGAAAAAGAGTGCCAGCGAAACACTCTTTTAGCTACCTATTTTTTCAATATAATCTTAAATAGATAAAACAGAAAAAATATTGAAATGGCTAGCTCCTTTAGGGAAAAATTTAAAAGATTATAAGATTCGTTAGTGATTTATTAATTAGCTGGACAGGTAATACTTGTTGCAGTGATAGTCCCTGCACTATTTACCGTTATTCGGTGGCAACCACTACCATCTGTATCTCTAAGGATAATTCCATTGCCTTGGGTAGCTACATAAACATCTCCTCCTTTCACCGTTAACTTGGATCCAGGAGTAGTTGTACCAATACCAACATTTCCAGTAGAATTCACATACAATCCTTGATCGGCAAAATTTACTGAAACTGGAGTTGATCTATCAGTAGTTGTTCCATCACCAAGTTGGCCATAATTATTCCGCCCCCAGCATTTAACTGTTCCATCATTTAAAAGAGCACAGGTGTGAGACCCTCCAACTGTAATTGAAATTGCATTTGTTATTCCTGAAACTGAAACTGGAGTTGATCTATAAGTAGTCGTTCCGTCGCCAAGCTGGCCATAATAATTGTATCCCCAGCATTTAACTGTTCCATCATTTAAAAGAGCACAGGTGTGAGCCCCTCCAGCTACAACTGAAATTGCATTTGTTATTCCCGAAACTGAAACTGGAGTTAATCTATTAGTAGTTGTTCCATCACCAAGCTGGCCAGTGTTATTTTCTCCCCAACATTTAACTGTTCCATCATTTAAAAGAGCGCAGGTGTGATCCCATCCAGCTACAATTGAAATTGCATTTGTTATTCCTGAAACTGAAACTGGAGTTGATCTATCAGTAGTTGTTCCATCACCAAGCTGACCATAATAATTCCATCCCCAACATCTTGCTGTTCCATCACTTAAAAGAGCACAGGTGTGAGCCCCTCCAGCTGCCACTGAAGTTGCATTTGTTATTCCTGAAACTGAAACTGGAGTTAATCTATTAGAAGTTGTTCCATCGCCAAGTTGACCAATGGAATTGTATCCCCAACATTTAACTGTTCCATCATTTAAAAGAGCGCAGGTGTGATCCCATCCAGCTGTAATTGAAATTGCGTTTGAAAGACCAGAAACTTGAGTTGGGAGAGCTTTATCAGTAGTTGTTCCATCACCAAGCTGACCACTGGAATTTGCGCCCCAACATCTTGCTGTTCCATCATTTAAGATAGCACAGGTATGATTACCAAGTCCTTTTTCCATTATTCTTGAATAATAATTGAGAGAGGTTGGGAAATGATAGAGACTTTGCCATGGTAAAAGAGCATTTTTAATTTTTCTACCTCCATCAAATCTAAGATTTCCAATAAGATGGAGTTTTTCAGCTGGTGATGTTGTTCCAATACCAAGATTTCCTTGAGCATCTATCCTCACTCTTTCATTTGGGCCTCCAGTATAGAAGCGGATGATTCCGTTTTGATCGCTAGCATAAAGAGAAGTATTTTTTCCTTCAAGGACTAGAGAGTTTGGTTGCCAAGCTCCAAAACCTATCCAGTTTGGACCAAAGGAATGAAGACTTCCAATATTTGTTCCAGATGGATGTTGAAATCTTATTACATTGTAGGTATTTGATGGATTGCTTAAAATGATGTTTGCATCATAATTTCCACTACGACCAGCAATTTCTATTTTTGCTTGAGGTGATGTTGTTCCAATACCAAGATTTCCAGAAATAATTGCACTTCCTTGAACTGAGAGGTTTTCTCCTATATTGAAAGTAGCCAGGACCAATTCTACGATAGCAAAAGTTAAAAATAAAATAGTGAGTGATAAAGGAAAAAAAGACTTACTGGAGGGAGACTTTACCCTCATTTTTAAAAAAATTTATGCTTTTCTCCTTTCTTTGTCAAGTGCCTTTTCGTACTCCTTTACAAATTTGCCAAATTTTTGTAAATTTTAACAAAAAATTTTGCTAAAGGGAAACTGAAGGAGAATCTAATTTTTTAAAAGGTATAATTTAAAAAACTAAAATCAACTTTGAGTTAGCGCTTTATTTCGTGGAAAGGTTTGAAAATGTGCTTTGAGGCTATAACAAGTTATCCTGCTTTGCTAAACTTTTATTTGCTTTTTTGACTAATTTTTGGTAGGGGCAATAAAAATATGAAACCTGAAATTAAAGCTAAAGTTGATCCAAAAAAGAAAGGTGCTGAAGGGTTTATTTTTGACCACAAAATTCCCGCAATTAAGGAGGCAAAAAAGGTGCAAATTCCAATTGAGGTTTGATAAATACCAAAAGAAGTTGCTAATCTCTCTTTATCCCCTATTTGACTAATATATGCTTTGCCCACTCCCTCAGTTAAAGCCATATAAATTCCATAAAGAGCAAAAAGCACCCAAAGCAGATCCGAAGATTTATTCACGCCAAAGAGGAAATAAATAAAAGCAAAAAAGAAAAAGCCGAAAGCTAATAATCTTTTAGGTCCAATTTTGTCACTTAAAATTCCAGCCGGCGTAGAGAAAACTGAGTAAAAAATGTTAAAAATAACATAAGCAAAAATAGCTAAAGTTGTTGAAAATCCAAGATTTTTTGCTCTTAAAATCAAAAAAGCATCAGAACTATTACCAATAGCAAAAATGATGCTTGAAATAAGAAAAATTTTAAAAGCTGGGCTTAAGTTTTTGAAAGAAAATTGAAGGGGTCTTTCTTTTGAAATTTCAGTTCTTTTTTCTTTGACAAAGATTATTAAAAGCAAAACCGCAATGGCTCCTGGAATAAAGGCAAGATAAAAAATTGGTCTTAAATTTTGGTGAAAGAATTGAATTAAAAGAATGGAGGCTAGCGGTCCAATGACTGCTCCTAAAGTATCAAGGGCGCGATGGAAACCAAATGCTTTTCCTTTATTTGAAGTATCAGTGCTTTCAGCAATTAAAGCATCTCTTGCTGAAGTTCTAATTCCCTTGCCAAAACGATCAAGAAAGCGTCCAGTTAAAACAATAGGCCAGCTTTTGGCTAAACCGATAATCAATTTTGAAAAAGTAGAAAAAGAGTAACCAAGAGATACAAAAAATTTCCTTTTTTTAAATTTGTCTGAAAGCCAACCAGAAAATGCTTTAAGTAAACTAGCGGTTGATTCAGCTATTCCTTCAATTAAACCGACAATTGCTACTGGCGCTCCCAAAACCGAGGTTAGAAAAATTGGAACGATGGGATAGACCATCTCAGAGGCAAAATCATTAAAAAAACTAACTAGTCCCAAAACAATTACATTTTTTGACAATTTAGATCTTTGCATTTTAAAGCTCTGATTTTTCAAAAAGATATGAACCCAAAATTATAGTAAAGAGAGAGAAAACACATAAAACCAGAAAGTCAAGCCAAAATGGTAAAAAGGAAAAGCCAACCAAAGCTCTTCTTAACCCTTCAACCCCATAGGTTAAGGGGTTAAGATAGGAAATGTATCTTAAAAATACAGGAAGATTGGTTAGGGGAAAAATAGCGCCAGATAAGAAAACCAAGGGCATGATCACAAGCTGAGTGATTAAACCAAAGCCTTGAATATCTCTCATTATTGAAGCAAGAATTAACCCAAGGCCAATGAAACCTGAAGAAATTAAAATCATAATTATAATTGTTAGAAAAAGCGATGGGAGGCTTAAAAAAGAAAATCCCATTCCAATTGAAATTACCAAAATTAAAATTGCTTGAATAATTGAAGTGGTCATTCCCCCAACAATTCTCCCAAGAGCAATTGAAAGTCTACTCACCGGTGCGACCATGATTTCTTTTAAAAATCCAAATTCTCTATCCCACAAAACTGAAAGGCCAGCTATTGTTGAGGTTGAAATCAATGTCATTCCAATAACCCCTGGAACCAGAAAGTGAATATAATCTTTGGTATAGCCAACACCGGGGAAAAAAGCGCCTTTGAAACCAAATCCCAAAAAAACCAAAAAGAAAAGGGGCATTATCAGCATGCTTACCATTCTTGACCAAGATCTTAAAAATCTTTTCATTTCTCTTAACCACAAAATATAAATTGCAGTGAAATTTATTTCCATAAATTTTTACTTTCGATGTCTTTTGGCTTTTTCTCTAAATCTTTCTTCCTGGCTCGCTTCTCTTTCTCTTATTGTTTTTCCGGTAAAGTGCAAAAATACATCTTCTAAAGTCGGTTTTCTTAAATTGATTGATTTTATTTGAAATCCCGCTTCCTTTTCATCAATTCTAATTAAAAGAGGAATTTTCTCTTCGCCTCTTTCAACATGCAAATAAAAAATTCCATTTTCTTGACTCATTTTCTTAACCCAGGGCAATTTTTCAAAAATTTTTTTGGCATTTTGAGGATTGTCAACTTCTATTGAAATTACATCTCCTCCCAACAAATTTTTCAAATTACTTGGAGTATCAAGAGCAACAATTTTTCCAAAATCTATAATTGCAACCCTATCCGCTAAAAAATCTGCTTCTTCCATATAATGAGTTGTCAAAATTATCGTTACTCCTTTTTCTTTGTTCAATCTTTTAATGTATTCCCAAATCCTCCTTCTTGTTTGAGCATCGAGCCCTAATGTCGGCTCATCCAAAAATAAAACTTTTGGCTGATGAACTAAAGCCCTTGCAATTTCAAGCCTTCTTTTCATTCCGCCAGAGTAAGTTTGAACAAGTTTATCCGCAAAATTCTCAAGTTCCACAATTTTTAAAGCCTCTTTTACTCTCTCTTTTGCCTCTCTTCTTGAAAGTCCATACATCATTCCATGAAATTCTAAATTTTCTCTTCCGGTTAAATAATTGTCCAATGCTGGTTCTTGAAAGACCATTCCAATTGACTTTCTCACTTTGTCTTTTTCTTTAAAAACATCGAAACCGGCGACAAATGCTTTGCCTGAAGTTGGTCTAATTAAAGTTGCAAGCATATTCAAAGTTGTTGTTTTTCCAGCTCCATTTGGTCCAAGAAGTCCAAAAAGTTCCCCCTCTTTTACTTCAAAGGAAATTCCATCAACCGCTCTTAAGCCATTAAAAACTTTGACTAGATTTTTAACTAAAAGTGCTGGCATGGAATAAAAGAAAGTTTAACAACTTTTAGAAAATTAGCAAGTTAAAATTTATTAACTTTGAATTTGAATTCTTCTAGCAGTTAAACTCCCGTCTGCATTTTGAGTTCCGGTAACCAAAATTTCTTTGCCAATTTGAATATCATCTATTGAACCTTGGATTGCTTTTGAAATTTGAGTTGATTGAGAAAGAAAAACAATTTTTGTACTACCATCTTGTAATTTTACTGTTAAACTCTTTTCATCTTTTGAAATAACCTGACCTGATAAAAGTCCTCCTCTTTGCCTCAGGCCCTGCAAGGTTTCTCCTCTTTGAAGCATTTGCCCCCTTTGCTGAAAGATTTCTCTCATTTTCTCTGGAGTTAAATTTTTGAATGCTTGAGAGCTGCCATATTTCATTCCTCCAAAAAATCCTCCTGCCCCTATGACGATTAAAAGAATGATAGTTAAAATTAGGTTTTTATTCATAAATTTTTAATTTCTTTTTTGCGACCTTTATATAAAGAAATTCAAATTTTAAAATTCAAAATTTCTCATTTTGGATTGCCATTTTGCATTTTGCATTTTGAATTTTGAATTTTGAATCTTTTTTATTCGTATCTTAAAGCTTCAATTGGATTTAATTTTGCTGCTTTTTGTGCTGGCCACCAACCAAAGAAAATTCCGATTGCACTGCAAACTCCAAATGCCAAAAAGATAGAAGAAAGAGAAACTTGGGTTGAAATCTGAGCAAATTTTGAAATTCCCAAAGAAATTAGCCAACCAAAGAAAATTCCAATTGCTCCTCCTAAAAATGTAAGCAAAACCGATTCTGTTAAAATCTGAGCTAAAATCTCTCTATTTTTTGCCCCAATTGCTTTCCTTAGACCAATTTCTCTTGTCCTTTCAGTGACTGAAGTTAACATCATATTCATAATTCCAATGCCTCCGACAATTAAAGAAATGCCAGCAATTGCTGCTAAAAAAATTGTCATCGTATTTGTAACTTGAGTTAAAGTTGACAAAATATCTTCTTGAGAAATTATCGAAAAATCAGGATTTTGTGGGTCAACATTATGTTTTTCCGCTAGCCTTAGAGTAGCTTCCTCTTGAATTTGCGGCAGTAAATCTTTGTTTTCTCCTTTAATTAAAATCGAGTTTAAATATTCTGATCTTGCCAACATTTTTTGCATTGTTGTAATTGGAACATAGACCATATCATCAAAAACAAGACCCATCGCTCCTCCTTTTGGCGCTGCCACTCCAATAACTTTGAAATTAATACCTGCAATTCTAACCTTTTTTCCAACTGGATCTTCGTCACCAAAAAGATCCTGGGCAATGTTTTTTCCCAAAACCGCAACTTTAGCAATATCCCTTACCTGATCTTCATTAAAAATTGATCCCGATTCAATTGAGATCTCTCTCACTGCAAAAATTTTCTCAGTTGCCCCAATAATTGTCGTTCTAGTATTGTTTCCGTTTGAGGCGACAATTTGAAAAGTTCTTTGAGTTATTGGAACAACATCCAAAACTCCCTCAATTGGCTTTAAAACATTGATATCATCTTCTTTTAGAGTTTGAGCACTTCCCCTTCCCATAAACATTGCTCCAATTCTGGCTCCGCCTGGCATTACTGTTAAAATATTTGAACCCAAACCCTCGATGCTTTGAGTAATTTGTCCTTTTGCTCCCTGGCCAATTGAAATCATGGCAATGACAGAAGCAATTCCAATGACAATACCCAAAATCGTCAGGCCTGACCTGACTTTATTTGCAGAGATTGCAAAAATTGCTTCGTTTAATAGATCACTAATTTTCATAAAATTAACTCAAAACGCAAATCTCAAAACTCAAAACTTCAACTTAAAACCTTTTATCTTTTAAAGTTAGCAAACTTTTGGCTAACATTTTTGAAATTTCTTCACATTCTTTCAAGAGTATTTCAATTTCTTTTTTAGAAATTTCTGTGGCATCTCTGAGTAATTCTAACCAATACTTAGTTTCGTTGGCAGACCTTAAAGCAATTTCATAAAATTTAATAAATTCTCTCCTAGAACTCGAAGACTTTGCCTCAACAACATTAGCTCCAATACTTGTTGCAGATCTTAAAAGTTGATCAGAAATTATCCAAAATGTTCTCTTTTGTGGTAATTTTTCAATAAATTTAATCACAGAAATTGAAAAATTATAACATCTTCGTCTTAAATCAGTTTTGAGTTTTGAACTGGAGTTTTGACTTTTGAGTTTTGAGTTTTGAGCTAACATTTTCAGTTTTAAGTTTTTAGTTGCAGTTTTGACCTTTGAGTTTTGACTTTTGAGTTATTCTTTGATTAATTTTAAAGATTTTGCCTTTTCTTTTGGCGCATCTTCAATAACTTGGCCGTCTCTCAAAGCAATAATCCTTCTTGCATATTGTGCAACATAAAGTTCGTGAGTGACAATAATTAAGGTATGACCTCTTTTATTTAAATCAATCAATGTTTTTAAAACAATATCTCCGGTTTTTGAATCCAAATTTCCAGTGGGCTCATCTGCCAAAATCAGCTTTGGATTGTTAACTAGTGCTCTGGCAATAGCTACTCTTTGTTGCATTCCACCTGATAATTGATTAGATAAATAAAACCAAAATTCGTCTGGAAAAGCCGAAGCCCTCAAAGCTGCCTTTACTTTTTCTTCCCTTTCTTTTTTTGGCAAACCTTCATAAATTAAAGGCAACTCTACATTTCTAAAAACCGTTGCTCTTGGCAACAAATTATACATTTGAAAAACAAAGCCAACTTTCTTTTTTCTAATCTCTGCTAATTCATCTTCAGATAATCTTGAAACTTCCTTTCCTTCAAAAAAATATTGCCCTGAGGTTGGGGTATCAAGGCATCCAAGAATGTGCATTAAAGTTGATTTTCCAGAACCAGAAGGGCCAATAATGGCAACAAATTCTCCTTCATCGATTGAAAAAGAAACACCTCTTAATGCCCAGGTTTCAACTTCATTTTTGTAAACTTTAGTGATGTTTTTACATTGAATCATAAATTTTAACTCAAAACGCAAATCTCAAATCTCAAAACTTCAACTTAAAACCGCAAAACTAACCTAAAGTGCAAAACTTCAGCTTTAAACTTTTGAGTTTTGAGTTGAAGATTTGATTTTTGACTTTTGAGTTTTGAGTTATTTTTCTCATCTTCTTTGTGGCATCATTCCCGGGATTTGAAATCTGAATTGAGTCTGAGGTTGAGTTGTTTGAGTTTGTTGAGTAACTTTCGAAGAAATAACAATATCTCCCTCTGAGATACCAGATAAAATTTCTGTCGAGGTATCGTTTGAAATTCCAATCTCAACTGGCTGTTTTTTAATCTTAACTCCCTTTGGCAAAACTATAGAAGTTCCAATTTTTAATGTTTTTTTAACTTCCTCTGGAGCCTCGATGAGTTCAACATAGCGTGATTCACCTTCAGATTTAATTGCCCTATTGGGTAAAGTCAAAACATCAGGTTTTGCTTCAACAATAATTTCAGCAGTCACGCTCATCCCAGGTTTTATTCTTTCATCAACGCTATCTAAAGCAATTTTTACTCCATAACTCACGATGCCCTGGTTAACAGTTCCCACTCTGTCTATTTCTGTCACTTTTCCAGTCAAAGTGACTTCGGGCAAAGCATCAAAAGTTAAAGTTGCTTTTTGGCCAGTTTTTACCTTAGCTACATCAACTTCGTTTAAAGTGATGTTAGCTTGAAGTTTTTCCAAATTGTAAATTGTGATAAGAGAAGCAGAAGTTTGAGAAGCAGTTGTAGTTTGAGTGCTTTTGCTTACTCCGCTTCCACCGAGATTATCTCCCACTTTTACATTTAAAGCGGTCACCGTTCCATCAATTGGCGAAGTAACTTTTCTTTTGTCCGCTTCTTCCTTGGCTTTGATATAAGCAAGCCAAGCTGACCAAACTCTGTTTTCTGCCGATTTGATAGCAAGCTCTGCTGATTGAACTTTTTGCTCAGCAATTTGAATATCTAAATCTGAAACTTTGTCTGGAGTTTTCTCTTTTTGCTCCTGCAAGTCCTTTAAAGCTTTTTCGGCCTGAAGCTTATTTAGCTTTGCATTTTCAAGCGCCTCCTTTGCCTGATTATAAGCTGTCCAAGCATCTGCTCGTTGTGCTTCTAAGCTATCATTTTTAATGACCAAAAGCAGATCGCCCTTCTTAACTTTATCTCCAAGTTGTACCTTAACTTCGCTTACTTCTCCAGAAATCCCTGGATTAATTTCAGCTATTTCTTCTGAAGTAATATTTCCACTTCCTGACAGTGAAACAATAAGGGTACCCTTTTCTGCTCTTGCTAAAACGTAGCGAGTTTCATTTTCTTTTTTAAAAAATTTTTGGTAGCCAAAATAACCTCCTAAAATAAAAAGTATCAAAAGAGGAATAATCACTTTTATTTGAAAAATTTTTTTATTCATAGAATTTTTTGTATGGCAAAAGAATTTTTGGCGGAAAAACCCTAATTAATTTTGCCTCGATTTGACCTTTAGCATTTGGAGATCCAATGATCACTATCATATCTCCGATTTTTAAATCTGAAATTTTAATATCCTTCAAGCCTGACTTAATCACTGTTTTATCGCTGACTACGATAACCTTTTCAATATTATTTCTTCCTTTAATGATTAAATTATTCCCTTCAATTTTAATAATTTCTCCAACATTGCCATATGCTTCAATAAATTCGTCTCGCAAAAAACCTCGCAAGTGTCCAAGAAATCCGGATCGAGGGCCAGCAAACATTTGGTGATAATGCTCTGCCCAGCGATATGAAAATTTAGCTTTCTTTTCTCCAACAAAAAATCCTATCCCAAAAATTAAAATGATCACCAAAACACTAAGAATTCCAATAATAGCCCATTTTAAAATATCAAAATTAGTTTTTTTCTCTTGTTTTTCTTCCATAAGGTTATTTTATGCTAACCAAATATGCCAAGGGCGTGCCTCTTTTGTAAAAGAAAAGGCGAAAGGCAAAAAGGGTAACAATGACATTTAATAAAAATATTGAAATTTCCCCAATTGGTAAGACCTCAAGAATAGCTAAAGAAAAATCCTTCCAGAAATTAAGAAAAAGTTTAAAATTGCTAAGGGCGGTAGAAATAAAATAAATCACTCCTGAGTTCTTAAAAGAGCTTAAAAGCAATTCAAAAGAAAAGGGGAGGGCCGTAAAAGAAATAAGAAAAAGGCCAAAAAAACCAAAAATTAGCCTTTTTTGTCTCCGTGCCTCTTCTTTTTTAATTGCCAAAATAACTTTCTTAAAAAGAGTTGGAGGTGGTTCAATTATTGGAAACTTTTCAGGGTCTTTCGTCATAACCCTTATATATATTAATACGAAAAAGGAGCGCATTTTGGTGCACTCAAAAAAACAAGAAATCATTAATAAAAAGGCTCGTTTTTAAAAATCTTCCTCTGAAAGTAATTTTTTAATTTCTTTTAAGGCTCGTCTGTGCCTGCTTTTTATTGTATTTAAAGACTCATTTAAAGTTTCGGCAATTTCTCTAAAATTTAAGCCCTCTTTATAATATAAATTTAAAATTTGCCTCATTTTAAAAGGGAGGCTTTTTATTGCTTCCTCAAGTTTTTCTTTTAAGCCCTCCTTTTCAAACGCCTCATAGGGTAAGGAACGAGAATCTGGCAAAGAGGAAAGATCTTCCAAGTACCAAACCTGAGATCTTCTTTTTTTTCGTAAGAAATCAAAGCAAGTATTTCTAGCAATTGTCCAAAGCCAGCTTTTAAAATTTTTCTCTTTTTTAAATTTTTTTAAATTTCTCCACATTTTCAAAAAAACTTCTTGAGTTACATCTTCCGCTTCTTCTTTTCCAACATACTTATAAGCAAAATTATAAATCGCTTTAAGATAGCGTTTAATTAAAATTTCAAGCGCTCTTTTATCGCCTTTTAAATAGGCTTCAACTAATTTTTCGTCAGGTATTTTCATTGTCAAGTTTATTATAACACCAAAAAATAGAAATTTGTTTTAAAATTTTTGGAATTTTATTATTCAATACAGCAATCTATAATTTTTCTCACGATTTCTTTTAGTTTCCCAAAAACACCTGATTTTTCTTTATCGTGAACATTTAATTGATTTTCTTCAATTTTTTTAACTTCGCCAATATCAATTAATTTCAAGTTCAAACCCCAAAATAAGCTCCATAA
>Ga0080004_1113750_pt1 | contig 15094 bp, 13 predicted proteins | sample WasSprMetagenome_FD_69207 | JGI IMG/M metagenome (GOLD analysis project Ga0080004, IMG submission 69207) | Sulfidic aquatic microbial communities from Washburn Spring, Yellowstone National Park, USA - WS (SPADES assembly) (version 2) | ecosystem: Environmental > Aquatic > Thermal springs > Hot... | reverse complement strand
AAAAGTAATAGATTATGTTAAAACAATCTTTAAAGTAGCTAACAAAGAAACAAAGTTAATAATAAAGGATTATAATCCTTATGAAATGAAATCTACATGGGCTGACATAACCAAAGCTAAAAAGTTATTAAACTATAACCCAAACACCAATATAGAAGATTCCTTAAAAATTACTTTCGAAAATCTTAAAAAATATATAAAATAAATTAAGAATAGAAAATAAAATAAAGGAAACAAAGAAAAATAAGAGAAAAAAGTAAATAGAAATATACTAAAGATTAAGTAACAAAGAAAAATTAATCAAACACAACATAAGGGGAAGTGGCGGAACTTGGTAGACGCGTTGGACTCAGGATCCAATGGGGGTTTAACCCCGTGTGGGTTCAAATCCCACCTTCCCCAAATAATATATGAAAAATTTTTCTTCTTTAAAATCCATTAAATCAATCTCTAAAACAAATGAATATATACTAACTGATAAATTTATAAACCCATTTTTTGTTAAAAATGAAATTAACTACCATTACCCCGTAATGATATCTAATATAACAACAATCCTAAATAACTTAACAAATATTATAGAAAAATTTGTATACATAGATTGTACCTTAGGATTAGGTAATCATTTTATCAATATCTACAATAATTTTAAACAATACATAACAAAAAATATCTTAGTAGATAAAGATATCAATTCCATAAATTTAACTATAGCTTTATTAAAGCAAAAAGAAGTAATAAGTAATGATTACATTATCATTAATCTAAATAATAAAAAAGAAAATATTAAAGAAAATAATAAAAATAAATTTTATTTTATTAATGATAATTTCAAAAACTTAATAAATTACAAAGAATTATTTAACAAGGAAGATACTTTAGTTATATTAGCTGATTTAGGGGTTTCAATGTATCAAATAAAAAACGACTCAGGATTTAGTTTCAATAGTGATACTTTACTTGATATGAGATATAATAAATCCCAAATATTAACTGCTTACAATGTATTAAATAAATATAATCAAGAAGAATTATCAAATGTTTTTAACAAAATACTAAGTTATAAAGATACTAAAAGATTAATTCAAGCGATAATAAGATATAGACAAAAACAGGAAATAAAAACTACCCAAGATTTAAATAAAATAATTTCAAAAGTATTTAGTTTCAAGTATTTAAAGGATTATCTACAAAAAATATATTTAGCTCTAAGAATAGAAGTTAATAATGAATTAGATGATTTAAAACTTTTCTTAGAAAAATTATTAAAAATAAATAATAATTTTATAGCTTTTATAATAAGCTACCATTCTTTAGAAGGAAAAATAATCAAAAGCTTTCTAAAATCAAATAATTTTAAATATATAAAAGAAAAACCCCTAAAAGAAGAAATAAAAATAAATAAACCCTCAAGAAGTTCTCTACTTTGGATCTTTGCTAATTTTGACTTTAATAACCTTTTATTAAACTTTAAAAACTAAGGAGGATTAAATTATGGAAATAAAAAATCCTAAAACAAAAAAACAAAATAATAATACCATAAATAATATAGCGATAAAAAATAATAAACAGCAAATAATAAAGCAGTTTATAGATTTTCATTACTCTTTAACATATGTTATAAATGACTTTGATTTTAAATATATATATAAAAAAGTGGATTATCCGTCATCGTTTATAGGCTTCTTTACAAGAACAGGTTCATTATATGAAAAAGATGAAGAAAAAGGAATAGCTCACTTAATAGAACACTCAGTTTTTAGGGGATCCCAAAATTATCCCACAGATATTCCTAAGTATATTAACTCAATAGGAGGATACACTAACGCATATACCTCCTATGATCAAACAGTATATTATATAAAATTACCTACATATAATTTAGATAAAGGATTAGATATATTAACAGATATGGTATTAAATCCATTATTTAAAGAAGAAGATGTAAATTCTGAAAAAAATATAATATACCATGAAATAAATATGAGAGATGATGAGCCAATGGTTATCTTATTTGAAGAAACTATGAAAAAAATCTACCCACTAAGTCCTATTAAACACCCCATAATAGGATATAGAGAAACCTTAGAAAAAATAACTATTAATCAAATAAAAGAATTTTTTAAATATTATCAAAATCCTAACAATTCATTTTTTGTCATAGTTAGTAATAAAGAACTAGATGAAATCAAAAACCTAATAAAAAATTCACTAAAAAATAAAGATATAAAAAATAATGGAAAAATATTAAATAAAATAGATTACAAATTACAAAATATAACAGAAAAAGAATTAGAAATAAAAGGAAATGTAAATAAAGTTTATCTACTAATATCTTATTATTGTCCAACAGGATTGGAAACTTATAAAGATATAGAAGAAATATACTATTTAAGCATAATTTGCTCAATGATAGGAAGTTCAAATTATAGTATATTAAACAGGGTATTAAAGAATGAATTAAAATTAGCAGATGCAGTTTCCTTTGAATATTACACCACCAATGAAATACCAGGTATTATATATTTTAGTGCTATTACAGATGAAAATAAATTGAATAACTTAATAGAAAAATATAATGAAATAATAAATGATCCAAGTAAATACTTAGATAATAATTACTTTGAAATTATAAAAGAAAATATGATAAGTAGTAATTTTTGGACATTTGAATCCCCTTCTGCTCAAGGAAACTTAATAGGTACCTCAGAACTATTTAAAACTTATAAAGAAGCTTTCGAATATGTTAATAAAATAAATAAAATAAAATTTAAAGATATAACTGATATAACATATAAATACATAGTAAATAAGCAACCATTTATAAGTAAATATCTACCTAAAAAATAAAATTAATTTTAAAAAACATGGAAGAAAAATTAGTAAAAAAAATAGAAAACAAAGATTATAAAGAAGAATTATTAAAAACAGAAGAGATATTAAAAAGTGAAGAATTAATAACAGGTGGAGAACTTCTAAAAATATGCTTTATAAATTCATTAAAATTATTTTATAATATTTTAAAAAAACTAATAAAAACTAAAGATCCCCAAAAAATTTCAAAAAATGAGAAACTTTTAATTATAATAGAATTAATAAAAACAATAAAATCAATTATTAACACTTTAAGTTATTTAGATAAAATTTTATTTGAACTTTATTTAGTAATTAAGAAAATTCCAAATAAATCTCAAAAAGTTATAAAATCAACAATTTTAAGGATTTTAATAATAATTCCAAGCATACAGATACAACTAATTTATTTTATGAATATATTAATTAACTCACTAAAAGAAGATGTAAGTAAATTTCTATATACAGATTTCATAGTAATAAACAATATTCTAAAAGCTTTAAATAAAAGTTATAAGGAATTAATAAATTCTAATCTAAATGAATTAAAAAAAATAAATTAATTTATAAAGTAAATGAATTTTCAAGATTTTATTTCATTTGTTTTTAAGATATTATTCTTTTTTGTTATAGGAGTAATAATTTCAATATTTGCTGATAATACTGGTAAGAAAATAGGTAAAAAAAAGATAGTATTATTTAATCTAAGACCAAGATATACATCAATGATAATAACAGCAATAAGTGGAGGATTAATAGCGGTTCTCAGCTCATTAATTTTATCCTTATTATCTCAAGATGCTAAAACCTACTTATTTCAAATGAATAAATTAAAACAAGAAATATACATATATAAACAAGAAGTAAATAAGTTAAAGCAAAGATATGAAGAACTTTTAAGCGAGGTTAATTTATTAATAACAACAACACATTTAGGAGATATACTCTTTATAAAAGATCAACCAGTTTTTATTAAATCTATTGAAAATAATAAAAATATAGAAAAAGAAATATATAACATAATTCAAGAAGCAAATGAAAATATTAAACAAAAATATATCTATAATCTAAATCTAAAACAAACTAAAGAAACAATCTATTCAAATTTAATTAGAATTGATAAAAACCAATTATCAAATATAGTAAAAAAAATATCCTTTAGTAATGATAAAAAATATGTATTGTTATTTTTAGCAAGTAGAAACATATTCTTAGGAGAATATGTAGACGTTAATCTATATCTATTAGAGGATAAATTAATTTTAAAGAAGAATTCAATATTAGGAGAAATAGAAATAATTAATCCTGAAAATATAGAGCAAACTATAACTTTAATACTACAGGAATTAAATAATATCCAACAGGAGTTAATAAGGAAAGGGAAAATACCAACAGATAACACAATAGGCGGCAACATATCGCTAACAGATATAATAAATACAGCTATTGAGCTCAAAAATCAAGCAAGATTAATAAAAAATAAACAAAAATTTAAAATTTTGTTAATAAATGAAAACGATATATATATTGCAAACAAATTTAACTTAAAAATAAAAATAATGGAATATAAATAAATTAAGATAAATTATGGAGAAAAACAGATATATTTTAGGGATAGATCCAGGGAATTATAAAATAGGTATTGCTATCCTTGATACCAAAAATAATACCATTATTTATAAAAATATAATAAAAATTTTTAATTTCTTAGATGTAATACAAACCATGATAAATGAATATGAAATAATTAAAATAGTCTTAGGAAATGGAACAGGATATAAAAAAATATTGTTTTTAATAAATTCCTTAAATTCACTACAAAATTTCAGTAAAAATTTATCAGTGGAAATAATAAGTGAACATAATACCACTTTTCAAGCTAGAAAGTTATATGTAAATGAAGCTAAAAACTGGTTAGCAAAATTAATTCGTTTTATAAAATCATTTTTCATAGATGTAGATGACTATAGTGCTATTGTTATCTTACAAAAGTATTTAGCCAATTTAAATAAAATTAAAAATATAAATAACATACCCAATATTTAAACAAATAAAGATAATTTTTAATAAAAATCCATAAAATACTAAAATGTTTATTTCAGGAAAACAATTAAAAGAAATCCTTATTAAACTATCAAATATTAAATCATCAAATAAAAAATTATCGAAAGACATAAAAAATAATTCAGATAATTCAGAAAATAATAAAGATAATTTTATTTTATTGAATTTAGATTTAAATATTACTCATAAACAATATAGAGTATATTTAGAAGAAAGTGGAATATATTTCCCTCAAGTAAATCTTAAATTAGATTATGATACAATAAAAAAATATTCAAAAAAAGAAGAGTTATTATATTTAATAAATGAAGATGGTTTAATTCCATTAGTATTCTTTGAAAATAGGTCTTATAGAATATTATCTACCATTCCACCATCTTTAGAAATAGATGGTATAAGAATGCATACAACTAATGTAGAAAATGAAATAATACAAAAAATAGAAACCTTAAAAATAAAAAGAGGATATAGGGTTTTAGATACGTGTTGTGGATTTGGATATACAGCAATAAAAGCAGCTCAAAAAGGTGCTAAAGTTATTACTATTGAAATAGATCCTTTCGTTATTAAATTAGCTAAGATTAACCCATATTCCAAAGATCTTTTTAATAACAAAAATATTACTTTAATAATAGGAGATACTACAAAAATCCTTAAAAATAATATAGAAGATTATTTTGATGTTATTATCCATGATCCACCTAAATTGTCTCCTAAAACTGGTAATCTATATTCAAATGAATTATACATTACCTTTTATAAATTACTAAAACCTAAAGGAATATTATTTCACTATGTAGGAGAAGTAGGAAAAAAATACAGAAATAAAGATTTATTACATACAATATCAAAAAGATTATCAGATATAGGATTTAAAGTTAAAAAAGATAATAATTTAAAATCAGTAATAGCCTCTAAAAGTTATTTCTGGATTTAAAAAATTATCCAAAAAAGGAATTTTAATTAAAAGTTCTTAAAATAAAAATAGAGACAATAAAACTAAATCATATTAAATCAAATATTAAATCAAAAAGTTAAAAATGTTAAATTTAAAAAAATATAATAACTTAATAGATAGTATAAATCCCAAGGATTTAGTAAAAGTATATGGAAAAGTTAAGCAAATTGTAGGATTAGTTATAGAAAGCGATGGACCACCTTGTCAAGTAGGAGAAATTTGTTATATCTATCCTTTAAGCTCATATCAAGAACCAATAGTAGCAGAAGTAGTAGGTTTTAAAGATGAAAGAGTATTATTAATGCCAATTGGTTCCTTAGTTGGTATTTCACCAGGTAGCGAAGTTAGAGCTACAGGAAAGCAATTAATGGTAAAAGTAGGACCTAAAATTTTAGGAAGAATATTAGATGGACTAGGTAATCCTATAGACGGTAAAGGTCCTTTAGAATATGAAACAGAATACCCCATCTACAATGATCCCCCCAATCCATTCCTAAGACCAAGAATAAAAACTCCCCTATCTATGGGTATAAGAGCAATAGATGGGTTATTAACTTTAGGAAAAGGACAAAGAGTAGGAATATTTGCAGGATCAGGAGTTGGTAAAAGTACTACTTTATCAATGATAACTAGATTTACCCAAGCAGATTTAACAGTATTATGCTTAGTAGGAGAAAGAGGTAGAGAATTAAGAGATTTTATAGAAAGAGACTTAGGAGAAGAAGGGTTAAAAAGATCAGTAGTAGTAGTAGCTACTTCAGATACTCCAGCACTTGTTAGATTAAAAGCTGCCTATGTTGCTACTGCTATAGCTGAATACTTTAGAGATCAAGGGAAAGATGTATTATTAATGATGGATAGTGTTACTCGGTTTGCTATGGCTCAAAGAGAAATAGGATTAGCTATAGGTGAACCACCATCTACTAAAGGATATACTCCTTCTGTATTCGCATTATTACCTAAATTAATGGAACGCCCAGGAACTTCACCTACAGGTAGCATAACTGCTATATACACAGTCCTTGTAGAAGGGGATGATATGAATGAACCTATTGCAGATACAACCAGAGGTATATTAGATGGTCATATAGTTTTATCAAGAGCCCTAGCTCACTTAAATCACTACCCTGCTATAGATGTTTTACAATCAGTTAGTAGATTATTTGTAGAAATTACTACTCAAGAACATCAAACAGCAGCTTCTATTATTAGGGAAATTTTAGGAACTTATAAAAAAAATGAAGATATAATTTCTTTAGGAATGTACAAAAAAGGAAGCGATCCCAGAATAGATTATGCTATAGAAAAAATAGATGAAGTAAATAATTTTTTAAAGCAAGGAGTTTTTGAAGCAGATAACTTAGAAAATACCATAAATAGAATGCTAAAGATAACTTCAGACTATGAAGAAAAAGTACTTAAAAAACTAAAAAAATAAAAAAATTACTAAAGAATTATTAAAATGTATTCCAAACCTTTTAAATTTAAATTAGAAAAAATACTACAAATGAAAATAGAAGAAGAGGAAGAACAAAAGCGAGTATTTGCTAAAGCTATGAAAAAATTACAAGATGAAGAAGAAAAATTAAAAAAACTTGAAAACTTATTAGAATATAAAAAAGAAGAATTTAAGATAAAATTATTACAAGCCAATGAAGCTCATTTCTTTAAATCCTTTAGTGATTACTTAGAAAAACTAAAAAAAGATATAGAATTACAAAAAATAGTTGTAGAAAAATGTAGATTAGAAGTTGAAATAGAAAAACAAAAATTACAAGAAAAAATGAATGAAAGAAAAAGCTTTGAGAAATTAAAGGAAAAAGAATATCAAAAATACTTAGGTGAGCAAAAATTAATAGAAAATAAATTCCTTGATGAATTATCAAATATTAGATATACACGTAATAAACAAAATGAATAAATTTAAATAAAATAATATATTTTCTGCCAGTAAAGGGGCAGAATAAACATACCTTTACTTACCTTTTATAAGGTAAAAATCATTTAAAATTATGCAAATAATAGAAAAATTACCAATAGCTTATAAACCCACAAATGATATAATCTCTAATTCAAATATCACTAAAATATTAAATAAATTTAATTTAAGTTATGAGGAATTTTTAGAAAAATCAATAAAAGATCCCGAATGGTTTTGGACCGAATTCTTTAATGATATAAATTTCAAATGGTTAAAATTTCCAGAAAAAATTATAGAAAAAGGAGATAAATTATATGATACAAGATGGTTTATTAATGGCAAGCTCAATATATCAATTAACTGCTTAGATAATCCTAATAAAGAAGCTATAAGTGTAATAGAAGTAGATGAAAATCTAAATGAATATAAACTAAATTACAAAGAATTAGAAGAAAATGTTAATAAATTAGCTAATTTTTTAGCGAATAATGGTATAAAAGAAGACGATAAAGTAGCATTATTTATGCCGTTATCTTTAGAGTCTGTTTTATCTATTTTAGCATTAAGTAGAATAGGAGCTATTATAATACCTTTATTTTCTGGATTTGGTAGTGATGCTGTTAATCTTAGACTTAAAATCAGTAACTCTAAATACATTATTTCATATAAACATAATTTAAGAAGAAATAAACTTATAAATATGGAAGAAATATTATCTGAATCTTTAAATGATACATCAGTACAAAAAATTTTTCTTATTGACAAATATAAACTAAATTCTAAAATAAATAAAAAATTTAAAAACATAGAAATAATTAATTTTGAGGATTACAAAAATAGCTCCCCTTATATAAATATTCCTGAATTCGATAGTTACAAAGAATTAATGATAATATATACATCTGGTACAACTGGTAAACCCAAAGGAATAGTTCATTACCATGCTGGTTTTCCAATAAAATCTGCTCAAGATATGTATCATATATTTGATATAAAAGAAAATGATATAATAACGTGGATAACAGATATAGGGTGGATGATGGGCCCGTGGTTAATATTTGGTGCCCTTATTAACAAAGCTACCATATTTATATATAATGGCTCTCCGGATTACCCTAATACCGATATAATCTGGGAGCTAACTAAAAAATATAATATAAATATAGTAGGCCTATCTCCTTCATATATAAGAGCTATTTCCAATAACTCTAAGGTAAAGGAAATAGATATGCCTTCATTAAAAGCTATAGGATCTACGGGAGAAGTATGGGATTACAACAGCTGGATATGGACCTTTGAAAACGTATGTAAAAATAAACTACCAATAATAAATTATTCAGGTGGTACTGAAATATCAGGAGGGATTTTAGGTAATGTTAATATAAAAGATATAAAGCCCCTTAGTTTTAATACTACAGTACCTGGAATTGACGCAGATGTTTTTGATGAAAATGGGAATAGCATAACTAAAGAAGAGGGATATTTGGTTATAAAAAACCATAACCCAGGATTAGCTAAAACTTTTTTAAATGAACACCAAAGATATTTAGAAACTTATTGGAGTAAATATGAAAATGTATGGTACCATGGAGATTTAGCTTATAAAGATAACGATGGATTCTTTTTTATACTTGGTAGAGCAGATGATACCTTAAAAATAGCAGGTAAAAGAATAGGTCCCGCTGAATACGAAACAATATTAAACGAACATCCAGAAGTAAAAGAATCGGCAGTTGTCGGAATCCCCGATGAAATTAAAGGTAATGTACCAGTTGCATTTATTGTGTTAAAAAACAATATACAAGATCAAAATAAAATAAATGAATTAAAAAAAGAATTATTCAGTTTAATAACTACTAAATTAGGGAAACCTTTTTCTTTAAAAGAAATTTATATAGTAAAAGATATACCTAAAACTAGAAATGCTAAACTTATAAGAAGAATTCTAAGAGATATACTCATTTATAAAGAAGTTAAAGGCGATACCACTAATCTAGTTAATCCTGAAGTAATACCAGATATCATTAATTCTATAAAGTAATTTACAAACTACTATAGCTTATAAAAAATGTACTTTTTAAACACAATGGTTTATAGGGATATAATCATCTAATAGAGTTTAATTTAGTAGCAAGTTTAGCACTGAACAAACAATAAATAATTATTATTTAAATTTCTAAAAATTATTGGATATCTTTTTTAAATTATTAAATATAGTGTGTTTAAGATCCTCTAAATCAATTTTTCTTAGATTAGAAATATACTCATATATTATTTTAACATGAAAAGGATAATTAGTTTTTCCCCTATAAGGCTCAGGAGTTAAATAAGGACTATCTGTTTCTAATAAAACGTTAGTTAGATCTATATTTAGCAATATTTCTCTTAGGTAATCGTTTTTTTTATTTTTAAAAGTAATAACCCCGCCTACTCCTATATACCATTTATTCTTCAATATTTCCTTTAAAATATCCTTATTATCCGAAACAAAACAATGAAAAACTGCCTTAATATGCTTTTTTAATTCGTATTTTTTTAAGACATTTATTACTTCATTTTCAGCAGCCCTAGTATGAATACTTAATGGAAAATTATATTCACTAGCTAAATAGACAAAATATTCAAATACCTCTATCTGCTGATTCTTAGTTTCTATTTGATTATATAAATCTATTCCTACTTCTCCTATAAAAATCAATTTTTGATTTTGCTTATATTTTAAGAAACTATTTTTTAGTAAATCTTGATATTTAGAGATAGGATAATATTTATGAGCTTCATAAGGGTGAATTCCAAAACCAAAATAAACATTCTTATTACTCGATAAAATTTCAAGTTTTTCTATTTCATTTAAATTTGTTGCCATTGAAATACAAAAAATATTATCCTCCTGAATTCTTTTAAATATCAATTCCAAATCTTTATCGTTATATTTAGGGTCTGTTAAATGGCAATGAGTATCAAAAAACATTTCTTAATCACTTTTAAAAATTTTACCAATGTAATATAAAATAATTACAAATAAAATTATTACTAAGAGCAAATAAAAAAGTTCTTTTACTAAATTTAAATATTTTAGGAAGATACTTCAGTTTGCTGTTGTTTTTTGGTTTCATTAATAACTTGTTGGGCTATATGAGGCGGAGCTTCTTCATAATGGGATAATTTTAAGGTATAACTAGCTTTTCCTTGAGTAGCAGATTTAAGTTCTACAGCAAAATCTCTTATTTCCATCCAAGGTACCTGAGCTTTTATAACTTGCCAACCTTTCCTATAACTTGCTTCCATCCCCATTATTCTAGCTCTTTTAGTATTAAGTAATCCCATAACATCTCCTAAAAAGCTATCAGGCACAAATACTTCCATTTCCATAATAGGTTCTAATAATATGGGATTAGCTTTAGACATAGCTTCCCTAAAAGCCATAGCTCCTGCTATTTGAAATGCTAAATCACTTGAATCCACTTCATGATATTTACCATCAAATAAAATTACCCTAACATCCACTACTTTATTACCAGATAATATACCTTCTTCCATAGCATTCCTTACTCCTTTTTCAACAGAAGGTATAAAATTCTTAGGAATAGCTCCACCAAAGATTTTATCTACAAATTCAAAGCCTTGTCCCCTTGGTAAAGGTTCAATTTCTATATGAGCTACTCCGTACTGTCCTCTACCACCAGATTGCTTTATATACTTACCTAAAGCTTGAGCCTTACCTTTTATAGTCTCTAAATATGGTATCTTCCTTACTGTTAAATCTATATTAACTTTATATTTATTTCTCAATTTAGAGATAATATAATCCAAATGAACATCACCTATAGTAGAAATAACAAATTGTTTAACATCATGATCTCTAAAAGCTTTAAAAGTAGGATCCTCTTCCAAAATCCTAGTAATAGCAGAGGATAATTTTTCTTCATCAGCTTTAGTTTTAGGTTCTAATCCTTTTTCATATAAAGGTTCAGGATACTCAATTTTTTTTAGTTTAACAGGATTACTTAGTGAACTCAATACATCCCCAGATAAAGTTTTCTCTAATTTATAAACAGCACATATATCACCTGCTAAACATTCGTTTATAGGATTATGTTGATCAATAATAACTTCAACCAAAGAACTTATCTTTTCTTTTTCATCCTTATATACATTCAAGACTGTAGAATCTTTAACTAACTTACCTGTAAAAACCCTTATAAACGATACTCTACCTTTATAAGGATCAGAAATAGTTTTAAAAACTAACGCACTCAAATTATCTTTATCTACTACTTTTCCTTCTATATCCTTAATAACTCTTTCATCAGAATTAATTAATATTTTTTCCAAATAAGTATTTAATAATTTAACAGAAGGTAATACTTTAGCACTTATTGTAAGTAAAGGATATAATAATCTTTGATTATAAGCATCTTTTAAACCTTTTATTATTTGATCAAATTGAAGTTCTCCATGTTCTAAATAATAGTTTAGAAGCTCTTCATTAGTTTCAGCAACACTTTCAGCTATCTTTTCATAATAAGAATTAACTAAATTAGATAAATTTGAAGGAACATCTGTTTCTTTTAATTCTTCATTAGAAAAAATATATGCTTTTTTATTTAATACATCAACTAATCCCTTAAAACTATTAGACTCATATATAGGAACAGTTAAAGGAATAATCCTATTTGAAAAATTTTCAGTTAATTGATTTACAATATTTTCAAAATTAAGATTTTCTTTATCAAAATGATTAATAATAAAGATAATAGGTAAATCAGTTTTTTCGGTAGCAATAAACCATGATCTTTCAGTACCTACTTCAATAGGGTTAGAAGCGTTTATAATTATAGCTAAGTTATCACAAGCAAAAACCCCACCTAAAATCTCTCCAATAAAATCACTAAAACCCGGAGTATCAATTAAATTTAGTTTATAATTTTTAGTTTTAATAGGAAAAACTTTAGTTAAAGTAGTAGTTTTTCTTCTTTTTTCTTCTTCATCTACATCCATCAAATTTGGAGTACCATAAGAATTAGGAATATCTTGTTTATTTGTTTTATTTATAAAAGCTAAAGATTCTATTATAGATGATTTTCCACTAGCAGTATGACCTAACAAAGTTAAATTCTTTATCACCATAATCGATTCCCCCTTATAAGATAATAAAATAATTTAATAAAGCAATTTAATAAAAGTACTACTAAAAGTAAATTTCTTCAATTTTATATTTCAGCATATTCTCTTGGGATTTTTTTACCAGCTTTTAAAGCACATTCTCTATGCCACTTTCTACCACCTATTTTAACAAATTTACCACCTTCTATTAATCCCCTACAGTATCTACACTTAGCAGGACCTGGTTTTTTAGTACTCAACTTCTTTTTACCACCCATATTAACTCTACCTCCCACAATTTACATTAATAATAAAATCTCTTTATATTAAAATAAAAATAATAAAAAACACTACTTACTTTATAATTCTATACAAACTAAAAATTAACCTCTAAAAATCAATATAAAAAATATAACAATATAAAAATTTTAGAGATTAATTAATATTTAATATCGTTTTAGCAGTATACTAAATTAAGGTATTTTACTTAAATAAATATTTTTAATTATTTTTGAAACTTTAAAAGAATCATGTCTTATTAAATCAGATTCATCATCTATAAAATCGCCTTCTATTAATACTATTTTGTTTTTATTCAAATAATCTAAATCCAAATCATTTTCAATAACTTTATAAAATTTATCCTTACTAAAATACTTATCCAATATATCTTTTCTTATAGGCTTATTATTAAACAATACATAATCAAAAGATAATCCATATTTTATTAGAATTTCTAAATAATTTGATAACCTATACTGTTTAATTTCATTAGGTTGATTCATAATATTAGAGATATAGATTTTAATAGCTTTAGAGTTTTTATAAGCATTCAAAATGGGGGTTAGTAAAAAATTAGGTAATATACTGGAATACAAACTTCCAGGACCAACTACTATTATATCCGCTGTTAAAATATTATCTATAGCTTGTTCATTAACATCTTGATCACTTAAATCTTCTAAATATATTTTATCAATATAAACATCAGGATTAAAAGAAATAAACTCATTAATATTAGTTTCTCCCTTTACTACTTGATTATTAGATAAATATGCTACTAAAATACCTCTTCTCTTAGCAGAGGGTAAAACTAATCCCTTAATTTTAAAAATATTATTAATATATTCACCCATTAAACTAAGATTATTATTAGATATTTTATATAAAGCTAAAAGTATAAAATTTCCTAAAGCATGTCCTGCCAATTCTCCCTTATCAAATCTATATTGTAATAGTTTTTGTAAAACTTCATTAGAAGATAAACTTGCTAAACAATTTCTTAGATCCCCAACAGGTAAAATATCTTCATAAATTTTTAAAATCTTACCAGTAGACCCCCCATCATCAGTTACCGTAGATATTGAAACAACATAATCAAACTCATTTTTTATTCCTCTTAATATATTAGATATCCCACTTCCTCCCCCTATAACTACTACCTTACCCCTCTTTCTTAAAAAATTATCACTTATATATTCTTTTAAATTTTCCTCACTTTTAAAAAACTTAACCAAAAAAATATAAAGTCCAAATAAATATATAAAAATTAACAAAAAAAACATAATAATAATAATCGATATTTTCTTAAAGTAATAAAAAATAACTAAAAAAAGAAAAATAAAAGTAATTAAAAACAAGAAAAAACTAATGATATATCTTTTTAAACCCCGAGTTTTTAAAATTAAAAAAAAAACTTAAAAAAAGAATTAATAATTTTAAACATCTTTATTTAAAGTAGTTTTCTTTAATCTAAACATTTTTATAAACATAAATTATCATCAATTTATTCCTAAAATTCCATTTCCATTAAGCTCTTTAAAATAATCCTTATTTAAAATATGAAAAACTTTCTTTTACAAAACATTAAAAATTTCAATTTTAATTATAATTTCCCTTAATACTGTCGCTTATTTAGTTATTATTTTTTAATAGAATTTTTTAGTTGGTGGTAATTAACAGAGTAGAGTGGTTCTTTATTTTGTAAAACAAGTAACAAATTATTTACAGCAATTTCAGCCATCTTTTGTCTTGTTTCAAAACTAGCACTAGCTATATGAGGCAATAAAACAACATTATCTAATTCTAATAATTCTTTATTTACTTGGGGTTCAAATTCAAAAACATCTAATCCTGCAGAAAAAATTACCCCTTCTTTTAAAGCTCTAACCAAATCATCCTCCTTTATAACA
>Ga0080004_1099757_pt1 | contig 15100 bp, 16 predicted proteins | sample WasSprMetagenome_FD_69207 | JGI IMG/M metagenome (GOLD analysis project Ga0080004, IMG submission 69207) | Sulfidic aquatic microbial communities from Washburn Spring, Yellowstone National Park, USA - WS (SPADES assembly) (version 2) | ecosystem: Environmental > Aquatic > Thermal springs > Hot... | reverse complement strand
TTTTGTTAAAAAAATGTTAATTTATTGTAAATTTTTTTTTAAAATAACTTTATTTTATTTGAAAACAAAAAATTAGTATTGATTGTGATTACTTTATATTTTATATATTAATTTTTAGCCATCTTTCTTTATTAACTTTTTTAGTAATTTCTTTTTCAAGTTTTTTACAAGGATAACAAGTAATTATTTTTATTGTTATTGAATTACTCTCAATTTTCTCTATATTAAAAGCTAAAATAAAATTGGTTTCTTTTCCACCATCTGATAATACTCTTTTAATAGCAATACAAGAATTATATTCTTTATCAAAAAACAAATAATCTGGATTTCTTAAAACATCATTAATTAAATCTTTATCTATTTTCCTTTCTTGTGTTTTAAAAGCAGCGTGATTAGTAAATATTAATTCGTATTCCTGGTATTTATTTAATATATATTGACAATTCATAAAATAAATAATCCTTATCAAAAAATTATATCTAAAAACCTAAATTACTTTTTATTAATAAAAAATTTTAAATTTGTAATAAAAATTATTGCTGTTTCTTTGAAAATAGCACCTTAAAAAACACAAGTAGAAGAATAAAAAGAAGAAAAGCACCTGCTGAGATATCATCAGGATTTCCTGATAAGATTCCTGATAAGAGTACTAAACCAGAAACAAAACATAAAGCACAATATAATAAAGCTCCAAAAATGCCAATAATAAAAGCAAAGCAAGATATATTTCTTTCTCCTTGTTCCCGCGAAGAAGAAGCACCATATTTAGTTAAAATTTGGACAATTTCATTATAATTTTTTTCTATCGCATAATCTAAAGCAGTATAACCAAAATTATCTTTTAAATTCACATCTATTTTAAACCAATAATTACTTAACAAAAATTTCACTAAATCTATCTTATTTTGTAAAACAGCATAATGTACTATAGTTCTATTATGTTCATCTTTTATCTCAACTAATTTATCTAATATATCCTTTTTTATATTAACTAATTTATCTAATATATCATTATTAAATAATTCCTCTATCTTATTGTTATTAGAAACCTTAAAAATTAAAAAAACAACTACTTTTAATTTACTTTTGTTTATAGATTCATCAAATATTTCTTGTATTTCTTGTTTATTAAATACTTGAAAAATTAAAAATTCCGCTATATCTTTCTTATCTCCATTTATTGCATCATATAGTATTTCCTTTAAATACTCTTTACTAAATACTTTTGAAACTAAAAACACCACTATTTTTAAATTATTGGAAGAATTATATAAAATATTTTTTAATTTTTCTTTACCTAATACTTTAGCCCAATATTTAAATATTTCTTGATCCTTTTCTATTATAAACTCTATAGTACTTATTTCTTTATCTATATTTTGGGGATTAAAATATTTTATATCATAAATTAACTTATAAAATCCATCCACCTCTATTAAACTTATTATAAATGGAAATATATAATCTATCTTTGAAGTATCTATTTCTATTCTTTTTATTATTTCAAAGATCTTATTTAATCCTATATCTTTTTCTTTGCTAATTTCATAAACATCAAATATATTATAATCATCAATTTTCTTTAAATAGTAATTTTTTATTAGTTTAATTATATTTAATTCCTGAGCAGTTAATTCGTTTAAATCGGTACTATCTAAATATTTCTTACATATTTCTACTAATTTATTTTGATTTAGCTTAATCCCATATAAATTAAATTCCCCGTTTTTTTCAGATATAAACAAAGATACTGCTAATTCTACACTATTTAACTTTTTTAGATAATACTTAAGTATTTCTATATCCTCTTTTTTTAATAATTTCTTATAACTCCCATCTTCTACTATCTTTACTATAAAATAAACTATAGAATAAAAAATATTTGCATCCTTTTCTACTTCTTTTATTAATTCATCTATATTTTTATACTGCTTATTATTATAGATTATTACCTTATCATTAAATTCTGTTTTTTCTGCTTTAAATTCTACTTTTTTGTTTAATCCTTGGGAAAATAGAGGAATCAAAAGCTCCTCTTCTATTTTCTCTAATTGCTTTGTATCTTTAGCATTTAAAACTTTCTTTACTTCTTCATAATAAAATCTCTTTTCTGGATTTCTTATAAACAATCCTCTTAATAAAATCTGATATTTTATTGGTATCTCTTTATTTATCTGTATATCTTCTGTTAATATCTTATATATTACTATGTTAGTATCTATATTTTCAAATGGTAAATTTTTAAATAATAATTCATATAATATCATTCCTAAGGACCAGTAATCTGATTTTTTAGTTATTACTTTAGAAAAGCTCTCAGGTGGCATATATACTATTGTTCCTTTTACTCCTTCTGTTATTTTCTTTGATGCCTCTGTTGGTATCATACTTGATATATTAAAATCTGATATTACCACTCTTATATCCTCTATATCTCCTTGCTCATTCCTTATTATCTCTTTTATTAATATATTTGAACTTTTTATATCTTTATGTAATATCTCGTTTTTATGTAGTAAGTATATCCCTTCGTTTAATTGATTTATTATACTATCTATTACTTTGTAATTATTTCTTATTAATTCGTAGTTATTTTTTATAAAATTACTTAATGAGCCTAAGCTATAGTATTCTTCTATTATATAGTATCTCTTTAGTTGATTATCAAATCCATAATCAATTATATTAACTATTAATTCTGAATTTATTGATTTTATTCTTGATAATACTAAGTCATCGAGTTTTATTCCCATTCTATATAACTTTAAAATATAGTATTTGTCTTCTTTTTTAGTTAAGAATAAATCTGAAAAATTAGAGAATATTTCTAAATGTTGTAATATTTGGTATTCTTTAAATTTAGTTATATTTAATAAGCTAAGGGTGTCTATTTGATTAAAATCAGTATTACTAATAATTTCTGTTTTTTCTATTATAGTTTTTTCTTCTATTCTATCTTCTTTATCCTTTTTATCTTTTTCACTCATTTCTAAAATTCTAATACTTAAAATAAAATTAAAAAAAATAAAATAAAACTTAAGATTCTATTTTTTATTTAGTAAAAATTAAAAAAAATTCCTACAATTAAGGGGATTTAAAAAATAATTAGGTAAAAAATATTTAAAGATGGTTCTAAATAAAATATACCCCTTTTTTATTTAACTTGTTGATATTCAAAATTAGCAATTTGTTTTTTAGTTTTATCAAGCTCTATCCCTATTAAATAGATTTTTTCATAATTTAAATATTTTTTGTAATATTCTTTTTCCAATATTTGATTTATTGCTTTGCCTTTTTCTTTTTCATCTTGAATAACTTTAAATTCAATAATATATACTATGTTTTTATTTACCAATATTGTTAAATCTATTCTACCTTTAGAGGTATTATCTTCTGTTATGATATTTAATCCTGTAGAATATAATAAACTAAATATCGCTATTACATAACTTGACTCTCCTTTATAATGTACATAACTTATATTGCTTATCAATATTTCCACTTGTTCTCTTAATTTCTCTATTTCCTCTTTCTTTAATATCTCTATTATTTTATCCGCTATATTTTCCCTTATCTCATCTTTTAATACTAACAGTAAAATATCCTCATTAAAAGATATTCTTACCTCCTTATTCGGAAATCCTAATCTATACTCCTGTCCATATTCCTTCTCATACGCATCTTTTATTGTCAAATATCCCGTTTGATACATTAATGCCTCTATTCTTATCTCTTCTATGTCAAATTTTTCCAATACATCCTCTCTTATTATCAAATTCTCTAATTTTGTTATATCATATCTCTTTTGTTTTATTAGTTTTATTAAAAAACTTGGAGTCCCTGTTTTATACCAATAATTCTTAAACTTCTTGCTCTCTAACATACAATAATATATCAAATGGATTATATAATCTCTCTCCTAAAAAGCTATACCCATTATACCATTCCCTTACCTCTTCCAAATTAACTCCTTCTAAATACTCCTTAAAATAACTCTCTAATTCTCCTTGCGTATATCCACATATATTACCATATCTTGTATCTAATGAAATATCCTTTAACTGATTTAATCCACTAAATAATGATACCTTAGAAAATTTACTTACTCCTGTTATTAATAAAAACTTTATATATTCATCTAGATTTTTTATGACTGAATAGAACGCTTTCAATTCTTTTCTAACCTCTTCTGCTTCTTTTTTATCCTCTATTATTTCCAATATTGCTTATCATATTCATCTACTAATATAACTACTTGTTTTCCTTTCTTTTCACTTATTTTTACTATTAGCTTTTCTAACAATATTGCCCCATCTTTTATTTTCTTAGGTAATTTTTCTTTATTTCTTATATAATTTTTCTCTAATTCTTGATGTATTGTATCTCTTAAATCTTCTTTATTTCTTATATCTTTAGAAAAACTTATCCTTACTACTGGGTAAGTTTTATCCCAATCAAATTTATCATAAATATATAAATCCATAAATATATAAATCTTTAAATAAATCTTTCTTCCCTTCGAATAGATATCTAATAGTAGATATTAACAATGATTTTCCAAAACGTCTAGGTCTACTTAAAAAGTAATACTTCCCCTATTTATTAACTTATATATATACTCAGTTTTATCTACATATATATAATTTTCTTGAATTAATTCTTTAAAATCGCTTATCCCTATTCCCAACTTCTTCACTCTTCTTTACACCCTCTTTTTTACTTTCTCTTTTTATTTTTCTTTTCTTAAATTCCTTTATATCTCCACTTTTTCCTCTTTAGTCCTCGTTTTTTTGTTTTTTGATTTTTTTGATTTGTTTTACTTCATTTCTTTTTCTACCTTTGCTTCCTTTTGTTTTCATTTGTTCTTATTAGTTTCATTTTAAAAACACTAAAAAAACCTTGAAAAAAATTAAATCCTTTTGAAAAAATAAGCATCTTAAAAAAGGGGAATTTTACACAATATCTATTTTTTTATTATGAAAACTATTATGAAACCTAATCAAAAACTATAAAACTCTTTTCGTTTTTATTTTTTAAAAATTTAAATATTTATTAAATTTATTTTAAATATTTGTTAAAATTAAAATTTGTTAAAAAAGTATGGAGATATAATTTCACTATAAAGCTTTCTCATTTTCCATAATATTAAAAACTTTATCTAATTCAAGGGCAGATCTATAAGGTCTTTCGCTTCTTAAAGCATCAAAAACATCAGCAACCACTCATATCCTCATATCCTCATATCCTCATTTAGTTCATCTCCTACTAATCTCTGATAATATTCTTTACCATTCCAATCTTTCATAATGACCACCAGCTACAATAGCTAAATAATCAAAAACTTTTATGTTTTTTAAAATTTCATTATTTAGAATAAATCTTAATTATTTCAAATTTAGAATCATCTAATTTATCATCTAATTTCCCCGGTTTTTCCAGTATCTTATTGCTTACTCCTAACTTACCTTTAATATTAAAGCACAATAATCTGCTACCCTTTTTTAATGATTATAAGTAAAAGATGTTTTAGTATCTACAATTAAGTGAGTTAAATAAATCGACTAAAAAGGATCAAAGCATCTGGCTTTTCTTTTGTTAATAATATCAAAAGCAGCATATAAACCAAAATTAGAATCACATATTTTAAAACCATTATCATCCCACTTTTCATCCAAAAACTTTATAGCATTTACTACACTATAACGAGGTATGTATTCACGATTGTTATATAAATTATATAAGAGCCCCCTATATTACCATAAAAATTAGACCAATCAATAAATTTAACATTATATTTACTTGTTAAATCATCAGAATCAAAAGTTTTATAAACTCTATATGTATTAGAAGAACATCCAAAATCCTTTAACAAACTAGCACAATATAAATCAAAAATATCACTTTGATTTAAACTAAGTTTTTTAGCTAATTCAATAGCTAAAAAAGCAGTTCTAAAGGAATGCCTCTTATTTAACCCTCTGTTATATCTAATGCATGACTTAAAGCAGATAATACCTCTATTAAATCTATAACCTCAATTATTTTATAATTTATTTTATAATTCATAATTATTTATTCATTTTTATTAATATTAGATGGGATTTCAAAGCTAAGGTTTTGCTCAACCTCATAATCAGGATAAGGATATTTCTTTTCTAACTCTATAATTTTATCAGAAACTATAGAAGAAATTTGAGCAATTTCTGATCTATCTTTAATAAAAAAATCTTCATAATAAACTATATTATTATCCTTATCCTTAACAGTAACTCTAATTTTCATCATAAAAAAATCCCCCTTTAGATCCTTGCTTTTATTACTTCTTTAATTGAGAAATAACTAAATATTTTAAGATAAAAATAATTTTTATGATAAAATAGATTCTATATCTTTTTTATCAATATACCTAAAAGTATCTTGAACTTTAAGAACATAATTATTTATTTTTTTATTTATTTCATTTTTTCTTTGTTCAAAAGATGAGTTTTTTTCATTTTCAAATATTTCTTTTTGAATTTCAACATATTCTTTTTTAAGTTCTTGTAATTTAGGAATAATAGAGTTATATTTTTTATAATAAGGAGAATTAGGTTCTAATATTTTGTTTAAAGCTTTATAACATAAATCATGGATATTAGATTTAAAAGTATCTTGAATATAAGTAATAGTTCCATTATTATTAAGATTTTCTTTGGCTTCATAATCAATTACAACACTTTTTTCTATAAAATCAGTTATGTTTTTACTTCCTATCTGTAATTCAAAAATCCCACCTGTTTCTTTATCTTTTATTAATAAATGAATTCTACCCATATAATCAAGTCTTGGATTAATTATCATATTATCTTCTTCTATTAATTCTTTATTTTTTAAATTTAAGGAATTTTTTATTTTATTATAGATTTCTAAAGCTTGATTAATATCCCTACAATCTATTCTACCTCTTACTATATCTGTAATTTCAGATAAGTTAGTTTTATTTTTTCTTTTCATTTTTTCTATTATTCTATCTAAGGATTTAATATTAGCATAAAAAGAAATAGAATCATTTCGATAACTTAAATTGCTTATCTTATGATCATTTATACTATATTTAAAATCATTATTTCCCTCTTTTAAAATATCATAAATATCATAAAAATTATTATACAAAATAGAGTTATATAGATTATAAAACTCTTTTTTAGCTATTTCATTATTTTTTATAGCTTCCAAATCTTGGATAGTATATTTTTTAAATATTTCATTTTTAGTTATTATTTCATCATTAGGGTTAGTAAATAAATCTTTTTTATTTTTCAAAGCTAGTAATAAATCGTTAGCCAAGTCTTTATTATTATCTAAAGCTTTTTTATCATCTAATAAATCACTTATTTCATTAGAAACTTGATTATTTTTTATATAATTTTTAGGATTACTTATAATAAAATCATTGGGATTAATATAATCACTAGATTTAATATTATTTATTTCCATATATTTTCACCTTTTTTTTTACTAGGTAATACTAATTTTTTCATCTAAGAAAATTCGTTTAACACGTTTATTAAGAGCAAGCATTTTTATTGCACCTTTTGATAATTTAGCTACATAAGAATTAATTATAGGTAAATCAAATAGGAATTCCCCACCTAAGGACTTAACTATTCTTTTGTCCTCTTCCTCATTAAATGGTTCATTTAATTGTACTATTACTCTTAATGTATTTTCATTACTATTTTGGATCTCATTCATTAAATTTTTATCAATTTTATCCATTTAAATAACCTCCTTTTTTTTATGAATAATAACTTAACTTAAAAAGATATCATTTCTTGTTTTAAAGGACCTATTTCTTCTAAGGATAATTTTATTTTAGAAGAAATTAAATTTTCCCCTGTTTGGATATCATATTTAGGAAAATAGACAAAGCCGTTAGCGGTACCACCAGGTGCTAAATTAGTATCCAAAGTTATATCATATTTTATAGCTTTATATCTTAATCCATTTGAACCAATTAAATAAATTTTATAAGAAAAAGGAGACAAATTAAGAGGCTGATTAAACCCATTAAATATTGTTACTTCAAAGATAACAAAATCGTTTAGTTGAGTTGATAATACCAAATTTTTATAGTAATTAGATAAATAAGATTTATCATAAATAGTTTCTTTATAACCGTGTAAAATAGTTCTTGCTTTAGCTAAATCTTCATCTAAATAAACGATTTGTACATAAGAAGAAGGCGTATTAGATTCATTGATTGTAGGACCTTTAACATTTTGATAAGTATTCCATAAATTAGAGATCAATTGTAATAAAAAGAAATTAGAGATACTTGAGGAGACAGGTGAGATATTAGAATAGCTTGATATAGCCTTATAAGATTCATATTGATTATATAGTGATAAAATTTGGAAAGGATCTATTACTATTCTTTTAGCAGGAGAATCAGAGTTAGGTCCAAATTTTATAACCCTTGTTTTATTAGCTAAAACTTGTGAATAATACTTTAATCCATCATTCAATTTATCATATGGTAAATTCTCATACTGTAAATTCTCAGAGTTAGAAGTATAAACCACTTTATTAGAAATTTTATTAGAATTATTAGAATTAATATTATTAGTAATATTTTCATTACTTGTTTTTAGTTCATAGTATAATAAGTCGCCTACTTGGACATTCCCCTCCAAAACAGCAAGTAAAGCTACATTATCTATTAAACTAACTATTTTAACTTTTCCTACCTTACTAGATGATCTATAGACTTCTAAAACGCTATCCTTTGATAAATTAGAATACAATTTAGAATAGAAATAATTATCATCTTTTTTATAGATAACTCCTACCATACTAAAAGAAAATGTAAGCATCATTAAAGATATAAAAAATAAAATAAATATAATAATAAAAAATACAAATCTAAACATACTCTCTACCCCCACCTTAATTTTCCTCTTATTGATTTTTTATATAAAAAAATATTAAAAAATAGTTAATTTTTTGTAAAAAATATATTAAAATAAAAAATTCAAGTAATTTTTTATCTAATATGGATGTTGAATTTAGTAAGGTTTTTAGTAATATTTTTTTGGTGAGCTTCAATAGTACCTCCCCCTATTTCTATTAATTTAGAATCTCTCCATAATCTTTCCACTATTGCTTCTCTAAAATATCTATATCCCCCTAAAACTTGAATAGCATTATCTACTACTTCCTTAGCAACAGTAGAAGCAAATAATTTAACAGCGTCTGTATCTATTCTATGTATAGAATTAAATATATCACTTTTTGCTAATACTTTAACTTCCATCAAATTCATTCTTCATCTTCTACAGATTAATTTTTTCTGTTTTTAATTTCTTCTATTTTTTCATATTTTTTATATCTTTTATATTTTTTACAATATAAATATTATATAAAGTATAAAAAAAACCTTTAAGAGGAAAAAGGAAGGGATAGATATAAAAAAGGATGGGCGAGATAGGAATTGAACCTATGACCTCCTGCTTGTGAAACAGGCGCTCTAACCACTGAGCTACTCGCCCACCCCTATTATTTATTTTCCCTTTATAATCAATCCCTCCTTTTAAATACTTATTAATTATTAATAATTAAAAGGAATTGTTAATAAATGGTATAATAGTAATAAAGGAGGTTAAGTCATAAAAGAATAATTAAATTATGGCTAAATTTACTGTAATAACCTTAGGTTGTTCTAAAAACACTGTAGATAGTGAAATAATATCAGCTTCACTACTTGATAAAGGACACTACTATACTAATAATATTCAAGAATCAGATATAGTTATTATAAATACTTGTGGATTTATTAAACCAGCTATTAATCAATCAAATCAAACTATAAATAATGTTATAAATACAATCAAAGAAAACAATTTAAAAACAAAAGTAATAGTAACTGGATGCTTAGTAACTAGACAAAGAGAAAAATTAGTTAAAATTTTTAAAGAAGTTAATGCTTTTTATGATACTGGAACCTTTAATAATATCTCCCATGACATAGATAAAATACTAAAAGGAGAAAAAATAGTATATTTAAGTGAATATACTAAATCAATAGATTATTCTTATAAATTATCAAAATTTATAACTACTGGTTATTACTCATATGTAAAGATAGCAGAAGGTTGTAATCATACTTGTTCATTTTGTTTCATCCCCAAAATAAGAGGTAAATATAAATCAAGAGAAATAGAAGATATATATAAAGAAGTTAAAAAATTAGTAGATTTAGGAATAAAAGAAATAATATTAGTTTCCCAAGATACATCATTTTATGGGTATGATTTATATAAAAAGTTAGCATTAAACGAATTACTAGAAAAATTAGCAATAATAGATAAAGATTTTTGGATAAGATTGCTTTATCTTTATCCTACTACTTTAAATACAGATGCTATAAAAACAATAGCTAATCATTCTAAAATTGTTAAATATATAGATATCCCTTTACAACATGTTAGTTTAAAAGTATTAAGGGCAATGAGAAGACCAGGACATAAAGAATTTTATCTAAAACTACTAAATAAAATAAGGGAAAATATAGATAATGTAGTAATAAGATCAACGTTTATAATAGGACATCCTTATGAAGAGGACGAAGATTTTCAAGAATTATTATCATTTTTAGAAAAGGTAAAAATAGAACGAGCAGGGTTCTTTAAATACTACAGAGAATATGGTACTCCATCTTATTCTTTACCGCAAGTTAATTATAAAATAAAACAAAAGCGATATAATGAAGTAGTAAATCTCCAAGATGAGATCCTTAAAGAATGGTCTATTAAACAAATTAATAAAGAATATAAAGTATTAATAGAAGCAAAAGATAATAATTACTTTTTAGGTAGGGCTTATTTTGATGCACCTGAAGTTGATAGCATCATAAAAATAAAAATTAATAAAAATAACAAAAAAATTAAAATAGGTAATTTTTATGATGTAAAAATTATAGATTATAATCATAAAGATTACGAATTTTATGGGGAATTAGTATCAAATAAAAAATAAATATAAATGAAATAAAGAGGTAAGGGTATGGAGACATTAGTAAGTGGGATGAGACCTACAGGAAAACTACACATAGGTCATATATTTGGTGCTTTAAAAAACTGGAAAGAATATCAAGATAAATATAATAGTTATTTTATCATAGTGGATTGGCACGCTTTAACCACTAATTACCAAAAAACTCAAGAATTACAAGAACATATTAAAGAGGTTATGATAGATTATTTAGCTTTTGGAATAGATCCTAATAAAGCTGTTATATATTTACAATCAATGGTAAAAGATGTAGCTGTTTTACATTTAATATTATCAATGATAGTACCTCTTAGTTGGTTAGAAAGAGTACCGTCTTTTAAAGATCAAATAAAAGAATTAGGGAAAGATATAGCTACATATGGTTTTTTCGGATATCCTGTATTAATGAGTGCAGATATATTAGCATTTAATGCTTCTGTTGTACCTGTAGGAGAAGATCAATTACCTCATTTAGAATTAACTAGAGAAATAGCTAGAAGATTTAATTACTTATATGGTCCTACTTTTATAGAACCTAAAGAATTATTAACAAACACACCATATATTCCAGGATTTGATGGGAGAAAAATGAGTAAAAGTTATAATAATGCCATATATATAGATGATGATGAAAAAAATATTAAAGAAAAGATAATGAAATATATAACTGATCCTAATAAAATATATAAAAATTCTCCGGGTAGACCCGAAATATGTAGCGTATTTTCTTTACACAAAGCTTTTGAAAATCCTGAATTAAAAGAAATTGAAGAAAACTGTAAAAAAGGGACATTAGGGTGCGTAGATTGTAAATTAAAATTATGTAATATTATAAATAATTACATAGCTCCAATAAGAGAAAAGAGAAAACAAATAGAGAAAAATAAAGATGAAATAATGGATATCTTAAAAGAAGGTTCAAAAAAGGCTCAAGAAGTAGTTTCTAAGACTTTAAATCAAGTTTACTATAAAGTAAATTTAAAAAGTGATTTAATAAAAAAAATAGAAAAATTAAATAATTAAATTTCAAGAGGTGAAACTTAATATGAAAGAAGAAAAGAAAAAAATAAAAATATTGGTATTAGATGATGAACCTAATATAACCAATTTAGTAAGTAGTATATTAGAATTAGAGGGCTATGAGTCATTAAAAGCTAATACAGTAAAAGAAGCTTTAGAAATACTAGATAAAAATTGGAAAGATATAAAAATTATGATTTGTGATTATAGGATGCCAGAAATGGATGGATTAGAATTTATAAAGAAAGTTAGACAAAATCCTCTATATAATAATATAGATATCCTAATGCTAACGGCTATAGATACTTATGAAACTATTAAACAATCTACATTATTAGGGGTTAAAGACTATATAATAAAACCCTTTGATCCTCAAGAAATTATCGAAGCTATTGAAAGAGTTTTAAATTCCAGAAACTAAAGAAAAACAAAACCAAAATCTAAAAACAAAAGCAAAAAACTAAAACTGAAAAACAACGATCTATAAAAAAATGAAAAAAAATTTAATTAAAGGGATCATTTATTTAAATATACTAATATTTTGGAATATAATATTTAAATTTTTTATATATGCTATAGAAGATGATTCATTAAATAAAGCTCAAATTTATGAAGAAAAAGGGTATAATTACTACAAAATTGCTAAAAATTATTATTACAATAAAGATTTCAAATATAGTGCCCTAAATTATGTTAATTCAATTTCGTATTTAACTTTAGCTTACATAATATACTTAGATAAATTAAATAATAAAGAAAAGTTTTATAATATTTCTAAGGATGTTTTATTTTACTCAAATGAACTAAATATTTCGCTATCTAAAATCCAAGATAAATCAAAAATAGATATAATAAATTCTTTATATGCCAGTAATTATTTAAATATGGCTTCTACATTACAAAAAATTTATGCAGCAGATCCTAAATATTCACTTGAATTTTATAAAACTCAATATATTCCATTTGTTAATAATACATATAAAAAAGAGAAAATTCAAGAAACATTAAATGAAGATATCTTAGTTCAAATTGCTTTATATTATAAAAAGTCAATAGATTATTATTTATTAATAAATGAATATGACAAGGCTAAAAAAACTCTACAAGATTTAAAAAATTACTATAATTTAATAAAAAAAGAGGAAGTAAGAAAAATATTAAAGGAAGCTGAAAGTAAATTTAAAAAGTAATTTTTTTTAATTAGGAGGTGAAAAATACTTAAAATGGAGGCAAAAATTTTAATAGTAGATGATGAAAAAAATATAGTAGAGTTAATTAAATTTCATCTTAAAAAAGAGAATTATAGAGTTATAGAGGCATATAAAGGTAAAGATGCATTAGATTTATATAGAAAAGAGAAACCAGATTTAATAATATTAGATGTTATGCTACCTGATATGGGGGGCTTTGAAGTTTGTAAAACTATAAGGAAAGAAAGTAGAGTACCAATAATAATGCTAACTGCAAAAGGGGAAGAAATAGATAAAATTTTAGGATTTGAGCTTGGAGCAGATGATTATATAACCAAACCCTTTAGTCCTAGGGAATTATTAGCAAGAATAAAAGCAGTACTTAAAAGAACCAAAACCTCTAATATTGATACTAATCAAATTCAAGTAGGTCCTTTTAAAATCAATGTCAATAAAAGGGAAATTTATAAAAATGACGTACTCTTAGAATTAAAACCTAAAGAATTTGATTTATTAAAATTATTCATAACAAACCCTGGCAGGGTATTCACTAGACAATACTTATTAGAACAAATATGGGGATATGATTATTTAGGGGATACCCGAACAGTTGATGTACATATAAGAAGATTAAGACAAAAAATAGAAGATAACGATAAAAATGCTTCATATATTAAGACTGTCCATGGAGTAGGTTATAAATTCGTAGTAGAAAGTGAACAAGAAGAAGAATAAAAATTTAGCTAAAATTTAAAACTAAAAAAAATGTCAAGTATCCATAAAAAAATAATAGATATAATTAGCAATTTAGTAGAATTAATAAAATTTCCAGCAGTAGTTTTAGATAAGAAGTCTAATATAACTTTATTTAATTCAATCTTTAAGAACATATTTTTAGATAACGAAAATAATGAAAAAAAAGGAACAATTTTATTAGATATTATTCAATCCCAAGAAAACAAAGAAAAAATACAGTTTTTTTTAAACAACCCTTCCAAGTCTCCTTTTTTAGCAAATATCTCTAAAGATCTCCTAGAACCATTTATCTATAACTTATTAAATCTTTTAAATGCTTTAGAAATAAAAACAACTAACTTAACATCTATAAATGTAGTTTATAAAAATAATATTTTTGAACTAATGCTAATAAGATTAACTTTAAGTAATAAAGAATTATTTTTAGCAATATTTATTCCTCCCAAAACAATAGATACTGAAAAGAGTAATAACATTGTTTTACTTAATAAAGAGATAGATTTTTTAAACAAAAAAATAGAAATTTTAGCAAGTATAATTAATAAAGTTTTAACAACCACTAAAGCTTTTACAGAAACATTATTATTAGATGGTTATTATAAAGACCCCGAAGTATCTAAGAATTTAATTTCTATAATAGATAAAGAAGCAAAAGAAGGAATTAAATTAATATTAAATATATTAAAACTTAAAGAAACTTTAAATTTAAATAAACAAAGAATAAATTCTTATGATTACTTTCTAAGTATAGCTCAAAATTTTAATCCGAAAGTAATTGATTTTAATACAGTTAATTCTAAAAATGTACTTTTTAAATATTTTATTCAACCTAATTTACCATCTGTTTCTATTGATACTGATAAATTTACCTTAGCTATAAATAATATCTTAGATAATGCTTTAAAATTTCAAGATTTAGATAAAGAAGAAAATTATATTGATTTCAAGGTTGTTTATGAATCTAACGAGAATTATATAAATATAACTATAAGTGATAATGGGATAGGAATAGAGGATACAAGTAATATTGGAGAGCCTTTTAAAACTTTTTCTAGTAAATCAGGCTTAGGGTTGGGGTTTTATGTAGCAAAAAATATTCTTAA
>Ga0080004_1160647_pt1 | contig 15102 bp, 16 predicted proteins | sample WasSprMetagenome_FD_69207 | JGI IMG/M metagenome (GOLD analysis project Ga0080004, IMG submission 69207) | Sulfidic aquatic microbial communities from Washburn Spring, Yellowstone National Park, USA - WS (SPADES assembly) (version 2) | ecosystem: Environmental > Aquatic > Thermal springs > Hot... | reverse complement strand
GGGGGGGGAGGAAAGGGGCCCCTCGCACTAGCCATAAGGCTGGCGATCGGAGACGTGCTCGGGGCTCAGAAGTTAGGCTTCTTCATACTCGACGAGCCGACGATCCACCTCGACTCCGAAAACAAGAAAAAGCTCCAAGAAATATTCGCCAGCTTAGGAGAGTTGGCCGGCCAGACGATAGTAATAACCCACGACGAGGAATTATTCGAAGATGCAGACGCCACGATACTGAGATTTGAGAGAGGACCGGCGCCGGGCTCGCCCACCGAGATACAAATAATCCGTACAACCCATGAAAAAGAAAACCCTAACGCTCTTTAAACAGTAACTCGCGAGGCTCGGTCGATGAGAGTCTAACAGCTTCTAAACCCGGCCCAACCAAAGTTACCTGGTTCTTCTCCCTAAACCTAAACCCCAATACTCCCATACTGAGCAGGTCCTGCAACAGTTCATTACCTGCTGTCTGGTATGTGTGCAACTTCTCCTCGAGAACCTCGGGGGCCACAGATTACCCGAGCTCATAACACCTTGTAGAGCTTCCAGCGCTATGATGCCAGGGAGAGAAAAAGTCTCGCTTATAAATGTTCAGAGTGACGGCCAGTTTAGTGGCCTTACGGGTAGATGCTAGGGTTTGACCTCTACTGAGAGCTTTTCCTTTGGGAACTCGCCGGGCGCTATCTTGTGTAGCCAATCCCTCACCCTCTGCCTGTATTCTACGGCTATATCTATGATGGTCCTTAGCTCGGTTGGGTTGAAGCTTCCGTCGGGGAAGAGTAGCTTTATGAGCCCGCTTACCACGCGTTTCACGCTTTTCTCGTCCCTTATCTTGAAGTTGTCGGAGAGCTCGATGTGTCTCGACACCAGCGGCGCCAGTGTTTCTTTCCTCATTGTGTGGAGTGCCTCGGCGTAGTAGTCGGAGGCTATTCCATACTCCTTTGAGAGGTGGTATTTGCTCTGCGAGATTTTCGGGAGCTCCCAGCCGGGGATCAGACCATGTATTCTGTCTATGAAGGCGGAATCCCTCATAGACTCCGGCAGGACGTAGGTTAGGTCTTCAATCGGTATGTAGCCTTCGGCGGCCATCTCGACGGCCACGTTCCCCATGAATACCAGTGAGGAGTCTGAGACGACTTTCTTGGTGCCTCTTTCGTAGTGCCCGCTCTCCATATAGTCCTTTATTTTGCCCATCATTTCGTCGGGGTTTGAGAACTTGATCTTGCTTATCTCGTCGAATACAACGGCGTCTTTAACCGCGAGTTCTCCAGGGGTTCTCGTTTTTAGGTTGTAGAAGAGAGCTGCAGGAGTTATGTTTCCCCCGGAGATTATTCTGACGTAGTTGCTGAGGTTTCTGTAGAGGTATGTTTTGCCTGTTTGTCGGGGCCCGAATTCCGCCATGTTGGTGCTTCCCTCAACTATCGGGATCAATCTAGTCAGCAGGATGAGTTTCTGCCGGGGGCTGTAGACCCTTGGCTCTAGCCCTATCGTGTTGATCAACACGTCTATCCATTCCTCGAAGCTGAAGTATGGTCTTGCCTCTGTCAGTATCTTTGGATCCATGTCTGGCGCTTGGAACGGTATGAATTTTTCAACTATTGCTCCCACCAGTTGCTCGAAGATGTATTTTATGGAGGGAGATTTCGTGAGCTGGATCAGCCCCCACATGCCAGTTACTAAGGTCGCCTTGTTTATCTCGACTATGCTGAGAGGTACCTCCGCTAGTATGTCGTGCGATTGGATTATTCCTACATGCGTGTCTGTCTCTATGTCGACGACTACCCTTAACTCGTCTATTATGCTAACGGTGCCATCGGTTATCAGCTTGTGCTTTACCAGTTCTTTTTCTTCAGGCTCGTAGTAGTGTTGCTTTATGAAATTTCTTAGTTTCTCTTCCCAGCTGCTGCCCTCTTGTTTGAACTCGGAGATGAGGTATTCTGCGACGTAACGGGGTAGCTTTGCTAGCTCGAGCTCGTAAGCGAGCTTTTTGTCGACGGCGTAGTCCCCGAAATATCTCTTTACTTTGTTGGATAACTCGGTCATGGTATCAGCCTAAGTCTTGGAGCGTTCTCCGCCTTTTGGGCCCCGTCTGCTCCTGGACTTCAATAACCACTTCTATGGTTTTCTTGACGCCGTTTAAAGTGTACTCTAGGCGACCCACGTATTTATCCGGTTTAAGCGGTGGAGTTTGGATGATGTGTTTGCCTTCCACTGTTTTGAAGGTGCCTGAGCCCCATGGGAATTCATAGCTAATCTCTAACATTGTTCCTTGCGGGTTAGTGACGTCTATCTCTATTTGGGTTGGGGTGTTTGGTTGGAGCAGTGTGCTTGAGATCGTTATGATTGGTTCACCAACCGGTTCAACTTCCTCGGGTTCTTCTGGTGGTTCCTCACCTGAGAGTATTGCCATGAGCTTCTCAAACTCTCTCAAGCCCTCTTCTGACAGGCCGAAGAGCTCAGCAACAGCAAGATCGATCTCCCTCTCAACCTTCTCAAGCTCTTTCTCTACGTTGTACCGTTCAGTTACTGATGACCCACTATGTTTTAAGTTGGATAGCTCGTGTGCCCTTTTGGAAAGCTCGACTATCTTGATGTGAGTCTTATTTAGCGAGTCAAATTTGGGTATTTTAATGAAATCAACGATATGGGTTTCTTGTCTCAGCTCGTATGAGTAAGAGGCTATTATCGTCCTAGACGATAGCGAATTAAGAATTCCAGCGAGATAATATGCCTCGTTTATGTCGGTGGTATTTACTAATATAGTGCTATCATCAACTATTACGGGTTTGCCATTTATCGGAGTTAGGACTGCACAAGTAAAGCTGATGGCTTTACCAGTTATAGCCCCTGCTATCCTCTTCCAAACGACCTTATACGGTGCAAAAGTATACACTCCTATGTCATATATTGTGTAAAATGGGTTGCTTTTTCCCCAAAGTTTATGGATGGATCTCATCTCAAGCGCCTTTTTAAAGCGATTAAAATAATCATAGGTGTTTGGAAATTGTGTTTTAATGGTCATTTCGTTTAATGGCTTAGCAGTTTTAGGGTCATGCGGTAATATGATATATCTGTCCTCAAAATCGACAAACCATTTCTTTACATCTCTTCCTCTTACAAGCGGGTAGACTAGGTCGGGCTCAACGGCAGCCTCCACCTGGTTCACGCTCTTCTTCTGACCCGGCTCCGGCGGGTTGGTTATCGCCAGTCTTCCGTCAGGCGTCTTTCCCATGATTCTCACGTAGTAAACCTGATTGAGTCCCACGTATACACCCGCATGTGCCTCATAGGGCTGTGGGCCCGTGAGGAGTTTCCTGACAGCTTCAATGATCTTTGGTGTGAGCTGCATCCACGGAGACTCCGGTTTTCTAGGCTCCAGCGGAACCATAACGACATGATATCGCCTGGTCTCTCTAAGGACCTCTTCTAGGGGTTTGTCTGTTGAGACAGGTTTCTTGCTCGGGTTAACCCATACAACATGCTTTATCCCATCACTAAGATTCTCATCCTCTATTTTTGCCGGATCTAATTCTTCCGTGTCAACCTTCTCAACAACTACTACCGCAGTTCTGTTCACCGCCCCTTCAAATGGATAGAGCGTAACCAAGTCGTGCACAATCCGAATCCTAGTCCGCCTGGCTAGGTACCTCCTGAACCCCGCACCAGCCTGTGTCTTAAAGAGCGTGAATGGTACCAAGAATCCAAGTACGCCACCTTCCTTAAGATACATATGATAGCACCTCGCCAAGAAAAGCATCGCCAAATCCTTCTTCACCTTACCCAACCCAGCCTTCCCAGCCAATTCCGTCAGACCATAGTAGTCCCATAGAGATTTGCTCACCTCCCTGTAGGATTCGGGGAGGTTCTCCCAGTTAACCCAAGGCGGATTGCCCACCACAAAATCGAACTTGCCTTTGAGGAGTGGTGCAAAAGCGTTCCGGATTATCGCGACCCAAACTCTGTTCCTACCTTCTTGCTCAAGCTTCAGCAAATCGCCATAGAGCTTGGTGACATATGCCACCTCGCCACTCTCAAGTCTGAAGACAAACTCCAACCTCTTTCTAAACTCCTCAACGCTAAACATGTTTTCAAGTCCTCTTGAGACCTCTGCCAAAACACTACTCAACAACCCTTTCTCAACGATCGAAACGGGGACGGTGAACTCGCCACCAGAGGTCCTTAAAATGTAGATATTACCCTCAACCCTCGGTTGCGTTTCTATCATTATTGAGTCAGAGAGATAGACCGGTAGCTCAACAGGTCCCTTCGCATATGCGAGAAGATCAGCAACAGCCAGCAGATAGTTCGTCCTTGCCGTCAAAACCGCGAGTGGGTTCAGGTCATAGCCAACGACGTTTGTTAAAAGATAGCCTAAGAGAACGTCCGTCAAGTAATGTTCCTCAGCATAACGCCTAAGTCTGCTAATGTAGAGAACGAGGAACGTCCCAGAACCACATGCCGGGTCTAAGACCCTGATCTTCAATGGCTTAAGCGGGTCCTCCTCGCCCATCCTCATGATGTTCTCATAGCTCAGCCCAACCTCGTCTAGCAGGAAGTTGGCGAGCCAGTCAGGCGTATAATACTCTCCAAGACGGTGCCTCAGCTCCCTAGGAACGAGGTTCTGGTAAAGCCTCTTGAGCAGGTCCCTAGCGAACTCCGGCTCAAGCTGAGGCGTAGCTATCTCATAGTCAGAAAGCCTCCTAGAAACCTCTGCAAACGCCTCTGCGAGCTCACCGTCCAACTCGTCTAGATACCACGAGAAATAATCTCCCTCGAGGAAGTTCTCGATGCTAAGCAACCTCCGGAAGACGCCACCACCCTCAAGTTCTGTCAGAGCCTTCCTGAGCCCCTCAACCCCCTCCCTTGAGAAAGCGTCATCAAGCTCCGCGATGTAAGACCTGTAAAACTTCCCACCGCCATACAAATAAACAATCTCCGCAGCCATCAGCTTCATCAAAAGCGCATAGTAGGTGTGGATAGAGAATATCAAGGCATCAAAATTCACCTTGCCAGTCAAGCCCAGCTCACGGGCCAGCTCCGGAAGCTCCTCAAGCTCCTCCGGACTATAGCCTGTCGCCTGCCTAAACAACCTCCCCCAGTCCTCGAAGAGAAGACTGGTTCTAGGACCTCTGGAACCCAACAGCTTCCTATACAATATGTTGATGGTCTGCTTGGTGAGCGGGGTTTTCAGTCCAAAGTCAGTAATTAGGTGATCGGCGTCAAGAGGTTTCCGCCTGAGGCCCCTCAGAGCCTCTACGAGCTTCACGACAACTTCCCTCCTGATTTCGTAGGGCCCCCTCGTGATCCAGACATCTGTTCTCGCGTCATATCTGACAAACGCTACCTTATCCGAGACTATTACGCCCAGATACCTAGCCCACTCCACCTTACCCCTCGACTCTGCCTTGATATAGTCAATGACCTGTTGCCTCGCCCTCTGGATGTCTGACGCGGAGGCCAGCTTCCCTGGAGCCTTATATTCGATTATCACGTGTCCATAGAGCGCGTCGACCCTGGCGCCCGAGATCAAAGTATACTCATACTTCCCAACCCCAGTAATCCCGAGAGGAGCCAACACCTTATCCTCAAGACACCTCGAAACCCATATCCTAACATCCTCCTCGCTCACAGCTCTAACAACAGCATTCTTCAGACAAACAACAACCTCGTCAATATCCAATTCAATGCGCTGACCCATGCCTCAACCACCCTAACCCGATACCCCACAATCGAAACCCATTGGCTAAGACAGTCGTGTCGGCATCCTCTGGGGAAGAACTCATACATCTAAGCACCACCACACACTATATTAGATTTTTTGGCCCCGAATTATGATACCACACCTCAGTCAGGAGGGCCACTACTGCTTAAGTATCGCTCGGCTTTCTGTGGATTCTGGTGGATGATATGTCGGGTGTGGTGCCGATCCTGAGGATAAGGAGCTTCAGGGCTATGTGGCAGCTCTACCTAGAGGTCCTGTTCCTACCACTAGCCATCCCCATGATCCTGGGCATGGCGCTCTGGCCGTTAACAAGACATTACGACAAAGACACCCAATTCATCCTAACGATAACCCCATTCATCCTAGGTATAGCTGGAGGGCTCTACCTGAGGTTCTTCCACAACGGTTTGACCAGGAAGTGGATTGAGGTCCATAGGCACGGGCTGATCGTGGGGACTGAGTATATTCCGTGGGGAGCCGTCAGGGATATAGACTACACGACCGCGACGGAGGCGACGGTCCTGGGATCCTACAACATCCCATGGAGGTATGAGGAGGTCGCAACCGTGAACGTCCTGACGGTCGATGGTAGGGAGAGGAGGTTCAGGCTCAAGATGGACGGCCTCAAGGCGTTCGCCAGAGCGGTGAGGGATGCTCTGGGGGAGGGCGCGCCTGAGTCCATGAGGGAGGAGTAGCATGCCAGCGCCCCCAAGATACTCTAGGGGACAGAAGTACTGCGGCCACTGCTGCGAGTGGATAAGCGAGGCCGGAGCGAGGTGCTCAAGGTGCGGCCACTCCCTCAGGTGGGGCCCGAGGAAATATAGCAGGCGGAAAAGGGCTCAGACAGTAGTAGAGAAGCCAGCAATAGCCACGGAGTAGACGAGAACGGTCGCTAGAGCGGCCTGTGCGAGGAGCGCCTTGTGGAGCGTCTTGTGCCTATAGATAAGGGCCGCCGAGATTACTCCGGGGCCTCCGCCCGTCATCGAGTACCAGACGGTGCTCCTCTCGCTCAGCCTCCAGCCCTCCCTAGCCGCCTGGGCCTTATCTATCCTCATGGCTAGGAAGCCGAGGGCGGAGCTTGCGAGCATCATGGCCGGGACAGCTGGCATCGTGGCACGCACAGTACTAGCGGCGTGGTCGAAGAGGAGGGACAGCAGGTTAGCGATGGGTAGCAGGGCGGAGACGAGGAAATCCACAATCAAATTGCCCGTCGAGGGGAGTGCGGAGAGGGCTGGCTCAAGCCCGATGCCGCGGCCTAGGAACCTGACGGCGCCGTAGGCTATCCCGGAGAGGAGCGCGGCGGAGAGGCCGAGCCCCGCGAAGAGCTTTAGGAGCTGGACGGCCGCGTAGGCGGAGACCAGGAAGAGGAGGACCGCGAAGGCGACGGCCTTCGCCACCGTGAGGCCGGTGGGCTGGGAGAACATCAGCTCGAGGCCCCTAGAGACTCCCCAGAGCGGGTCAGACATAGACCTCGAATAGAACCCCATAACCCTGAAGGCCAGAGAGAGGATGTAGGCGAGGACGAATAGGGCGGCTATCCACGTCGGCGCCGGGTTGAGGAGGTGCCTCACCAGGCCGCCGTATGCGTCCCTCTGAGTCACCACACAAACCCCAACCACCCACCACTACTTAATACTGGGAGAATTAGTTGGACTCTATGAGTATCGCTAGGACCTGGGATGAGAGAGCTCAGAGGTCTCAGACAGCACCATCCAGGGACGCTGGCCTCAAGTAGAGACTCAGGGACTTCCCATTAATTAACTCACAAAATTCAACAAACAAAATAAACGATAGAAGAATTAAATATTTTGAGACCACCTGTAGTGAAGGAATGGTTTGTGGTGAGTGGGGTTGGATAAAAAGATGGAGCGAAAGATCATCTTGAGGAGGCTCTTTCAATATGACGAGGATCTCTATAAGATAGGTAGGTTGGGGGGCTTGGACTGGTTTAACAGGTTTGAGGCTAAGTTCAAAAGCGGCGAGTATCCATATTTTACCAACGAGGAGAGTGAAGAAGCTATAGAGAGGATTGCCTCAGAGCTGCCTGATAGCAAGTTTATTGAGGCGGTTAACAACGTCTTCAAAGAGGCGGAACGACGTTTGGAAATTGATAGATTCGTTGGTAAGCACTACTACTTTGACGTAAGCGCTGGGCTTAAACTCGATAACAAGCAGGAGGAGCTTAAGAAGGAGATTTGGATAGCACTTGCAGCAACAGAGGGAAGGACTTACCATTTCCTTAAAGCAATCATTGAGCTGCGTGAAGAGGGCAGATGGGATAGGGCATACGGCGGAGCTACTTGGCGGGACATAATGGCTAAAATAAGAGAACTCAAGGGGACTTATCCTCTACTTCCCGACTTAGCTATACTGAAATTACATAAAATCTACTACAAAACTGGAAGCAAGAACCGTCCAACATATACCGTGCCCGAGGAGACAATTCCAGTAGTCGAGGAGGTTCTCGAGCGCTACATTAAAAACCATCACTCTTAACCAAGATGGTGTTGGTATGGGTTTAAGCCGTTACTAATGGGCCCGATCTAACGATATGCAGTTAGATGTCTAAAGGAGGGGCCGCTACTCGTTATATAACGTTCTGGGGGGTCTTTGATTGATGCTGGTCGTTAAGAGGGATGGGAGGAGTGAGGCCTTCGACGGCTCTAGGATAGAGAGGGCGGTCCTGAGGGCGATGAGGGAGGTGGGCAGGGGCAACGGCGATGCGTGGGCCGCCTCCGTCAGGCAGGAGGTGGAGGAAATTCTCAGGAGGAGGGGCGTGGAGAGGGTCCACGTCGAGGAGATCCAGGACCTCGTCGAGCTCTCCCTAATGAGGATAGGACTATACGACGTGGCCAAGGCCTACATACTCTACAGGAAGAGGAGGGAGGCTGAGAGGGCCGAGAAGAGGAGGATCCTGGAGGGCAGGGAGCCGCAGAGGTGGACGAAGAAGGTCCTGTCGGTAAACGCGGTAAGGCTACTGGCGTCGAGATACCTGCTGAGGGGGCCTGACGGGAGGCTCCTAGAGGACCCGGAGGGGATGGTTCTGAGGGTTTGCAGCGCGGTCGCGGCGGCGGAGGCCGGGCTTGGGGGGCCGGACACTCCGGTGCCCCAGGACTTCGTGAGGAGCGAGTGGATAGAGAGGGACGTCATGCGGCTGTCGGGGCTCGGGCCGGGCTACAGCAGGCTCCCGGCGAGGGCCGTCGAGGCCTTCAGCCTCTTCAAGAGGCTCCTCTTCGAGAGGCGCTTCCTCCCCAACAGCCCCACGCTCTTCAACGCTGGCGCGAGGCTTGGGCAGCTCTCGGCCTGCTTCGTCCTACCAATAGAAGACTTGCTCACGGAGACGGAGGACAGCATACTCCCGATCATCACGAAGTGCGCCATGATATTCCAGAGCGGGGGAGGGGTCGGGATAAACTACTCGAAGATTAGGCCGGAGGGGGACATAGTGGCTTCGAGCGGCGGAATCGCATCCGGACCATTATCGTTCATGAGGCTAGTCGACGCGGTTGCAGAGACGATAAAGCAGGGAGGCAGGAGGAGGGCGGCAAACATGGGCATACTCGAGGCGTGGCACCCGGACATACTGAAGTTCGTCTCGGCTAAGGAGAGGGGAGGCCTTGAGAACTTCAACTTAAGCGTGATGACGGACGAGGAGTTCTGGGAGGCCTATCGCTCCAACAGCAGCTACCCCCTCGTGAATCCCAGGACAGGGCAGAAGGTGGGGGAAGTCAGCGCCAGGGAGCTAGTATACGAGATAGCTAGGCAGGCATGGGCCACAGGAGACCCCGGCCTCCTCTTCAAACACCACATAAACAAGTGGAACCCCCTTAGGGCGGCTCTCGGAGACATAAAGGCCGTGAATCCCTGCGGCGAGCAGCCCCTATACCCATACGAGTCCTGCAATCTTGGCTCGATAAACCTATACGAGCACGTGGACAGGGAGGCCGGGAGGATAGACTGGGAGAGGCTTAGGGAGACGGTCGAAGTGGCCGTCAGGCTCCTGGACGACGTGATAACCGTGAACAGGCACCCATTCAGCAGGCTCTCGGAGGAGAACCTGAGGCACAGGAGGATTGGGCTGGGAATAATGGGGCTGGCAGACATGCTCTACGCACTGCGCATACCATACAACAGCGAGGAGGGATTCTCCACAATGTCCAGAGTAATGGAATACATAGCGTACCACGCATATAGATCTTCGGCGGCCCTGGCCGAGGAGAGAGGGGCATTTTCGCTCTTCGGGAGCAGCACATACGCCTCCGGAATACTCCCGATAGAGGGCTTCCACCATCCTGAGTGGTGGAGTCTCGACTGGGAGGGTCTGGCGGTCCGCGTGAGGGGCGGCGTCAGGAACAGCCACGTTTCCAGCGTCGCCCCGACCGGGAGCATAAGCATGATATACGACGTTTCCTCGGGGCTAGAGCCGCAGTACGCACTAGTATATGAGAAGCACGTGGCGGTCGGCAGATTCTACTATATAGACATCGAGCTTGAGAGGCAGCTGAGGGAGAATGGATTGTACAGCGAGGAGCTGCTGAGGAGGATAGCGGAGAACGGCGGAAGCCTAAGAGGGATAGAGGGGATACCGGAGGAGATGCAGGAGGTATTCGTAACGGCCAGGGAGGTCCCGTGGTGGGACCACCTCAGGGCTCAGTGGGAGATCCAGAAGTGGGTAGACGCGGCCGTTAGCAAGACGATAAACATGCCCGCATCGGCGGCTGTTGAGGACGTCCTGAACGCCTACGTGACTGCGGAGAGGATAGGCCTAAAGGGAGTAACGGTCTTCAGAGACACGAGCAGGGGAGCGCAGGTCCTCCAGGCAAAGCCAATATCTATGGCAATTCCTATTAAGAATAGGACGCTCGAGGTATTGGGGATATGAGCAGGGAGGATATGCTCAGGTTCGTCGAGGAGAGGATAGAGCAGCTGAGGAGGGAGCTGCGAATATTCGAGGAGATAAGGAGCGCGCTGATGAGGGTTGGTGCGCCGCCGGAGCCGACGGAGGAGGACCTGGACAGCCTGCCGTGGAGGCCGTACCCCTCAGGGAGGGGCGAGTGGGTGTACCAGGACGAGGCCCCGGAGGCGCTCGTCGAGAGGCTCAGGCAGGAGGGGAAGCCCGTCATGATAGGGAGATACCTATACAGCCTGAGGGTGGGGAATACTGGGAAGACCTTCATCAGCAGGAGGGAGGCGAAGACTGGATGAGGAGCAGGGCTGGGAGGCCCGAGAGGTGCCCCGAGTGCGGGAGCAGGAACCTCGCTCCCGAGGGGAGGTGCCTCGTCTGCCTAGACTGCGGCTGGAGCGCATGCATCACGTAAATATTCATAAGCACTGGTGTGGTGGGTTTCGCCATGGATGGCGAGGGCGCTGGTGGGAGGGATCCTGAGGAGGAGTTTGAGCTGGTCAGGAGGATAGTCGAGAGGACGGAGGAGTATGTAGACTCGCTGGGGGAGCTGGACGAGGGCTTCAGGGGCTTCGACATCAACTACATACTAGAGGACGTCCTAGCAGACGTAGAGATTCCTCCCGTAGGCGTTAAGCACCTCAGCAGGAGGTTCGGCCTGCCCCGCGACCCATACTCCTACGCCGTCCTCGTGGCGGCGATGCACCTCATGGCGGCCCACCACGGCGTCTCGACGCCGGGCGGGGGCAACGGGCTCTACTACAGCAGGAAGACGGGATACTACTACCTAGTTGCTGGGAGCTACGACCCTGAGGCTAGGAGGTTCAGCTACATCACCGTCAGGCTGAGGAGGGAGGAGCTAGCGGGCTGGCTACGGGAGGCGATGGAGAGATTCAAGAGGTGGCCGAGGTAGTGGGGAAGACGGCTAGGCTAGCGATAGCCCTAACGCTGGTGTTTGTAGCCGGACTGGTGGCGGGTGGTCTATTGGTATATGCGTCAGCCGGCCAGCAGGCTAGGACAACCATAACGGAGAGGATGGCCACAACGCTCTATACCACATACACCACGACGGAGACCGTTGGGGCCGTGGAGGGGGTCTGCTTCAGCAGGACGGAGAGGTGCGACGACCTACTAATAAGCCTGATGGGAGGGGCCAGGGAGAGGATCTACGTCGCGGTCTACTCCTTCACGAGCGACAGGCTGGCGGAAGCCCTGATAGGGGCTAGGAACAGGGGTGTGGATGTGAGAGTAGTGATGGAGCGCGAGAGGTCTAATGAGCAGGGCTCGGAGTATCCCCGCCTCCTAGGCGCTGGAGTTGAGGTCAGGCTAGACGCGAGCCCAGGCCTGATGCATCACAAGTTCATGGTCATAGACGGAGAGATAGTAGTTACGGGCAGCTACAACTGGTCCGCCGCAGCAGAGGAGAGGAACGACGAGAACCTAGTCGTGATCAGGGATAGAGACGTAGCAGGCGCCTTCGAGAGGGAGTTCGAGAGGCTCTGGAGCCAATCATCGCCCTAAAGATGCAAACCCCCTAGGCTGCGTGAAGAAGAGTTTTGCCCCTACAGGAGAGGTTCTCAGACCCATGGGGGCCGCAACTCGTTATATAACCGTATGGCTTGCTTAGACTCAGCATTATGTGGGAGGGGGTGGGGTGGGTTGAGGGTATTCACGCTCGTGGGGAGGGATGACGCGTCCCTGAAGTGTGGGGGATGCAACTGGAGGGTAGATAGGCTGTATGTCTTGGCAGATACGGCTGAGGAGGCGGTATCGCTATATAGGGAGGGAGAGGCTGGCCTCTGCGGCGACTGCTTCAGCTCCATGCTCTCGGAGATGGAGGGCCTGAGGATAGACGGCAGGGGAGAGACCATCGAGGTGTGAGGAGGGCCACAACTCATTATATATTCCATGCGGGGTGTTATGGTTATGCCCTGCCCTAAATGCGGCACAGAGCTGAAATACCTGCTCTGCTACGCCACAGAATACGCCACATACAGCTACGACGGCGAATACGACCTTATAGACGCTTATACGGATGAGGAAGTCTTCAAGTGCCCAGAGTGTAGAGCCGAGGTGGCGAGGAGCGCCGAGGAGGCCGACGCGATCTTGGGCTTGTCGAGGAAGGAGGTGATGCCTGATGGCTCGGAGAACTAAGGCGAGGAGGACGAGGAGGGTTAGAGGGGTTGCGGCGGGCCTGCCGAGGATGCCAAAGCCGCTGAGGGAGCGCGTCGCCCGAGAGAGGCCAGACGAGGTTAGCGTTATCGAGACGCCTGACCGCCGAGACCCAGTCGTCGTCGTGACGAAGGACGGGAGGCGGAAGGTCGTAGGCGCGTGGATAGACCTCTAAACCCCAAAACCCAATCTTTATTTTTTATCTCCATCACAGCCCTCTAGGGCCGCTGCTGTTTTTATCGGATTTTGACGCCCTCTACGGCATGGACTCCGTCTCGTATGGCGAGGTGCTGGGAGTCCTAAGGAGGAGGCTCGACGCCCTTCTTGGGAAGGCTAGGCTCTACCCAGAGCTTCTGTCCGCCTGCCAGTCGACGGCCCATCGGCTGAGGATCGTCGAGGCGCTGAGGTCGAGTAGGGCCCAGCTCGTCTTAATAAGGCCGTCAGAGATGGAGAAGCGGAGCTGCCGAATACACGCGATAATGGACAGATATATCCCGCTGTATAGGCTCTGCCGACGGCACAGCCTCGAGGTACGCTCGATAAACGGCGAGGTCTATGCGAGCACGGGCGTCAGGTATGGGGGAGGGCTCGTCGCGGCATACCTCGGCGAGAGGCATCCAATAATTTCCTCCAGCACCGACCCGCTAACCATCAGCCGCCAAGAATTCATGCGCATCTACGAGGAGATAAAGGCATACTGCAGGAGGCTGGGGGAGAGCCCGCCCACAATCCTGAGCGACGAGGCGTGGAGGCGCGACGAGCTCATCCTCACGAGCTTGGGCGCAGACCGCCCTGAGGCGGAGAACGTCAGGCTCGTGAGGGTGCTCGACGTCTATTACTTCGCCGAGGTGCATGACTACGCCGCAGCAGCAGTCCCAGCCGAGGAGGAGAGGGAGGGGACGGAGCGGAGGAGTATGGAGACGGAGAGGAGGGCCGCCGCCATCGAGGAGCTGGCGTCGTCGGCTGGTCGGGCAGTATTCGAGGATGCCCGTAAGGCCGTCTATGAGGTCGATGCAGGCTCTCTATGGAGGCTGGACTGGCTGCCCATCTCGGATGTGGCCGCTCGCGCCGTGATTGTGAAGGGGAGCTACATCTCTAAAACATGCGGGATAGGGGTCTCAAGGCCGCTGAGCTACCTACATGCCCTAAGAGTCCTTCAGGAGAGGGGCATAAATGCCCGCCTAGTCGCCTCCTCGGAGGCCTTGCCCCTCCCTAAGCCGCTGGGGATACTTGTGGAGACGCTCTACAAGAATGGGTGGTACAGCGTCGTCATCTTCCCCAAGCCATCGCGGGAGCTACCGCCCGTCAGGGCCGCCAAGATTATTCGGACGCGGAATAGGATCATACTCGTCAACCCATGAGGCCCAGAATAGCGGTTGATATCGACGGTGTTCTCGCCGACATACATGTAGCCGTATTCAGGAGGCTAGGATTGAGTCTATGCGCCGACAAGACGGAGCTGAGGGAGTATCTCTTCTTCGTGGACGACAACCCGAACATGACTCTCCGAGACAGGGAGAGGGTCATAATATACGATAGGCCGTGGAACAGGGGGATAGACGGGGTTAGGAGGATACGAAGCTTGGGGGGAGCTGATATGAGGGCCACTACTCGCTATATACGATGCGGTCACCAATCTCGGCGTGATAGAGGCGGTCTACTCCTCGGATGGGGATGGAGAGTTCCTGCCCTTCTGGAGGCTATACATTGAGCAGAACTACAGGGCGGAGCGGGTCTGCGTGGGGAAGTACCTCCTGAAGGAGCGTGGAGGCAGGAGCTACATAGTCCACCGATACCCAAGCGGGCTCGAGGCCACCGTCTCCGACCACTCCTGCGCCGAGAGGATAGGCATCACGGTGGAGAGGTTCAGGGACGTGATGACTCGCGGGAGCGTGGAGGAGAGGCTTGAGCTTCTAAGGCTCTTCGCCGAGAAGAGCAGGGGCGCCCTCGACGCCGCGAGCTGGGACGGCGAGGGATACGCCGTACACCACCTCAAGACCCCTACCGAGGCCTTCCAAGACGACGTGCTGGAGGGAAAGATATTCGACCCGAGGACTGGGCTTAAGCTCTCGCTGAGGCAGGCTCAGGGGAGGCCTCCAGAGGGAGGCTTCCTCCAGAAGTTGACACTCTCCACGGCTGAAGCCGGGAGATTCTCGGTTTGTCAGCCTCATGGCTTCATCCTACCGAGTTCTGGGCTGTGTCAAACCAGCCCCTAGATACGGCATATAGCCGTATCCCCGCTTTGCTGGAGCCTCCCCTCCCTTCTCGGCCCGGAGCCTTATTCCAGCCCTTGGCCATCCGAGCCACATCC
>Ga0080004_1110314_pt1 | contig 15104 bp, 23 predicted proteins | sample WasSprMetagenome_FD_69207 | JGI IMG/M metagenome (GOLD analysis project Ga0080004, IMG submission 69207) | Sulfidic aquatic microbial communities from Washburn Spring, Yellowstone National Park, USA - WS (SPADES assembly) (version 2) | ecosystem: Environmental > Aquatic > Thermal springs > Hot... | reverse complement strand
GCCCTTCTCAAAATCTCTAGGCCAACCCTCGCATCGCCTTCAGCCGCAACGCTCGCTATCCTGATTAATTCCTTTTTTATTGATCCCGGCCGGAATGAATACTCAACCCTGTCCTTTAAAATATCAAAGAGTTCTTCCGGTTTGTAAGCTGGGAATTCTATTTCGGTCAAAGCTAGGCTGCTTTTGATCCTCGATGGCAGATCTATTAACGCGTGGTAACGTGTGGAAGCAAGAATTAACCCAACGTTATTTCTTGATAAGATGTATAGAATATCAAAATTTTCTAAATGGTCTACCTCGTCCAAACAAACAATAATTTTCTTTTTCTTAATCAGATTTTCAAGCTGCTTAACCAGATCGCCTGTTGGCTCTCTTCCATGAACAGGTATCTGAAAATTGAGAAGGATTTCTTTCAGAACCTCATGAGTGCTTCTATACTTCCAGCAATTAATGTACGCAGAAATCTCCTTAAAATAGCTTTCAAGAACCCATCTAGCTAAAGTAGTTTTACCAGTTCCGCTAGGCCCGACCAGAAAAACGTTTTCTATAGGCTTTCCATACAAAGCAGGCTTCAAACACCTTTCTAACTCTTTAAGCTGGCCTTCTCTGTGCAAAAGTCTGGTCGGAATAAAGGCTTCGGTTAAGGGTAACTCGTTGAAAATGATTGATTCATCGTTATAACTCATGTTTATTTTTTAATGGAATAAATTCAAATGATTTGCGTTCCGCTAGAAATTCCGATATCAATATGTGGTGATTAGGAAACTTCAAGAGGTTTTTCTATAAGCTTCAATTTTTTGAGAATTTCCTTCCCTTCTTCAGTTACTCTATACTTCGTTAGTTTTTTACTTCTTTTCTGGTATTCCATTTCCACAAGCCCAACATTTTTCAAAACTCCTAGATGATAAGCCAATGCAGGTTTATCGATTTCTGTTTTTCTTGCTATGTCGTTAAAAGCTATATCAGGCTCGTTCAATATGGTGTAAAGTATCTTAAGTCTACTGTCGTTATCCAAAGCCCTGTAGATAGTAAGCATTTTTCTCGCTTCTTCCATGGTTTTCACCAGTTAAAAAATAGTTAATCAGATAAATAAATTTTTACCTGATAAGTTAAACTTTACCTAAAGCTCTAAGAAACTTATACCGAATGGAAATCGTTAAAATTATTTTTTCAGATGTGGGAAAATTACTTTCTTCTTTATCGTCGTAAGCATAAACATGTCCGTATTTTGCAATATGCGTTAAATAGAGGTCTGAAAGATAGCTCATGGAACTTCCGTAAAGAGGATGGTATTTATGAAAAGTTAATACCCTGAGCTTTGGAGCTATTCTTGCATCATCATGAAATTGTGCGAATTCTGTTGCTGAACCCCTGATTCAACATTTATGAAAACTAGGTCTACATCAGAATATTTGAAAATAAATTCTTCGGTTAAGCTCGGGGCAATATCAGGAGCGAAATCATCTTCCGGTATAAGCGCAATTATTCCATTATCTCTCAGCTTTTTTGCTATATTCCTTCTTTTTCTTATCTCCTTTCCTCCTGCTCCTAGCAAAACAACTATTATGCATGCCTCTTTAACCAATTCTTCGAATCTTTTTCTTTCACCATGAACCCAATCTAGCAAGTGATTAAAATGTTCATGCAAGTTTCATTTCACAAATCAAACCTAAGAAGAGATGTTAACTATTTAAATAACATGATTTTCAAAATTATAAGCTTAAAGGTATTAATCTATTTCGTCATACTTAGATTATAAACTACTTCGCATATGTTAGCGCATATATCGGGGATAGCTCTGAGTTTTCCCTCTAATATTGTAAGGTGTCTTATAATGTTAGGTGTCGTATTTAGGGATTCGATGAATTTCTGCAGTTCTTCTTCTCGCTGATATAATAGCCCTTTTTTTGCTTTTTTCTCCATAACTTCCCTTATAACTTTAAGAGAAGAAGCTCTATTTTCCCCTAAAGAGTTAATCGTATCGTCAATGTATTTAGTAGTTAGCTCATAATGACTTAGAAATTTGGTGAGATTTCCATGTTTTGAAAATTCTGTATTCGCAATTTTCTCTATTCTTTCAACCACCTCTTTATGTAAGTCGCCTAATCTTTCAAAATAACCAAAAAGTGATGTAACATAAATTACATCCTCATCGCTTTTCAATTCTGTTCTCTCAAAAATATCAGCGTACGAAAGTGCTAAGTTTAAGTATTTGCGAACATGATATGTCATCATATCCAATTGATGTTCGAGGTTTTCGACATAAATTTTACTTTTGTTTATCTCGGTAAGAGATGGGAAGGCTTTAAACGCATCTTTTGTGACATTTTTTAGTTCGTTGATAATTGTCTTGAGGTTTGAGTAATTTTCTTTAAGCGAAACATCGTAAACTGGGAAAAAGCTTATGCGAAAATTTTTTTGAGGTGTGAGCTCAGGTCCCTTCATCCCTGGAATCGTAAAATAAAGATATTGTATAAATTCTTTGGAAACAGATGTTTCTGGAAATTCAACACCATCAAAACCTCTTAGATAACTAGTTACAACATCCATTTTAAGCTTATACTTGTCTTCAATAGAATCAACTCTTACATACTTTTTACGAGCTTTTTCGTAAGGAACTGTTAAAATGAATTTATCTTGGAGAAGGATTCCTTCTACTTCAGAGTTATAGTTTTTTACAATATTTTCTGCCCAACTTCTTGGGAGTGAAGTGACGTAGTTTCCACCAGATTTCCAAATACGTCTTTTCAATTTTTCTAACCTCATCAAACCACTTGATTGTACTGCTATTTAAACATATTTAAAGGTAAAAGATTTAAATACCTTCTTTAAATTAAAAAAACTGGTAGAGGTTAAAATAGTGTATGTTTGAAATTTTAACAATTTTATGGGATATTTATTCTTCTAAATCTTATCCTGTTAGACTCGCTGGAATTTGTGAAGATGTTCGGGAGGAAGAAAATAAAATAGTGCTTTATGTTCTAGGTGATGGAGGCTGTAGAATCTACACTTTTAAGGATTGTTATCAAATACCAGACTACAAAAATCTTAGAGGCAAAATCCTTACGATTGAAGGAATACCTGTGTTAGATGCGGGACTTCCTGTATGTGTCGCTCTTAAAATAATAGAAAGAAAAGATCCTTCTAAAAGCATTTTTCAGACGTGAGTGCTGTTTTTTCCGTTTGCGAATCTAACTCGTGGTATTGTTCAAATTAATTATTTAAACTTTTAATACAAATAATATCCTGAAGTTTCGGAAAACTTCATGCCTCTAGTGGGCATGTGGTTGTGCTTGTTTTTCCACCCGGGGCGCAACTAATGAGATTATCTTTTTTGACATTACTGTCAAATTGAGCTACCTTTTAGAGTAGTAAAAAATTTATTAAGATGTTTCACAAAAAATAAAAAAGAGAGGAAAAATATGGTTACAGATGCTTGGGTCATGCTTTGGAAGTTCGGCGATAATGGTGGTGTTCATCATGGGCATCCACATTATCGCAGAATTCCAAGGTGTGGATCCAAGAAAGATATCAAGAGTGGAAGATGTTCAAAGGATTTTGGATAGAGTAGTTACTAAATCTGGTTTGCATGTTGTTTCTTCGAGTTTTCATCAGTTCGAGCCACTTGGAGTTTCTGCTGTATACCTTTTAAGTGAGTCGCATTTAAGTGTGCATACATGGCCCGAACACGGTTATATAGCCTTGGATATTTTCACTTGCGGAAACGATGAACCAGCCCTAAAAGCTTTTGAGTTGCTGTTAGAAGAATTTAAGCCTAAGAGCGTTAGAAAGCAAATTATCAGGAGGGATGTCCTTGAACAAGTTAGAAGCTTTAATACTTCGTGAGCTTGCAACTTCGAGAAAATCTTTTTGGGAGTTGTTGGACAAAATAAACTATCCGTTAAAAGATTTTGTTACAACTATCAAGAAGCTTATTAAAGAAGGTTTTATAGCCTCAGATGAAAATGGCTTTTATTTGACCGAAAAAGGAAAGGATGAAATAAACCTAAAGAGTTTAGAATTTGAGGGAAAGGTGTGCTCATCGTGTGCTGGCAAGGGAATAGTTCTAAACGAGAAGTTTAAAGAAGTTCTTGAAAAGTTTAAAGATATAGTTAAAAAACGGCCAAGACCAATTCTAGACTTTTTCCAGGGTTACATGCTTGAGCAAGACGTAGTTGCAAGATTAGCCTTCATGCACAATTATAACGACTTAGAAGGAAAAAGTATTGCTTTGATAGGCGATGATGATTTGCTAAGTGTTGCCTTAGCTTTAACTGGTTTACCTTCTCGCATAACAGTTTTAGATATAGATAAGCGTTTAGGTAATTTCTTGGAAGCAATTAACAAAGATTATGGGTTCAACATAGAATTTATCGAGTATAATGTGGCTGAACCCATACCTTCTGAACTAAACGGGAAGTTTGACGTTTTCTCTTCAGAACCACTTGAAACGTTTTCTGGACTAAAGGCTTTTATAGTTCGGGGAATTTCTTGTTTAAAGGAAAACGGTGTTGGATATTTTGGTTTAACCCGATACGAAGCATCTTCTAAAAAATGGCATGCTATTCAGAAATTGCTTGTTAACATGAACTGTGCTATCACAGATATAATCCAGGGGTTCTCTGTCTATCCTATGGATTATGGTGCTATAAACTATGAAGAATTTGCCTCTAGGCTAGGATTGAAAATCAGTAAAAATCCAGGAATTAACTGGTATAAATCCGCTTTAATCAGGTTTGAGGTGCTTGGTCCAGCAAAGCTATCGTCTATAGCAACCAAAAAACTGAAAATTAAATTTATAGATTATGACGAAGATTTAACCCATCCTCTCTCTAGCAGGAACTTGCAAAATTAAAAAGGTTAAAGAATTTATTTTTTCATCACTAAATTATGTCTTGAGATGGAGAATACTGCTTACTTAGAACCTGTTAAAATTGAACTAGGAGAGACAACTAAACGGAAGGAAGTATATAAATTCTGCCTGAAAGGAGCTTCTAAAAATTTTTACTCAAAAGAAAGTTTTTATTCTTTTGTCGATATGCTGGACTTAACAAAATTTTACTGGTGGGTCGAATACAGAAAAGAATAAAAATTCTACTTGATAAGTGAGCGAATTAAGTCGGACCTAGAAATTATTCCTACTAGCTTTCCGTTTTCTACTACAGGCACTCTGTGTATGTCATACTTGTCCATTATTTCTGCTACTTCAGGTAAAGATGTTTCTGGGCTCACACAAACAACGTGCTTGTTCATCACATCTCCAACCTTAACCTTACCTATGGTTTTCAACTCCTTCCTCATGCTTATGTACCTTCTCAACAACTCTACCAAGCTTAAGCTTAAGCCAAACTCAGGATGGGCTGGTTCAATAGCTTGCATCTTTATAAACTTAATCAAGTCAGTTTCACTTATTATTCCTACTATTCTACCGTCTTTTACTACAGGAGCTCCTGATATGTTCTTTAAAGAAAAAGTTTTTGCGACATGAAAAATAGAATCTTCGGGACTAAAGCATACTACATCCTTTTTCATCAAATCTTTTGCAACTTCCATACTATATTTTTAGTTTTTTAAGCTTATGTGACTTTGCTACCTTCTGCCACATCTTTCTCTGGAGCTATGAGAACTACTTTTCCACTAGGATCTTCTGCTGCTAGAATCATACACTGGCTTTCAACACCCATCATGGTTTTCTTTTCTAAGTTCAGAATAAAGACATACTTCTTTCCAATTATATCTTCTGGCTTGTAGTGCTGTTTGATACCAGCTACTGCTTGCCTTTGCTCAGTTCCAAAGTCTACTATAAGCTTTAGCAAACTTCTTGCCTTTGGTATTTCTTCAACAGAGATTATTTTACCTACGCGCAAGTCTAAGTTTTGGAATTCTTTGAAAGATATTTCTGGCATTCTAATTAATTGGCGAGAGAAGTTAATAAACTTTTAGCTTTTTATTTTTCAAAGCAAATTTAGTATAGCCGAGAATGTCTCAAGCTCTGATAAAAGATGATTGGGCCGAGGTGGCGGAACCAGGCTAACGCGCACGGCTTGAGACCGTGTGGGACTTTGTCCCGTCTGGGTTCAAATCCCAGCCTCGGCGTCCTTGCTATTAATGGAAAAAGACTTCTATGTTTGCAATATCATTGCAAATATATTTAAATATCATTTGCAATATCATTACATATGGAAAAGCAAAACCCCTGGTGGTACGGAGAAAAAGATAGAAAATTTGAGGAGTGGGAAACCTCTCCAGTAAAATGGATACCGCCAATACTAAAGGCATTCGATTTTAAGCCATTCTCTCTCAACTTTCTGGTTGGCCCAAGACAAGTAGGAAAGACTACTGCCTTAAAGATTTACATTTACAAATTTCTTTTACAAAATAACAACCCAAAATCGGTCTTTTATTTTTCTTGTGAAGAACTAACAGACTTCAGAGAGCTTGGTGAAATACTAGACAATTATCTTGCCTTTAAAGCAGCGAATAAGATTAAATCCTCTTTTATAATTCTAGACGAAATAACTTTCGTAGAAGAATGGCATAGAGCTGTTAAAGCAAGAATAGATAAAGGATTGTTCAAAAATGATGTAATAATAATCAGCGGCTCAGCAAGCCTAGAAATTTTAAAACAAAAAGAGTATTTTCCGGGAAGGAGAGGAAGTGGAAAAGACATAAAATTTTATCCTCTTAGCTTCGCAGACTACATTCTTTGCTTGAAAAATTTAGAAACAGTTAGAGAAAGTGTTGAAAATGTAGAGAAAGCAATGAGCGCGAATAAAATTCATTCTTCAGTTTTACTCCAGCTCTTTAATAATTATCTTTCTACAGGTGGTTTCCCCCTTTCGATTGTTGAATTTTTCTCAAGAGGAAAAATTTCTTACGAGACAAGAAAAATTTATATAGATTGGCTAAAAAACGACTTCAGGAAACTCAAGAGGAATGAAAGTTACATGAAGGAGATTCTAGCTTACATAATAAATTCTCGAGCCACGCCAGTTAGTTGGTTAAATATCTCAAGAGAAACTTCTGTGGCTTCACCGCATACAACACAAGCGTATGTAGAAGATTTGAAAAATTTGTTTATTGTTGAAGTGTTAAATTTTCTATCACCAGAATCGAAAATTGTTTTTAGGAAAAATAAGAAAATTCATATAATCGATCCTTTCCTTTATGAAACTATTTGCGAGTTTGTAAAAGCTGAAATGAATGAGTCTTCCCTTTTAGAAGCTTTGGTTGCAACTCATCTGGCAAGAAAATATGAAACTTTCTATTGGAGAAATAAAAATGAAGTTGATATAGTTGTGAAGTTGAATAAAAAACAAATTGGAATAGAGGTAAAGAAAATTGGGAGGAGCTGGAAAAAGCCAAGGCATTTGGAGAAAGCCTTCCTTTTAACAAGAAATGATATACCAATTTTCCTGGCTAGCATAGAAACATAAAACTTACTGAGCGGAACGTCAAGCGGAACCCATATCCTCGGCGTAAATTTTTAGTTAACTATAGATAAAATTGAGCTAATGGTTTCTTTTTGTTAATCTACAAAAGGCACAAATTTCCTTGTTTGTCGGTTCTCCACAAAGCTTACAACTAGTTAGCCTATCTTCTTTATAAAAATACTTGCTGATTTTTTCTATAGAGTTTATAATCTTTTCTCTGAACTCAGGAAATTCTTCGTCTAGTTTATAAACAACATCATACCACTTTTTTGTTTTATCGTAGATTTTTATTTTCTCAGGAAAGTAGGGGCAAATGCTTTCTTTCAGAAAAGGAATGTTTAAAGATTTGCAGAAATCTTCATTCTCTTCTGCTCTAACGAAGAATAAAGGTCTAATCTTTGTTAAAAGCTTTTTGTTTTCGCTTTCAACTTTTGGCCTAAACTTTCCTATCCAAGAGAAGTTAAGGTCTAGCAAGTTTTTGAAGAAGAAAACTGTAAAGTCATCAGCATGATGACCGGTTGCAACTTTTGTAGCACCCAAATCCCTAGGAATTTTATTAATCAAGTATCTCTTGATAACTCCACAAGCACTGCAAATTGGTCTTCCACTCTTTTTAGAAATTTTCTCAAGAGAAATCCCTTTTTCTTTCAGGTTATAAGTGAAAAGCTGGATGTTTGCAAGGTCAGCTTGCTTTTCCACGACTTCCTGAACCTTATCTGAAGTAATGCCTCCTAGGTTTATATGGAAGGCATTTAAATCAAAGTCTATACCCTTAACTTTTTGAAATTCTTTCAGTGCAAATAAAGCGGAGGCGCTATCTTTTCCACCACTTAAAGCAACAAAAACTTTATCTCCTTTTTCGATTAGCTTAAACTTTTCTATTGTTTTAAAAATTTTCTTCAAGTAGGCTTCGCTCATAATAACGTAAATTTCTAGGTAAAATAAATTATTTAAAGGAATAGCTAAAGTTTTAAATCTTTTTACCTCTTTTACTATTTTCTATGAAGGTAAGAATAAGCAGAGCGACTAAGAGAATTTTGCTCGATGTTAATATGGAAAATTATTGCAGACTAGTAAACGAGATATCCAGGCTGGAAATTCCTCAATCCATGCTGATGATAGAAAATGAGAATAGAGCAATTCATGAAGTTGAAAAGCTTATCAAGAAATATTTTCCAAATGTTTTAGAAAATTATAACATGTTTTTAACTTTAGAGGATTCTAGTTTTGAAGATCCAAAGTATTTTTTAACTCTGAGGAAAAAGGAGAGACTCTACAGATAAATGGTTTCTTCCAACCTTTTTAAAAAAGAAAGTTTAAATAAAGGTTTAGAAACTATGTCTAGGTTTTCCGAGAAAGCTTTAGTCCTTCTTGCAAGATATGGAATAGGTTGTGCTCCTCCAGAGAAAAAAGAAGAACTAGAAAAAATGATAGAGGAGAGTAGGTGTGACGAAGAGTTTCTTAAACTCCTTTTTCCTACAGCTTACACTTCCATAGTAAAAAATTCTAAAGATATTATAACAGAGGAAGACGTAAGAAAATACTTCCTTTTTACTCACAATAAGTTTGCTCAGAAAGCAGGAAAAGAATTTTGTTCTGTGTATCTTGCAGAGGTTGAGAAGTGTTACGAAAAGGAGTGTGAGGTTGTACATGAAAAAGGGAGAGAAAGAATAAAATGTTTTGACCAGTTAAAGCCTGGAGACCTTGTGTTAGTCCATTTGGGCTATGCGGTAGAGAAGTATGATAAAAATTTACACACTTGGTAACCCATTAATTAAAGAAGATAGACTAGCTTTGGATGTAGCTAAAGAGCTGAAGAAAAAGTTTAAAGAAGTTGAGTTTGTAGAGTTTGACCCAATAGAAACAGTGGAAGGTGATGCATGCTTTATGGATGTAGTTAAGGGGATCGATGATGTGCAGCTAGTAGAGGAAGAGCTGTTTGAAGTGCATAAGCCCTACACCTTGCACGATTTCGACCTTTCTCAAGCAATCCCTCTGCTAAAGAAGGCTGGAAAGCTAAAAAGTTTCAAGCTTATAGCAATTCCTCCTGGAATGAAGAAAGAGGAAGCTATAGAAAAAGTTGAAAGATTGATTAGGAAACTTTCCACTTAATCTTAAGGAAGTGACTTGCGCAGCTAAAGCAAGGGTCGTAAGCTCTTATCAGCTTTTCTATTTCATGCTGTATCTCATGCTTATCCTTTTTCTCCTCTACCATTCTTTCAACAAGGATCTTTATGTCTCTTTCCATTTGAATGTGGTTTTGGGCAGTCGGAATTACAAAATTAGCAAATTTAACTTTCCCTTCTTCGTTCAGATATACCATGTGGTAAAGAGTACCACGAGGAGCTTCTACAACACCAACACTTTCGGTAGCTTTGACCTTTATTTCTGGTAAAGTTTCTTGCCTAAACTTGTAATTTTCAAAAATGCTTATACAAGAGTCTACAGAATGTAAAATTTCTATTGCTTGAGCTAAATTGTTGTGGTAAACATTATCTGATGGAAAAATCTTTAACGCTTCAGGGATACTTTCTTTGGTTTCTTCGATAAGAGCTTCTTTATTCAAGTTTATTCTTGCTAGTGCTCCTACCATATACTCTTTTCCTTCAAACTGAAAAGCAGTAGCTTGTGAATAAGGAATAACAACTCTTGTCACAAAATCCATGAACTTTTCTTCAGGGATTACTATCCCATCAGAGCTTCTTATTTCACCTTCTATGAAGTTGAACTGAGGTGCACAAAGAGCAACATAATTTCTTTTTTTCGTAAAGTTAAAGTCACATTCTTCAAGAATGCTTATCAGCTTTAGAACTTTTTCTCTTACGTTTTTTAGCTTTTTTATTGCTTCTTCTGTTTCTTCTTTTGTAGGAATTCTTGAAAAACCACCTATTCTTAACTCAGTCGGATGCACAGCTCTTCCACCAATTATCTTGCAGACAAAATTACCGGCATCTTTAACGTCGAAAGCATCTTTTACTATTTCAGGATCTTCATCAGAAAGCTCTAACAAAGAATCTTTTCCAAAAATGTCTGGAAGCGTGAAAAAGTATAGATGCATCGCATGATCTCTTATCATTAAACCAAAAGACAATAGCTTTTTCATCAGAATAGTTTGTTCACTCACTTCAATTCCTAACCCTTTTTCTATAGCTTCTGTCGATGCTAAAGCATGAGCAATGCTACAAGTCCCGCATATCCTTGAAACAAACTGGGGAACTGATAGGTACTCTTTTCCTCTAACAGCTTGGGTGAAAAACCTTTTATTCTCTTCTACCTTTAGCTTCACGTTTTCTACTTTCCCTTTTACTACTTCTACCTCCAAGCTAGCATGACCTTCTGTCTTGCTTATTCTCTCAACGCTTATGTGAAAATCACCCATGTGCATTTAAACTCCCTCTTTCAAGTACTTCTCCATAACTTTTATAGTTTCTTCTTCTAGCATAGGACATCCATGCACTTCTTCATCAACTTTTATCACATCCTTTACTGAAAGAGCTTTTTCTAGGTGGCCAAACTTTGAGAGAATTGGTTTTATTTCTTCTACAGTTTCCTTGTCAAAAAAATTTCTCATGTTTGATGGTGAGCCTGAAATAGCGCAGCTTCCCAATGCTACAACCTTTTTACTTACTTTTCTAATTTTTTTCAAAAACTCCTTTTCCTTTTCAGAAGATACAGCACCTTCTACAAAAGCTAAGTCTATATCTTTTAGCTCTTCTTTCTCTTGTATAAGCCTGAATGCCTTAAACTCCAAAAAATCTTTCCATTCTTCATACTTTTTGTTCAAAAGTTCTAGAAAGTTTACGCTGCAACCCTCGTCGCAAGTAAGGGAAAAAAATGCAACTTTCAACCTTTTCATAATTCTTATTCTAATCTTTTGTTTTTAAATTGATAAGTGCAATATTTTTTAAGATGGGCATGGAAGAAAAGGTGAAGCTAAAAGCAGTCTCAGTACCAGTTTTTGCAGATGAAGTAGTTGTGGGCAGAGTGGTAAAAGCAGTAAAGGAAGGGGAAGAAGTGAAGAAAGATGGCTACATAAGGATAGGTTTCATAGACATGACAAAAGGCCAAATCTTTTCTGAGATAGTTTTGAGCCCTTTGACTGCTAAAGCAATGATAAAAATATTGAACGAGAACTTAGCAGCCTTGGAAGAAGAGATGAAGAGTAAAGAATTGCCAGCAAAACCTTTAGAAGCAAAGAAGACAGAAGAGCTAACTTATATAGGCTGATTGGATGAAGAAGAAAACTGCTAAACTGGTGATTTGGCTAGCCTTAGCTTTTATTGTTGTTGAAGGAGTAGCTTCTATCATATACCATGCTCCAAACGATCCTAATTTGCTTTCGATGACAAACCTTGGAAGGTACACAAGAGTTTTAGCTGCTTTGGTTGTAATGTTTCTTCTTAAGGGAATGGAATGAATGAGTGGGTCTTAGCTTTTATCCCATTTTTGCTCTACTTTCTTTATAAGATAGTAAGCGGCCAAGCTATTTATATTCCTCTACCAAAAGAGACTGTCAGAAAAATTTTGAAATTAGCAAAAGTAAGAAAAGGGGAGCTAGTTTATGATTTGGGTTCTGGAGATGGTAGGGTAGTTCTTCTAGCAGCAAAAGAATTTGGTGCAAAAGCTGTTGGGATAGAGAAGAACAAGTTGCTGGTAAAGATTTCAAAATGGCGTGTTAAAAGGGCTGGTTTGGAGGATAGAGTTAAGATTTTGGAGAAAGACTTTTTTGATTGTAATCTAAGTAAAGCAGATGTTGTTATAGTTTATCTTACTCAAAAGCTTAACGATAAGTTAAGGCCCAAGCTCGAGAAAGAGCTTAGAAAAGGGGCAAGAGTAGTTTCTGCATCTCATGTTTTTAAAGGATGGAAACCTGTTAAGCGAGTTAAGACAGGACACTTTTATTCTTACTTGTACAGAATGTAAGCTTCGTTCAAGAAAAAAATTAAAAATTTAGAATAGAATTTAATTCTATGGGAGGATACTGTTTTAATCCAAGAGAAATAGAAAAAGAGTTGAAAAGTTTGAGGGAATACTTGAAGGAAAATGCAGGAAAGATTGGTTGGAAAGAAGAAGGAGAGCTTTTAGATCAAATAGAAATGTTGAAAGAAGATTTAAAGTACGCAAAAAAGAGAAAAAGCAAAAAACCAGTTTATTCTCCACATGTTCTAGAAATGAAAATTAAGTACGGCTGAAGTAAGATGATAAATTTTCCTTTTGACCCTGTTGAAAGGGCAAGAGAAGTTGAAAGTATAGTTATGAAAAATCTTGAGAGAAAATATTATCGCTTTAGATATGCAAGATATTATGGAGGAATTGCTACTGCAGATGCTGTTGGTTGCTGTTTTCTTTGTGCTTATTGCTGGAATTACTTAAGAAATTTAAACCCAGGAAAGTTTGGAGAATTTTATTCTCCTGCAAAGGCTGGCGAAAAAATTTTGCAAATAACGAGAAAGAAGAATGTGAATAAAGTCAGAGTAAGTGGAGCAGAGCCAATTTTAGGAGAGAAATCCTTTGAACATTTTTGTAAGCTAATAGAAAAAATTTACGATGAAGATCCTTATACAGAATTTATTCTTGAAACAAATGGTTTAATTCTTGGCCTAAACGAAAAATTTTGTAAAGAACTTGCAAAATATCCAATTTTTGTTAGAGTTTCGATTAAAGGTTGGGATGAAAAAAGTTTTGAAAAAGTTTCTGGAGCTGAAGGAAAGTATTTCGTCTATCCTCTAAAAGCGATAAAAAGCTTACAAGATTGTGGAGTAGAAGCATGGCCTGCTGTAATGTATGAAATTTTTCGAGATGATGGAATAAGAGCTTTGAAAAAGAAGTTAGAGGAGTTTGGAATTGAAAGTGAAATAGAAACTGAATATCTTGAGACTTATCCTTTTGTTCTTAAAAATTTGGAGACAAGAAAAGTAAAGATTTAAAATTTAAAAGTGATTTCTTAGCTATGGGGATTGTAGTAAAATCTAGGGACAAAAGTATAATTAAGAAAATTTCTGAAGAAATTTTGGAAAAGTATGCTGAAAGTATAGAAAGCTTGTACGTAAGCTTTGAAGGTACATCCTCAGATTTAAACAAAGTCTTGTTAGCATTGCCAGATCATCAAAGGAAAACTTTTGAGACTATGCTTAAGCTTAAGGAAGCTTCTGCTGAGCAAGTTGCCTTAGAAACAAAAAGAGCAAGAGCAATAGAATCTGCTTATCTTAATCAGCTAGTTCAAATGGGTTATTTAGAAAAAAGGAAGAAAGGAAGAGTTGCATACTTCTATCTTCCAGAAAGATATAAAGGCTTAAAACTGAGTTAGGCAAATAATATTTTGAGGGTCCGTAGTCTAGCGGTAGGACATGAAACCTAAAGCTGCCTTGACGCGGCAGTAACTCCGGTTCAAATCCGGACGGACCCATTTATTTTTTTTCAAAAGTTAATTTAATTTATAGGAGAACTGGCAAATAGTTTTATCATGGCTGTTGCAGGCTCTATTTTGGGTGTGTTTTTGTCGACCTTATTCAGTATACAGCATTTACTGATGTAGTAAGGAATGCTACTAAGAGCAGATATGAAATTAGAGGTTTGCATTTAGAAATCAGAGAGATAAAAGAGGAGTACGTGTCTATCTTTGTTAGAGAAGATGAAACTACATGCGAATTAAAGGAGATGGAAAGTGTTAGACATAAAAAAGGAGGAAGCGGATATACAAGTAAGAGACGATTTATTATGTGAGATGAAAGTAGCTGTAGATCAATTTAGAAGGTCGTTGCCAGTAGCAAAATTTTTTGATAACTTACGAACTTTAGTCTGAAAGGTGTTTTTCTACTATCGTTCTAATCTCTGCAAAAACTTCTTCTATGCTTCTAGTAGCATCAACTATTACCCATTCTTTTGCAAATAATTTTCCTCTTACAAGTTTCTTGAAAGTTTCTCTTACTCTTTCCAAGTAGAGTTTATCTTCTTCATGTCTATCTAATTTGCCTTTTTCTTTAAGCTTTCTTTTTAAAGAAATTTCAGCAGGAATATCAAGAAAGATGACTAAATCTGGCACAGGCAAGTCAAGTAGTTTTGCTAGTTCCAAACCTTTTTCTAGAGGAAAACCTTTTGTGCATTGATAAGCTAAGGTTGACGTGAAATATCGGTCTAAAATTACAACTTTGTTATCCTTTAAGGCAGAAAGGATTTTTTCTTTGTCAAGCAAAAAGTCAGTTGTATACAATAAAAATTGTACTTGAACATCTAACTCAAATTTTTTGTTTAAAAATTCATAGATAAGCTTTCCTACTAGACTGTTTGGATTAGGATATGAAAAAAATTCTACCTCCATTCCTTTATCTGCCAAATATTTCAGCAATAACTTGCTTTGAGTCTCTCCACCAGCTCCGTCTATGCCTTCTAGGACTATAAACTTACCTGCCACACATTTAATTTCCTTTTTAAACAAAAATAACTTTCGGTTGGAAAGGAAGAAAGAGGGTTAGAAAATATTTAGTAGTAAAAGCTGCTTTAAAAATTCTAACAGTAGGTTTAAAGTGGGTTTTGTGGTAGGTTGTGAAGCACCAACTGTAAACCTTGCAGTAGCTGGTGCTAATACTGTTGGCTTGCTATATATAGTTGGCATAGCCACAAATAAGTGAGAACCACTTCCAAGCCATGTAGGCAAAGTACAGTTTGTTTCTA
>Ga0080004_1110039_pt1 | contig 15114 bp, 8 predicted proteins | sample WasSprMetagenome_FD_69207 | JGI IMG/M metagenome (GOLD analysis project Ga0080004, IMG submission 69207) | Sulfidic aquatic microbial communities from Washburn Spring, Yellowstone National Park, USA - WS (SPADES assembly) (version 2) | ecosystem: Environmental > Aquatic > Thermal springs > Hot... | reverse complement strand
CCATACTGGTGAATGTAATATCTTTGACGTCGTTTCTTCCTGGTCATTTGGAGCATTCACGTTTGTAGCCATGAACACCCCCTCAACAAAACCTCTTTATGTAGCATTAAACCTTCCACAATGGTTTATACCGAGAGATGAGCAAGCTTTAAAAATTGCTTGGCTTGGCCTAAAAATGTTTCCAGGCGAAACTATTAATTGGAACGTATGGATTGGGCCAATAATATCTTGGTCGCTAATATATATCCCGTTCTTTATACTAGATATGCTCACAGTCTTCCTATTTGTTGGACCTCAATGGGTTGAAGTAGAAAAACTTACTTTTCCAATGACTGTTTCCTCAGTATTCCTAGTAAATACTTATGTAGCAAGAGATGAAGAGGGAAGATCTCTTTTATTCAATCTTAAAAATGTTCAAACGAAGATCTTCTGGATATGTATGGCAGTAGGCTTCTTCATCACACTACCGGTTTACATCGCTATGCTATTCGCACCCTGGTGGCCAATAACAGGTTGGGGGCTTGGCATATATTGGTTTAATTTAAGACCATTCACGGAGTCCGTGCTTCCCGGAGCACATTTCTATGGCGCGATATACTTTGGTATAATCTTCTGGCTGATATTGGTTCCCTATGACGTACTAATAAGTTTGATACTGGGCTGGCTAATATTCTCCGTAATCTATCCTGTCACAGCTTTTAAACTCGGCTGGATCCCCTATGTTCCAAATGCAACCTACTGGTATTATGGAGCCCAGCCTTTCTTTCCATGGATGGTAATGCTCTTTTATGGTTTCCCTCTTGGCTTAGGAATATGGTATTTATGGTCTATTAGAGATCGCTTTAAGAGAGCTTGGAGTGCACTTACGAAAAGTGATTATTCTGAACACGGTTTTTCAATGAGAATGGGGGTCATACTTTGGATTTTGATGGCTATAATTTTCATCGGAATATGGACTACCATAGGAGTAAATCCGTTCATGGTAATAGTCTTCATCATATTTTGGACGATATTTAACACTACAACGGCTAGAATATATTCAGAGTTCGGACCATGGGGATGCGAGTGGTCATGCGGCGTCTGGTCTCATACATGGTTTTTTGGCGCATTAACCGGACTTTGGGGTTGGACAGCTCCCCAAACAAACACTACTTTGGCTGCGTTCAGCATAATGTGTAATGGGGATTGGGGTTGGACTTCTGGGCACACAAACTGTGGACCTGCTATGCCCTTCTGGGCACAGGCCTATAGATTTGCTCACGATTCAGGAGCCAACCTAAAAGACGTTATTAAATACCTTCTTTCATTCATAATCATCGGGATACCGATATTCCTGATCTTTGATACATGGATTGTCAACCATATGGGATTAATTCACTTAGAAGAATACACAGCAAATAGCTGGCACAATAGTTGGAATAAAGCTTTAGATGTGGGAATTAGAGTATTGACAACACCAGCTGGTTTACCGATAACCACCGGACTTACATGGTCTTTAATAGGCGCCATAATATCAGTAATACTTATGTACATGCGAATTAAATTTCCATGGTTCTTTATCCACCCATTAATGCTAGGTATATCTCCTTGGGCTATGAGCAATATGCTATGGAGCGTAATAATAGCATTAGCATTAAAGTTTGCGTTGTTTAGAGCACTTGGCCCCAAGCGCACTATAGAATATATGATACCAGTAGTTTCCGGAGTTCTTTTAGGCCAATCACTCTTCTACTTAGTAGCTGGAGTGCAAGCAATAACGCAAGCCGCTATTCCAAATATTCAGGCAAATTGGGGATGAAATCTTTATTTTTTCGGTTCATCTCATTCTCCAACTTTTTTAAAGTACTGTGATAGAAGCATCTTCCATTAAAACCCTACAACAATCTAGAGGTCAACTTAATTCTGCCTAAAGAATAATAAATAATAAAAGTGTATTTAACTATTGCTTATTTCTTCTTTATGCCTTGTAGTTGGAATGTGGAATTCAATTCAAAGTTGGTGAGAGGCCAACTTTCTCAGTACTATTAAGTTCGTTCAAGATAAACTTTATATTTTTGTGAGATACTTAGAAAAGCTTTAGAGCTAAGTATGAGTAAGCAATTAAGCCCAACAGAGAAAAGGCTTGAAGGCGGCTTAACTAGAAGGGCATCTTTCTTCATTATTTTAGGCATTGTGGCTTTTACACCAGTATCCATTTATTTGTCGCTTCTTACCGGAGGAACATTTGGAGGAGTTGCAGCACTGTTTATCACGTTGCTTTTTGTGGAATTAATACGTTACTCATTTCAGCCTCTTCGAAAGCAAGAGGTTCTTATGGTATATTATGGATTAGGCGCGATAAGCGGAGCTCTTACCATACCCTACTATTGGATACTATATAGGACATATTTCATTTACTCACCATTCTCTTGGGCAGCGAATTTAAATGGAAGACCGTTAGCTCTCCTAATTCCTGAATGGCTTGCCCCCAAGTTTGGGTCTCCAGCATATGAACTGCGAACTTTTTTCCACGCGGATTTTGCTCCCTCAATAATTGTGTATACTCTTAGGTTTCTTTTAACGCTGATCGCTGAAATTACATTGGCCATGATGATGACGCGAATATACGTGGAAGTTGAAAAGTATGAGTTTCCTTTCGCACAGGTTGATCTTTCATTAGTAACCTTTATTAGTGAGAAAGAATCTAGCACAACCAAAATAGTTTTATTCTCCATGGCTGCTGGCATAGTTTGGGGTTTAATTAGCTATGTTGGTCCAATCATACTTAATGTACAAATAATTCCAATTCCTTTTTATGATCTCACATGGATTATAAGGGATTTTCTACCTGGGGCCGCTCTTGGAATATCTACATTATTAAGTTCCTATGTTAGTGGCTTTATTGTTCCCTTCGTCTCAGCCGTATACATATTGTTATTTTCTTCCGTAATATGGATATTTTTAAACTCTCTTTTTCTTACGTCTTTTTCTGATTTCTTTCCAGAATGGAAAGAGGAGTTCTTTAAGGGAATGGGACTTATAGCAATACAAAATCGATCAATGGTTAGAGTTTGGTTTGCCCCTCAATTAGGTTTCGGTCTCGCTGCAGCAGTTTTTATGATTTATAAATCTCGTAAAGGAATTTACGTTGCTTTGAAAGGTATTCTCTCAAAAGCAAAAGAAGGCTCATCAGTTTTAGGTTTTCCATCTAACAGGACTTTGCTCCTTATGTATTTAGGGTCTACTGGGCTATCAGTACTTTTACATCACTATTTGCTACCAGAGCTCCCACTTTGGGTTCCATTTTTTGCATCCATGGTTTACAGCTTTCTGATGGCCCTATTATTGACGGCTGAACAGGGGGAAGTGGGTTTTGCCTTTGCTCCCTCCTATGTCTGGCAAAGTTTAGTTTATTTAACACCTTATCAAGGATATGCTGGATTTGTATTTGAACCAGCAATGGCTGGTGGCTTTTCTCCCGGTTTTGCGCAACAAGTGAAAGTGGCTCTTCAAACAGAAACGAAACCAATTGATCTTGTAAAACTGGCAATTATGTCTTCTATCTTGGTCACGGCAATGGGTTTTATATTCTTAAACCTATTTTGGAGTATGGCGCCAATTCCATCTTCGGCATACCCTGCTACTGTCATTAATTTTCCGCTTTATGCTCAAATAGACGTGTTTACTGCTACAAGACAATTAAAGTTCACACCTTACCATATACTTGTGCCGATGGGTGGAATGCTATCTTTAGCATTCGTACTTGACGCATTATCAAGACATGGTTTCCCATTTTCCCCGCTAGGGCTGTTTATGGGCCCCTATTATGTGCCTACGGGAGCCATTCCGCTATTTATCGGCGCATCAATAAGCCGTTTCTTGATGCCTAAATTCTTTGGTAGGGAAAACTGGAATAGAATGCGAGGTTTTGTAGTTGTTGGTGAAATGCTTGGAGAGGGAATGATAATCTTAATATTGATGTCAATAGCATTCATAAATAGGGCAGGGTGGATTTGGCCATGGTAAACGAGCATAAAATTGTTAAGTTGTTGTCTTGCATGCTACTACTCGCTATTATTACTTGGACTGTAAAAGTATATGGAGAAGAGTTTAACTTACCTATGGGAAGCGTTTCAATGAAAAAATTGGATGATATAGAAAACGCCATTATTGACTTAAATTACTCCATTATAAAATCTCACGTTGAATTTTTCTCATCACTCTCATCGAGAGTTACAGGTTATCCAGGAAGTTACGAGGCTGCAAATTACATTATCTCTAAGTTCAGGGAGTATGGGTTAAATGTAATTGTTCAAAATTACAGTATGGCTATGCCCATAGACTTAGGCTCCTGGATAAAGACAAAAGATGGAAGACAGATAAACGCTTACGCTTTATGGCCAAATGGTCCACAAACATGCTTTACGCCACCGGAAGGGATTACTGGAAAACTTATCTACGTAAGAGAGGGTGACCTTAGATGTTTTAATGGTTTTAATATTGAGGGTTCAATAGTTCTAATGGATTTTAATTCTGGAGATAATTGGCTAAATGCCGTAAAGTTGGGAGCGAAAGCCATAATATTTATTGAGCCAGAATATACCACCTTACTAGAGTCCCTGAAAAAGGCTATCCCTGTGCCGATTAACGTCCCTAGACTCTACGTCAAGAAATCCGATGGTTACCTCCTAAAGGAGGTTGCTTTAAGAGGGGAGGAAGTCACTATTTATAATGGAATGCGTTGGAAGGAGATCACCGCCTACAATATAATAGGATATATAAGCGGTTCTGAGCATCCTAATTCAATAATAGTTGTTTCGTCTCATTATGATTCCTGGAGCGTAGTTCCAAGCATATCTCCAGGAGCTGAAGATTCTTTGGGAATTTCCATTCTACTAGAGGTTGCCAGATACTTCGGGAAAAATCCCCCTATCTATACAATATGGTTTACATGTTTTTCAGGTTTTTATCAAAATATAGCGGGTCCTACAGAGTGGGCAGAAAATGTCTTCTTTTCAAAAGAAGTTCAATGTGGCAACAAAACTATTTTGCTTCATATAGATCTAGATATATCAACAGATACTAATGCAATTGATATATTATTTACTGGGCCTCCCTACTGGTTTGGAGATGTTGCAGAAATGGCTGGTACGTACACCACAGTTCAAACGTCTATACAAAAATACTTGTCTCATACCGATGTTCAGGGGCTCGTGAGATATAATATAGCTTCTATGCGATGGGGCACGCAACAGGCTTTACGGGATTGGATCTGGTTCTATCAGCTAGCCGTACAACCAACAATTCGAGTTGCACTCGTAGGTTTCACGATGCGCACCCAATACGCAAATCGGCCAACTTTCTTCACACCTCTTAATGATATAGAGTATATTAAATGGGAAAACTTGAAAACTCAGGCCAGAATAATAGTTACTACAATTGCTGGTTTTGCAAACGAGAGAGATTGGCAAATACCTTCTCTGATTCCAGGAAGAATGCTTTGGGGAGGAGCCGGCTCAAGAGTAATCACAGGAATGGTATTTGGCTTTGTAACTTTAAATGGAACAGTTGCAGAATATGACCTTAATAAGGGATGGTATACCCCAATAGAGGGTGCGTTAGTTCGAATATATTATAGTGGGTCTTATTCTTCAGATCCTAACGCATATTTAGTTTGGCCCTTCAATTCACGTTATACTTTTTCGGGTAAAGGCGGGGTCTTTATTTTCCATGGTCTAGCTCCTTACCTTACACATGGTGTTGATGCTTGGATTTTCAATGAAACAAACGGGGCCATAATTTATGCTGTTGATGAGGGAATCTATGGAACAGCAAGCGGTATAGCTGGAGGCATAACCACATCAGTTTATCCTCTGTCTCATCCAACTAGTATACTAATTCCCATATTTAGGTGCGTTGAAATAACAATATTTGACCTAGTCGATCCTAGACTCATGAAACGTTTAGGAGTGGCTTTCTCTTACTCTCCAGGTTCTTTAAATGTTTACGATGTAAAAACAAAATCACAACCAGTTTTTTATGGAAGATATTTAGCTTCATCTTACCCTGTAGGAATGATATTTGTTAAACCTCGATCCAAAGTTATTATTACTTTTACTCCCAATACGGTTGAGTTATCTAGACCTCTAATCTTGTTAACGAATAGTAGCAAGGATAACCCGGAGGGCGAAGGCTTCACAGTTGAAAAACCATTAACAATATATAAAACCGCTTTAAAGGCGGCTGAAGACCTCTATCTCCTCTCCTCGGGACGATATGAAAAATTGAAGAGTAAAAATGTACGAAATCAAGGCGTGGAAACTCTTATCCAAGAGGGCTATAATTATTTAATGGAAGCAAGAGAATGTTTTACTAATGCCCTTTATGATAAGGGGTATGCTTATGCAATGTTATCTTTAGCGCCGTTAAGCAAAGCTTACGAGGGGGGAGTAATGCCTCTATTTAGTGATGTAACTATTTTTACCCTATTTTTCACGTTAGTGTCAATTATTTCTTCCCTCTTCATTGAAAGACTTTTACTTCATAGCGAGGGCATAAGAAAAATATTAGGTGTAGCTATAATTGTGACAATGCTCTTAGTTTCACTTAATTTTGTAACTCCTACTTTTGAAGTAATGCAGAATTCATTAATGGGTATATTTGGCGTTGCAATTCTTCTAATTGGAATCTCCATTACGCTCATTTTCTTAAAAGACGCTAGTAATTTAATGGAGCGTAGCGCCGTCGAAAAACTCGGAATGCATATTACGAGAAAAGGTGAAGCAGGTCTTTTGCTGCACTTACTCGGAGTAGCTGTAGATAATATGAAACGCAGGCGTCTTACGACGATACTGACTATGCTAACGTTAATCACGTTTATTGCTGCTCAAACAGCTTTTACGTCAGCATCTCAAGTAATAACAATCCAAGAGACTTCGCTTCGAGGTGAAGGACCTAGATATGATGGAATTCTATTAAAGCGTCAGTATGGTTTTCCACCAGAACAAAGAGGAACAAATCTTGATGTATTTACCATAACGGCTTTGGAAGCATTAATTAATAATTCCTATTCTATCGCTCCGAGAGTTTGGGCTTATCCTACAGCAGTATATCCTTATGGAGTAAGTTTAGAAGTTATCACATCTAAAGGAAAAACCACAATAATTAATCCTGCAATCTTCTTAGGCTTATCATCAAAAGAAGCTAATCTACTGTTTGATGGCTGGATTTTAGAGGGCTGGCCAACATTATATTCACCTTATAATGCAATTATATCGGAAAGAATGGCAAAAACGCTTAATGTTAGTGTAGGCGATACCATATTCGTGAAAAATGCTGGCATAAACCTTACTATTATAGCTATAACTAATATACCCGAAAATAAGATGATAGATTTCGATATGAATCCCATCCTTCCAGCATCTCCAACTAGCTCCTCACTCTTTGCGAGAGAAAGCGTAGGCATGAATGAGAATCTCCCCCCTCATTGGGTTAGCATTGACAATTTAATAATTGTACCTTGGGAATTAGCATATGATTTAGGCGGATTTATTTCAAGTATAGCTATTCTACCCAATTATAACGCGAGTCTAAGCGACCTTAAAAAAGTAGGTTTCCATATAGCTCTGAGCATGGATATAAGTGTTTATATAAAACATAAAGAAAATACCCTGGGGCTCTCAAGAATAGTAAGTTATAGTATAAAAGGCTGGGATATTATGTGGGTTTTATTGCTAATAATGGCTCTATCTACCATAAATGCGCTGATAAGCGGGCTTCAGCAACGTCGAAGAGAAATTTACGTATATGCTTCTCTAGGTCTTTCACCAACAGGTGCTATGTTAATGTTCCTTACAGAAATCATAGCATATGCTGCAATAGCAACAACTATAGGCTATCTTTTTGGTTACTGCCTTAACCTAGTATTTATAAAACTCTCTCCTGAAACTTTTGTTTTTAATACAACCTCAATATATATAGTTATTTCTCTTGCAGTAATATTTGTTGCATGTTTAGGTGTAGCAATATATCCATCGATAATAGCGTCAAAAATAATAACGCCATCTCTTGAACGCAAATGGAAATTCCATACAAAACCTCGAGGGGATCTATGGATAATACCCTTACCAGTTAAATCAACGATGAAGGAAGAAATTTTAGCCATATATGCTTTCCTTTCAGAGTATTATAGTGGAGTAGGCGCCATTAAACCGAGTTTTATGGTCAATTCCGTATCACAAATAGATAAAGAGAATTTATCCTTATCATTGAATATGCTATTGTTGCCTACGGAGATGGGTATCACTCAGAAAGTTACGTTTAAGGGGGTTCAACAAAAAGATAAAACATTTACTCTTAATCTTTTAATAGAAAGATTAACTGGAGATTATGATAGCTGGGTATCCAGAAATTACTACTTTATAGACGATTTAAGGAGGCAAATAATGCTTTGGAAAACTATTCCAGATAAAAGAAAATATTTTCAGTCAAATAGCATGAAATAAAACTTAAAGCGTGGAGTAAAATTGAATGTGAAACGTTGTGCTGGTATTCTTGCTGGCACTCTTCTAGCTTCATATATTTTTTTGCTTTCAACCATGTCTTCTCATATAAATGAATATTCGAATTTTAAGTTTTATATATTTGCGACCCATCCTTGTTCAGAGTGTCATACTTATTTACTTTGGGAGGAATATGTGCAAAAGTTGCGAAGTTATGGTGAAGTAAACGTATATTACATTGAAGAAGGTAGCAATGCACTTTATTATTTTAAAATTGTTGATACGATCAATTCTCTCTCTTCAAAAAAGTACCCTTATATAACGCCACTTATTGGCATCTTCAAGAATAATAATTTAGTAGCGATAATCTTAGGGATAGCACCTGAGAGCATTCTACAAAGTATATTGGCCAACAATCATCTCGATCTTGGAGTTTACCTTTATTTTCAATATGAAAGCGAAGTTGTAAAGATAGTCTTAGATCAGCGTATAATGAATTTCCTAGCAAAATTATTTGAAAGAAGCGAAAAATGGCAAATGGAGGAAATGAGTTTTCCCTCAGCGTTAGCTTCACTTGCACTTGTAGCAATCAACGATTCGCTAAATTTAGTGAACATTTATTTTTTATTTTTGCTACTTTTTATAGTTTTCTTTGAGATGGAAAGAGAAGATACGCTAAAAATCGGCTTTTCCTTTTCTCTTGGAATTTTTACGGGACGCTGTTTACTGGAAATTGGTTTATTTAGCGTTTTTAAATATAGTTGGCAACTGAGATATGGTATTATCCCAATAAGTTTTATTATTGGAATACTAGGAGTATTGAATTTTCTCGGCAAAGTAAAGTTTTCCTTCAATATTTTTCATAAAATAAAGATAAGTAATCTGAGGGTTATATTCAATTATTTTTTTGGTTTCTTCATTTATCTTCTCGCTTCATCAAATATTTCTCATGAATATTTTATGGTATCAGCCGTTGAAGTAAACTGGGTTTCTGAAAAAATGATGTTGTTATCTCTTCTAGTTTATAATATTATGGTTCTTCTTCCACTCTTAATTACCACCTTATTGACATATTTAATTGCATACATTACGTCACTAAATGAAACTTTAAAGATAAAATACCTTAAATTTAAAAAATGGCCTCCCTCTCTTTTAGGAATAATCATAATACTCTTGTGTTTTTTAATTTTGTGAGAACGTATCCAATTTAAATTCAATTTTATATATTTAAACTTTGTGGCTTAATTCTTTTGGTTTGATCTCCCCAGTTTTTAGCTGCTTTCTCTCATCTTGGCTTTTTAGGTTTATTAGTGTGTTGTATATGTATGCTTTAGCCGATAGCTCTTTAGATATGTTTTCCATGTTTTAGCCATGCAGTATTCCCCGCATAGGCGCTTGAATATTGAGAATACTGTCTCAGCAACCCACTTCTCCTCCCCAAGCACTTTGAACTTTATGACTGAAAGGCACATCTACGAGGCCATGTGCTTAGAAACCGCATCGAAAGATGGTTCAGAACATTGAAGGAGAGGAACAAAGGCATCCTACAACAACTTCCCGCCAGAAGAAGCGGAATAAAAACGTAAAACTATTCCTAAAACATTCACATACTAGTACAACAACCTAAGAATATACAAGACGCTTGGAAAAGTACTATCACAAACCCTATCTTAACAGTGTATATAGTTAAAAAATATACGATAAAAAGCCGTCATGTTATAGGTTATGTTAGCATTCTCTTGGAGCACTAGTAGAGGCGGGAATTAGCTTTATCTCTTCTGGATCAAGGATGGTGAAGGTAATTTCCCTTGTTTTTCCCTCGAGATTAATGATTAATTTTATGTTATTGGAGCCTCCTACTTTTTCGGTAAAAATGGTAAATACATATCTCCCATTTTCAAACGTCGGTTTTGAAATATTCCAGCCGGGAGGGCCCTCAATTTCAATTTCTGTTTTAATTTCCCTTTTACCCTTCATTATTGAAACTTCAAATCTTTTTTCTACTCTAGGGCGTAAAACGGGTTCTCCTCCATAGTGGAATATTATTGTAAATCCATCTGCATTCTCTATCGATGAATGAATATCGGTAGTTAGTAAGCTCCTCACTTTCTCATTCCGGAAAAGTAATGAGAGAAAGTTTTTGGGGAGTGAAGTCTCTTTTTCCGTGAATTCCACCTTATCCGATCTCTCAGAGATCATTTTCTCAGCGAGTTTTTGAACACGCTCTGTTAAATCCTTTATGGTTAATGGAAGCCCCTCGGTGACAGTCATGGGAACAGGCGTGATTTTCTCGCCTACGGGTTTCTTCCATTCCTCAGGGATTCTTGACGCACCATACAAAATTCCTAAGAGGGCACCTAATGTAGCTCCAGTACAATCAGTATCGTAACCACAGTTTACTGCTTTACATAGTTTATCTCCAAAATCCTTTCCATACAACCAGCCAATTATTGTGAAGCCATGGTTAGGGACAGCGTTACAGGCGTTATGATGGCCGAAAATTGTGGCAATTCTTTCTCTTGCCTCTCCCCATTCAAGTCCATCCTTATAGCATCGCACCGCCTCCTTTATAGAGCGGGCAATATGTGATGAAATGGGGATCATGGAAAGTCCTATATCGATGAGGGTGAACGGATCGTTAATGACAAATGCGGCGCTTTCAACCGCTGCCCAGAACATTTCCCCCCACATACCCTCTCCACCCGCATGATCCATCGAAGAATCCATCCAGGCAAGAGATGCGGCAAGTTCCGGGTCTCCAGGACAAACACATGCCCATACTTCGCTTCTTATCGGAGAGCCCATTTCATCAACAAAATAATTCTGGAATGCACCAGAGATGGGTGGCTTAAGACCTCGCTTAAGGTTATAGGTGCAGAAACTATATTCAGCATACCAGTGCTTAGAAAGATGCTTCATCCAGTAATCGCAAAAATCCTTAAAAGTAGGATTTATGCCTCTATCTTCAAGCATCTTCACCCACACTAACTGAAAGTCAAGGTCATCGTTAGGAAGCGGTTCACCAGGCTGCCATTTTTCAGGGTCGATGGGAAAAGTGACGTTAAATGCTCTCTTCCAACTCTCGCTCGCCCACCGCAACCACTTGCGAGATGCCTCCCAATCGAAATATGTTAGAGAATGAGTGTATTTCTGGCCTTCAAATGGAGCACCAAGCGTTCCTCCGATGTTTTTGCCAAGCCAGCAACCAAAAACTTTATCACGATATTCTTCCCTATTCAGCCTGATCTTTTCCATAATTTATCACCTTTCAGCTTAATAAATAATTTTATTATTAAAAATTATTTAAGTTTTTGTATATATGTATGGGACGCAGCAACTTAAGGTTATATGTTTTCTAGTTTTAGTTTCTCTTATGTTGGGTATTAAGTCTTTGGTTGAGGGTTTGGGTGTTTTGAGAGGAATAGGGTTCCGGTTGAGCTTAAGGAGGACGGTGACGGGCTCACAGTCAGGGTGTGGTTTGCACCTGGGCTTGACCTTGAGGATCAGGCTAAGGTTAGAGGTTGGATAGCTTGGGCTAGAAACGCCATGGAGAGGAGGGCATCGTGTAAGCAGTACAGCTGTTAGGCTGTATGTTTCAAGTTAAGAGTAGGATTAGGCATGCTATTGCTAGGAGTATTCCACTGGTTAGGGGTATTATCTTCACCTTCTCCGAGCCTCTGATGAGCTCAACCTTATCGGCTATCCTACTTGAGGATGTTAAGGCTATTAGGATTATGAGGAGGGGTGTTACGAATACGAGGTTGTATATTAGGAGTAGCGCATACCTTTGAACCGCGTCTTCAACGGTTGAGAGTAGCCCCAAGCCTACGACGTACGGTCCACCGCTACACGGTAGGAGTGTGAAGCTGGCTATAAAGCCGAATGTTGTGGAGATTAGGGGGCTTGCGTATGCTCTATAAACGAAGAAGGACATGAGCCTCCTGACGAGTCTAGGCGTCCTAGGCTTAAACTCCCGCCTAACACCACGCACTATATTGTCTAGGGCTAAAGCCAGGCCTAAAAACCCAACCGCGTACTTCAAGTATCCGTATGGTATGAGTGAGATAAACCTAAGCAGCCCCAAGCCTAAAACGTAGTATCCTGCGAATACGGCCATTATGAAGGACAGCCCGACAGATAGGGCTCTACCCCTACCGAGGCCCAAGGCCAACAGTATAAGCGCCGTGTAGAATATGAAAGTGCAGGGGTTTATGGAGTCTACGATCGCGAGGGAGACTATGGGTGCTATGAGGCTTAAGGCTAGGCCAGCTCCTTCGACCGACGTGAGCCCCTCAACCTCCCTTATCAAGGACTCCTCTCTCAAAACGTGCTCACCGCGGTTTGTGAAGACCTTCACGCCGGACTGAGGACTCCACGCGATGGCGGCGTTAAGCGTCTCAGCATCTGAGACGGCTACGATTATGGAGGCGAGCCTACCACCCTTGAAGACTAGCGTGAGGGGTGTAGCGAACATAAGCTTCAAGTCCTCCCAACCGTAGCCTTTAGCCATGTAACACTCCAAGCATACGCTTGGTGGAATAACCTCCACGCCTGAAAGCCATAGAACATCGACTATCCTGCTGAAGACCTTCAGGTTGTCTGTTTCGTTAAGCTCGTAAAACGTGAAGTCAACCTTCATATTGGATAGCTGTCTTAAAACGGCTTCAGAGCACGCGGACGATTCAAACCCGTAAACCAATACCTTAACCGACTCTTCAGCATACGCACTGACCACAGTCATGAGTACGAGGAGAGCTAACACGGTCATCCTTCGAACGGTCTTACCGTTCATCAAGCCACTACCAATAGAATTTACCGTACTGCTATTTAGCCTTATCTATGGGACACTTTCCTCTAAGCTCCATTCATAATGCTTGAACATGCATAGTATTTAAACATACATAAAAGTGTTAATATGACATTCTGTCTGAAGGTCGAGCCTTAAACTATAGCTTACACCACCTTCTTCTATACGAAAGAGATAAAATCTTTGCTTTGTGATTTAATTAATTTTTACGTACAACAGTATCTCGATCTGTCTTCATAACCCATGAGTTTTATTCGTAACCATCTTCACCTAACAACTGAAAACGGAGGGGAAAACCAAAAACAAGAATTAAGCCACAAAGTTATATTTTTTATACCTTATCACTTCATACTCGCCTAAACATGAGAAAAGGATCCAGAAAAAGCCAGAAGAATGTTATTTATTAATCCAACGAGAAGAGCTATAGTAAGTGGAGGAAGTATTGCCCAAGGATAATCCTCTCTAAACTCTCCCAAATATTCTTTTAAGGCTCTCAATAACTATTCTCTAGATTCCTTATCATTTTAAGTTTTGGACGTGACAACTTAAGCTTATCTTCCTAGGTGGTTGTTGTGAGGCGAAATGGCTTAACTCCAGGTATCTGAGGTACAGGTGTGCCTACGTGAAGGCGGAAGGTATGAAGGCTGTTATCACCATCTTCGGCTCAGGAGTCATGATAAGCCATGATGTCTTTCCTACCTAGGAAAGACAGTGGAACTAATAGAGGGTTAAGTGGATATGCTTACCAAGAGAATCCAACTTCTCAGATGATTTGTATGGATGTTTAGACCCCCTTCTACTCAGCCGGATTTTAAACGGCGGTAAAGAACTATGTTTTTACAAAATTCGTCGGAGCTTATTAGATTTTTGAGTTTAAAACCGTAATCTCTAATCAGAACGGATGTTGGATGTGGAAGGTTCCACCGACGCTTAGATTTTGGGAAAAGTCACTCGGTTGCAGGTATGGTTTTATGTTCACCGTTCCTCACGATCTCACGGTAGACTGCAGACTAAGTTAAAGCCTCCTTCGGTTTTACACCTTTCAGCCTGAGCTTTCTATAAGCATCCTCAGTTTTCATAAAGCGGCGTAAAATTACGAAGAAATTCTTTGCGGGATTTCATAGAGGTCAACTCCTTCGCTGAAAAATTCAGACCTCAAGAATTCAGCCTTCTCCCTGTTGGCTTCGAAGAATTCTGCGACCTCTCCAACTCCGATGGAGATATTTTCTATTTCCCTAAGCCAGTTCTTCCAAATAAAATCTGTGAGCTCTTTCAAGATTTCCATCGATTTCAAAGCTTCTTGGCCTATTGCATTAAGTATTTTATCCCGGCGCTCCTTAAACTCCTCTGGAGGGAAAATCTCTTTGAAACAACCTTGATTTTTCACTCTTAATATCAAAGAAGTTCGACCTGACCATGACATTTTCTCTTAATTATAAGGGGTATTTTAATTTTAGAAATTAGAAAACAAAATCTGAAAGTAGCATCTAGACTTTTCGTAGTCCCTTTGAGGGAAAAAGTCTATGCGCCAGTACTTAGTTTTGAAGGTTGCGGTAAATATTAGTTACAGTGGATTTTCCAAGTTTAATGTCATACTTCATGTAATAGCGTTTGGCTTTTAAACTCTAGAATCTTGAACTTGAAGCTACTAACCTTTTTTCAAGTTAAATTACCGCTAGAACCGTAAACAGTATGCTTAAGACCACGATTATTACCAGGAATATTATCGACGATATTATTGCTATGGATAATGCCCCAATCCATCCCACGTCGAAAATGGCCTTATAGGATGCTAGCCATGTGAGAAAAGCTAGTGCTACAGCTAAA
>Ga0080004_1115593_pt1 | contig 15117 bp, 26 predicted proteins | sample WasSprMetagenome_FD_69207 | JGI IMG/M metagenome (GOLD analysis project Ga0080004, IMG submission 69207) | Sulfidic aquatic microbial communities from Washburn Spring, Yellowstone National Park, USA - WS (SPADES assembly) (version 2) | ecosystem: Environmental > Aquatic > Thermal springs > Hot... | reverse complement strand
GTATAGTTCTGTAGGAAAGTTCGAAGAAAAGCCAACTGAGGCTTTAAAAAATAAAATAGGTTTGTGCGTTCGTATAATAACATTTATAAGTTTCCTGTATTTGACGTGTATGCGAGGTGTATGAGGTATGGCAGAGGCACCAAGGAGAAGCGTAAAAATAGTAGACATGTTCGAGATACCTTCAGGACAACCAGAAAGACTTGGGAAGTACGACGTCATCGTAACCTATCAGGACGAGGCAATGAGAACTAGAACTGTCACAATTCCAAGGGAAGAACTTGAAGGGAAGAGCGATACTGAGAAGCTTGCAACAATAACAAAGGCAATAAGAGCAAAAGAGGCAGAGCGTTCCGCGGTAGTTGGAAAAAGCGTAGAGATATAAGATGCTTGAGATTCGAAGAATAGAAGATATATCTCCTGAAGAGGCACAGAAGAAGCTAGCCCTTTTCAGCATCCAGCTCTTCAGGGAGCAGTTCGATGCGGACTTCTTTGTGAAAGATGTGCGTTCAGATGTATATCTGAGGAATGAGATTCGCGCCTTCTGGGAAGGAAGGATAAAGGAGATGCACGGATGGACAGATATAATTGGCCAGCTCAAACAGTGGATTCTTGACAACATCTGGAATCCAATTGTTTCTAAATTTGAAACTGTGAAGACGTGGATATCTAATGTTGTTGGCGACATAATGAAGGCACTTGACCCAATATGGGAAGGTCTGAAGGATGCAATCTCAAACATTGCGAAAGCGATTTGGAATTTCTTCTCTCCTGCGATAGGCTGGATTCTCGACGTCATAAGGCCAATAGCCTCAACAATTTGGAACGCGATTTCTACGATTGGTTCTTCGATTTGGAACTATATATCTCAGGGATTTCATTGGGTTGTTGACGCCATTTGGAAAGTTATATCTCCAATTGTATCTGCAATCTCGGGCATTGTAAGTCCAATCGTGAATAGCATTGTAAGTATTGGCAGTGGAATTGTGAATGCGGTAGTTCAAATTCCAACGATGATTTCAAAGATTCCGGATTTGTTTAAAGAAGTTCTTTCGTGGCTTTGGGAAAAAGTTTTGGTTCCTTTCGGGAAAGGTATTCAAGACCTTCTTTCGAAGACTCTACAAACGATAGGAAATATATCTAGTGCTTTGGTTTGGAACGTTATATCTTCGGTTCGCTCCCACTCTCCAATGACTCCGGAAGAAAGCTTTAGCAATATATCTAACGTTCTTAGCGTTGGCGGAGCGATGCTCGGAACTTTGGGTTTAGCTTACGTTGTTGGAGAGCTCGCTCACCCTTTGAAAGAGATAGGTCTTGGACACCTTGCAGCAATGATATGGAGAGCCTCGAATTATGATATCGTTACTGGCGCAATAATGGGAGCGTTCGCAGCCGCAGCTTTTGGTACTCCCCTTCGCTACTTCTTCAACTCGATGTTCATGCCCTACGTTCCAGAGGAAAGCGACGTTGTAAAGATGCGCTTTAGACAGATCGTAGACGACAGAACCTACGTTCAAATCATGAAATACAGAGGATATTCTGAAGACTGGGCAAGAAAGCTTTTAGAAGTCAACAAGAGTATACCGGGTGTACAGGACATGGTTACCTTCGCGGTTCGAGAGGCGTTCACGATATCTCCTCTTCCAGACGCTCCTTCGTCGTTCGTTGAAGCCGTTAAGCTTCACGGCCTTGATAAGAAGTGGGCAGATATGTATTGGTGGTCTCACTGGAAGCTGCCTGCCTTCGAGCATCTGACCGAGGCATACGTTCGTGGAGTTATATCTTCGAGCGAGCTCAATCAATATATGGTTTGGCACGACTACGCTCCTTTTGCAAGACCGGGAATATCGAAGAGCGATACTCAGATTATGAATGAGCTTATATATCGCCTGCCGGGAAGGATTGAAGCGAGGTGGATGATGAGATGGGGTCTCATAACGAAAGAGGAAGTCACAAAACTTCTCCTTGCAGACAGGATGCATCCTGACTGGGTTCAGAGAGTTGTTGATGCGGAGTGGATGAACATTCTCACCGATGAGCGCACTGCTTTGAAGAATACATATGTAGATATGTATGCAAGCGGCAAGATTACTCTTGACGACCTTCGCGCTAAGCTTCTCGAACAAAAGTACAACGAGAAGGAAGCTGAGCTAATTCTTAAAACTGCAGAGTGGAAGAGAGCTTCTTGGATTAACGAGAAGCGCGCAGAAATTGCTTTAACTGCTTACAGACGAGGACGCATCGACGAAAACACCCTTGCAGCTGAGCTCATGAACGCAGGTTACACAACTGAGATGATTCAGGGTCTTGTGAACATTTACAAGAAAGTGCCGAAGGAAGATATATATCAAACACCAGAGGAAGAAGTCCGCGCGTATGGAAAAGAAGTTGTCATCTCTAGGTTCAAGGAAGGTTTTATCGACGAGGCAGAGTTTGAGGACGAGATGAAGCTGCTCGGATATTCTTCAGACGATATCGAAAGATACAAGTTGTTTGCAATTCTCAAGAGAGACTACGATATGGTGAGCGAAGTCATGAGCAATGTCAAAAGCGCGTACTTGAGCAAGAAGATTGGCGATGAACTTTTCATAAGCATTCTCCGTAAGTATGGAGTAACTGACGAAAGGATTCAGCTGGAGTTAAGTTTATTAAAGCTCCGCTTGGGGTATGGATTAGGTGAAATGGGAGCATGAGAGTGGAAGATATTGAGATTGCAAACATAATTGTTCCACCAGAACGCGCGAGGGCAACTTTTACGCAAGAGCAGCACGACGAACTTCTTGCGAGCATAAAGTCAAACGGTTTCACGGTTCCAATACTCGTGAACAAGAATCCAGACGGAAGCTATACACTTATTGACGGAGAGCACCGCATCGCAATAGCGAAGGAGCTTGGGATGACGAAAGTTCCAGCGGTTATTCTCGAGGCGGACGAGAAAAAGTTCAACTTGCTTAACATACTCGCAAACACTGCAAGGGGAACTCAGAATCCGATGGACGTTGCAAAGATCTTAGCGAAGGCGAGAGACGCGGGCGCAAGTTTAGAGGAAATTGCAGCAGCGACGGGCCACGACCCTAGGTGGGTGAAGTTTTATATATCTCTTAACGAGCTTCCAGAGGTATATCAAAAAGCTCTCCACGATGGAAGGCTTAAGGTTGGTCATGTTCAGCAGGCGCTTCGCTTGTGGTCGCCAGAGGAAGTTGACGCCTGTCTTTCGACTGCGCTGCAGCTTGCGTGGACAGTTGACCAGACGAAGTACTACGTTGACCAAAGGTTGGTTAGATATCAGGTGATGAAGGCTCAAGGAGAAAGAGCGCAAGCAGTTCCTCCTCCAACGGTTGAGGAAGCGAAAGAAATCGTTGACTATGGAGAGTGTTTTATTTGTGGAAGAAAAATACCGAGGCAAAACTTGCGTATGCCAACTGTCTGTCCTGACTGCTATGAACTCGCGCAGTATATAGTGCAGCAAATCGGAACTGGAAAAGAAGCGATGCAAGTTTTCTACGATGCGCTTTCCCTGTACTACAAGTTAACTCGTCAGGCGCCAAGCATTCAGCAGCAAGTTCAAAGCGAAGCACAGCAAAGCGATATACAGAACATGTCTGAAAATGAACAAAAAGTTGTTGATGAAATTGTTAAGCGCGTACTTGAAGCGATGAAACAGAAGGAGGCTGAGAAGAATGCTGCCAGCTGACCTTGAGAAGTTGGAGGAACTTCCTCCTCCCTACGAAATTCTTGAGCTTGCTCCAAAGACACCCGTTGTCTTGGAAGTTACGAGCTACAAGATAGGGAAGATGAAGATTTCTCCTAGGTATCCGGGCGCTCCGCCTGAGAAGGAAGTTGCTGCAGTTCGTATATATCTAACTGAGAAATCGAAACCAACTTTTCCTCACTACTACGACGTAACCAGCTCTCGTTTGGTTGCGCAGCTTGTCCCGATACTTGTTGCAGGGCAGTGGAAGTCGTTCAACATACAAATTGAGCGAGACATTCCGGGACCCAAGGCTCACTTTTCTGTTAGTTTAGTACCGAAGTAGAGAGAGCAGGGGTACGCGACACCTAGTACTTTTTTATGTTTTTTGCCTCTATACACGAAGAAGCGGCGATGATGAGCTTTTTTCACCTGCCCGAGCAGTGAAGAGCTTGACCGAATCTGAGCCGCCTTCGCTTTGAGCGAAAACTTCAGAGGCTGCCAGCAGAGCCGAGCTCAGCTACCAACTTCGAAGTCAGCGCTCCCTGTATATATATATCCCTAACAAAGTGTGACGCTACGCCGTGCTCGTGAGTCTTTGCTTGGCCGGGCGGTGCCGTGCTGACAAAATTCACGATTGTAGCGTAGCGCTACTCCTGTTTTTTTGCTTTTCTCAAAATACGACGCTTGACGTCTTTCCTCTCCCAAACCTCCTCGGGTACGTTGCTAGATACTCCTGAATCCACACTGGATTGTAGTGAACAACTTCAACTCCCATGTCTTTAGCCATTTTCTCGTACTCGCCGAGGTCTAAAGGTGTTAAAATTACTAGGCGTATAGGAAGTGTATGGTATCTGTCAAAGGTGTCGTCCTTCAAAAAGAGGCGCTTGTATTTTAGCAAATCTTCCAGAACACCGGGCTCATGTCGAACCATTGCTTCAACGATTATTACTTCATTCGGCAGGAAGACGATCGCATCTGCTTGCGCTCCAAACGTCTCCCTAAGGTTTGCATATTCTTCTGGCGTAAGACTTACGCCTGGAGGTGTTACGATTTTTCCTACTGTTACGTTTGTACGCCATGTTCCCGGGGGGAAGTTCATTCCAAGCCATTCTGTTAAGTACGACTCATGAACCTGTCGGTACCTTCTGGGCATCTTGTTCCCTCACCCACTTTTCTAAGACGCTGGCTATAAGCTTGCTTACGGGCATTCTTTTTTCACTTGCGAGGCGCACGAGGTTTTCATAAAGGTCTTCGCGGACATAAAAGTGTATCGTCGGCATTCTTCATCGTTAACTATTAGTTTAAAAGGGTTTATAAATCTTTATACGAGCGTTGTATAGCGAGGTGAAAAGAAGAAAAAATGAGTACATCAACTGGTGTTAGGGTCGTAAGAATCCTGCCACCAGACGAGTGGAAAAAGCGACAACTAAACACATTAAGCTCAGTAGGACAGACAAACTACACCCAAGGCATTTCCATGCCAAAGAAAGACCCTATCCAAGCAGGCATAGAAGCTGAAGACCTATACGCAGCTCGTATAAGAAACGCAATAGAGAAGAGGCTCAGAGCCTTAGGCTTGAGCGCAACAAACATCCAAGAATGGTACAAGTATGCATCAACTCTTGGAGCTAGTAAGCTAGTCGATGGAGTTGTAAAGAGAGAAGCCAAAGTTGCTGACTTTGTTGGAAAGTGGGTTCCGATACTAACAGACCACGTCAGCAAGCTGGACGCGATGAAGGTAACGAGCGACGCAGACGCAGAGCAGAAGATGCTTGCAAACCTTCGTGGTTTGAAGGCGCTACACGGTGCAGTAAAGGGAGCTCCGAGGGGATAAGCGATATATATATATATCGCTTAAGCAACAACGAGGTGAACAGCAGCAATGGCAGACTACTATAAGTTAGACAAAATATTTGTGCAGGGCACTACATATACGCTGCCCAACGACAGGTTTTATGTTATTCGAAAGATTGGAACAAACGCAGCTTCAGCAGCTTACCTGAAGATAGACGGAGTTGATACAGGAGCAATAGTTGCAGACGTTGCTCCTCTTCACAAGACTTCTTCAAACCTGCTTGGCCCTCTGGACTTAGGAGACTACTTTTACGTTGTTCCTCCAAACAAGAAATTCTGGATTGAAGGCCCTTCAGGCGCTAAAGTTCGCTGCATAGGAGAAATTGGAAAGCTCGCACCCGGAGAAGGCATACCAACAAACTTTGCAAACAGGTTTGAAAGTCAAGGAAAGGTATACAAAACGTATGTAACTGGGTCAGCAACGCTTGCAGCTGCAGGAGGAAGCTGGGCTGCAGGTGCAGAGACAGAGGTGCTCAGCTTGACTCCAAAAACAATTGAGAAGTATCTCTTCAACGACATCGTTATGGCTCTCCTTTCGAACGCAGCAACAGCGCCAACAGAAGGTGATGTTGCAATAAGGTTCTTCCTTGAGGGAGCACCCTTTGACTTACTAACAACTGAAGCAGGAAAGCTCGGTGTAGATTTGTACAGCGTTCCAAAGCCTCCGGCAGACAGCAGCGAAGAAGAACCCTTCAGTTTGAAAGATAGACCAATCGAAGTTCTTGGAGACCGTACATTTAGCGTAAAGGCGGTGAACACATCTGGTGCAGCCATTTCAGCATCAACAACCGCAGCCATGACTTTGGCAGTATGGCTCCTAACAATATACAGCAAGTCTTAAGCTAGAAAGAGGTGTTAAACTAAGATGACAGTTATATTCAAGACAATAAACACAGGCGATATAACTGCAGGCAATTTTAAGGAAATAGACTGGACGCCAAACAACGACATAACGATAAGAGCTGTTCTTGTCGTTGAAAGAAGCGATAAATCTCTCTCAAACGTTCAAGCGTACATAGCAATAGCTGACGTTCCTTACACAAAGGACTTCGTCCCAGCATCAGCAATTGGGCAAAACCTAGAGTACTGCTGGAAGCCGAACCTAGCAGTTGCAAAGGGAGCAAAGATATATGCTAAGTTCACAAACTTTCGAACAGACTCTGTAAACATAGATGTAGTGTTCATGTATGAGTAAGCTAGGAGTAAGTTAGGAGGTGTATATTTTTTTTGTCTTCTTATTTTTCTATTGGATATATACTTAGTGCACCTGCAGGCTCAAAAAGTAGCGTTCTTCTTTATGAAGTAGAAGCTGCTCGCGTTCTGAAGAACGTTGAAGTAGAAGTTCACTTTCCAAGTGGGCAGGCTTTCAAACTTCATGTTTGGCTTTCCCGAGGTACTAAACAAATTTTACCTTCGAAGAACTACTACGCTGGAGATGGACATACTGTTCGAGATAAGTGCTCAGACGAAATCCAATCGGGAGAACATATATATCTAAACTACGAGAACACAGACTCAACTAACGCTCAGAGCTGCTTCGTTCTTTTAAAAGGAGAGCTTGAGTAGAGGAGGCGGTGCTTAAAGATGCCTCTCTACTCTGATTATTTTTTTGTTGATGCGAGCGGTAAGCAAGACTTTTACCTCACTGTAGAGGGAAGCAAGATTGAGTATTTTTCAATCGATTTTCCTCCCGGGTCTCATGGTCTTCTGAGAGTTGCCCTAATGTACGGGCAAAAAAAGATATATCCTTATGATGAGAACGAGTGGATGAGGGGAGACAACACTTCAAAAGAGTTTTCCGATAATTATCCTCTTCCAGAAACACCGTGTCGGTTGATTGTGAGAGCTGAGAACGACGATGATACATATGGTCATGGATTCTTTTTGTGGTTGAAGACAGCGCCAGTTGAGAGTGGTGCGAAAGTAAAGTTCAGGGTGACTGAAGATGGCTTTATTGAAGTCGAAGCTTAATCAAAAAGAAAAAGATCCACATGGCTTACCAGACTGGATTATACCGGCTGGCATTGTTGCGCAGTACATTGATTCTTTGAAAGCCGATATAGTCGCGCAAACCGTAGGAAACTTGAAAGTAGATATATCTGCGCAGAGTATATCAACTTTGGGAGTCGACATTAAAGCGCAAAGCCTTGGGAACATAAACGTGAACATTGCAGCCTCGTCCGTTCGCCTAGACATAAACATTGCGGCTCAAAGTGTGAACGTTACTGTTCTTGCACCTCGGGCAAAGGCAGTTGGAGTTGCTCCTGGTCTAATACTTAAAACTGGGATTTGTCCAGTTTATGGTCTTTCTCCTTCGACAGAGTACACGATTGTAGACATACTTGGTAAGGGAAGGCTTGTTCAAATTGGAGGATGGCTTTCGAGGGGGAACTCAACTATTAACTTAATGGAATTTATTTTGAGAGTGTATATCGACGGAGAGACTTCTCCTAGCATTGAGCTTCGTGTTGATTATATGGATATATTGAACGGATTCCAAGTTTTTGGAATGCCTTCTGAGAGCACAGGGGTGACGTACAACTATGCTCCTACGATGAGCAAGGCAGGAGGAATAACCTACCAAAAGTGGGACGCAGGCGTGAGAGACATGACCGAGCTCGGCTTTGTAATTCCTCTCGACGTTGAGTTCTCGAGCGAGGTTAAAGTAACGCTTGTAACTGGCTCTGGCTCAACAACTACGCCAAACACTTCTCAGTTCGTTGTTGGGTATGAGTATGGATTCTATCCCTAGGAGGTTCGAGCAGAGATGAGACTTCCACAAACGGTTGACCTTGAACGAATATCTGGTCAAACTTTAACGGCGAGAGATTGGGGCAAAGACCTTAGATATCTCTCATCTTACTTCGCACTAGATAGAATATGGTTGCTTTCCCACAATTCTTCAAACGGAACATATAGCTATGCGCTAGATTTTGTCCAAGCCATGCCAAACGAGGATGGATTGCTCGTAAAGTTTGTATATCTTATGGTGTACAACACCTCAACTTCAGACGTATATTTGTTGTTTTTCAGTGGAGGTTGGCCTTCTTACAGTCGATATTTCGAGTTTAACATAAAAGCAGGGTTCTTCGGCATGATTCCTATTGAGTTTGTTCTTACATACCCTTTAAGTCCGTTTACGAAGGGAGCTGGCTTCTATACACCAAACACAGGGTTACAGGTTACTCTCGCTCTCAACATGTACCACGAAAAGTACAAAACAATAGACTTCAACCATCTAGTTGGAGGTGCCTCCTGCAGAGTTACTCGGTTTGATTCTACAGTTTACGACAGCTACAGCACTTCAGCAGGAAGCGGAGTAGTTGTTGCGAAGTGGGACTACAGAAGCGTAGTGAACATTAGGAAGTTCTACAACAAGATAAAATATTATATATCTGCGGCAAACGCAAACTCTTTTATCTCAATTGATTACTCGACTGACGACGCAACATACTACAACATATGGAGTTTGATGAACCTCCCAACAAGCGAGACAGAAATAGACGTTTCAAAGGAAAACTTCCAAGCAAGATATATACGATTTACTTTGAGCTCTGGAGCTACAACATCAACTGCCTACTTGAAGATATTCCCAAACTTGACTTGGGTTCCGAGGTGATTGTTCGATGCAAAAGAAGTACGACGCTCGAGTGATTGGAAGTGTTTTCGATGGAGAAAAGTACACTTACTTCATCGCGGTTTACGACGGCGACATTGTAGTTTATCGAAAAAATTCAACTTTCAATAAGAAGCCCTTTCAGGAAGACCTTGGTGCTGAAATGGAAAAAGCTAAAAATGAGGCAAGCGTAGTAGAGGAGAGGAGGCGACATAAGGGAAAAAATGAACGATGAGCGTTCAAAGGATAAAAGCGAAACGTACAACATACAAATAAGCCTAAAGGAAATTGACGCTATTCTTTGCCCAAAGTGCAAGAAAAGGCTTCGAGAACTCATTAAAAGCAAGCTTCCAGAGGAGGTAATCGACAGGCTTGTGTTCGAGCAGAAGTAAAAGTTTATAAATCGTCTAAGCGTTGTATAGTCTGGTGAACGAAGTATGAGAAAGAAAGCACTAAGCAAAGCAACCTTCGTAAGCGCCATCGACAAGACAATAAAGATTGCGATAATAAGCGCGGCAATCCAGTACATCGTTCAAGGACAGTACGCAATCGGAGCTTTGGGTCTAGCGGTAGGTTTTGGTCTAATAGTTTGGAACGAGGTGACGCAGACGTGAGCCATCCAATCAGCGAGTGGATGAAAGTAAAACGAATGTCTTTGACTTTCACCAACGAAGCCCTTCACGAGTACGCTAAGGCTTGGCGGGATTATATATCTACTCTTCCCAAAGATGTAGCTGAGAAGCACACCCTCGTCATAATGGGAACAAACATAAACGTGAAGCTAAAAGATATACCTGACGTAATCGAGAAAGATCCAAACGTCGCACTTCAAATAGCTAAGTTCTTTTCGAGGTGACTGAACAAATGACTTTCGACGTTCTAATCCTAGCACCCGACTTTGAAATAGCGACGCACCTTTGGTACCCTTGGCTAACTGAAGTGCTAGGGCCAAAGCTCATCAACTTAGGAATTCCAACAACTTACCTGCTCAAAGACATGGTCACGCAGGACTACGTCTTTCAAACAATCCAGAGAGAGAATCCGAAACTGATTGCGGGAGTTGGCCACGGGAATGTAGATGTATATACGGGTCACCTCTACAACGTGATTTGGCAGGCTTCTTCATACCCAGACTGGACCGTTCAAAACAGGAACTTCTGCCCAGTAAGCTGCTTAGTCGGGCAAAAGCTTTTGCCCGACATGGTCAAGAAAGGATTAGGAGCAGGCCTCGGTGAAGACATCGAGTATGCTTTTTGGTACTCGAATGCAAACGACCCTCTCCACGACCCAATCCTCGCATTGTTCACAAACTCAGAATTCGTTTATGAAATTCAACTAGCAATGGGAGATACATCAGAAATTGCCTACGAGAAAATGAAGAAGGCATACTACGACGCTGCGAAGAATACATATCCTCATATAGCAGACACCCTCATAAGCGATGCTGACCACCGCTTGCTGTTTGGAAATCCAGACTGGAAGCTGAAAGAAGTGCCACCTTCTCCTCCTCCGCCATCGCCAAAGCAGAAAATTACGCTCGATGGGTATCTGAACGTGTTTGGATATAAGTTTCCAATTCACCTTGAAGGAGAAGCGATACAGGAATGAAGGAGAAGAGCGTAAGACTGGGAGCAGAAGGGGACCATTATGAAGTAATCACATCGCAGGGTACTTGGCATGTCTTTGGAGTGAAAAGCGTAAAGACGAACTTCTTTGGAACGATGCTTTACTTCGAGGGTCAGACAAGCATCATCTCCTTTTCTCTTCATCAGGTTATTACTTGGTTCAAAGCATAGATGAGAGCGCTTCTTGGTATTATTTTTTTACTCCTGTTCATAGTTGCGGTTTTAGGCCTGCTCGACGTCCTTACGAGCTACATGGCAGACGTAAACTATACGGTCGAGCAGAAGCTGTTTATAATAACGCTTTTTGCTGTTCTTTTGAGCGTTTTTTCGTTTGCTGCGATAACGACCTTGATTTTGGTCTATGAAATGAGAAAAGGGGTAGTACTTTAGAGCAAAACATCTACTTTCCCAAGAGAAAGATTTATAAACCTATACCTGTATAATATTTGTATGACAACGAGGAACAAGCGAAGAAAAGAAAGCTACTACTACATAATAAAAAACTTTCCTCCTTCCTATGAATTTTACCTGAACAAAGACAAAGTAGTGGTAGTCAGAATCCCAAAACAAACGCTTGAAAGGTTGAAAGAAGTTACGAAGAGAGACAAGTTGAAGAACATAAGTAATGCCGTAAGGCTTGCTGTGCTTGAGTTTCTAGCAAACCGCGAAAAATAGAGGTGAGAAGCCACGAAGTACGTAATCAAGAAAGATAAGGTCATCTTCGTCAGCCAGAGCAGAAAGATCGTCCTGCCGAGAATAAAAAACTTTGCTCCCCTGGAAGTTGCTAGGTTCGAGCTTGAAGCTAGAGCTCAAGGAGTTCCTGCTCGCATAATAAGGAAAGCCGTTGGAAGAATGGCGTATATATACCTAAAGGAAAACAGGATGCTCAACTACGGGTGGTAAGAAGAAATGTCCGAGCACATCTTCAGCATAAAGGAAGAAGTTATAACACCACACTTCGAGAAGTTCATAAACTCCGTCCATCCTGCAGTTGACTTCTGCAATGGAGTCTCATACGTCGGCGTTCATCTTCGAGTTACTTCCGTGCCGAGCAACATGAAAGGGCTAGAGCCAGGCAGCGAGAAGGTCAAGAAGAAGTTTTTTCTTGTGAGCAGTTCTCGAGACTTAATACTTGCAGACGAAGAAAACCTTCATAAGATGGGTCTTGAGCTCTCATGCGAACCAGTAATGTTTGAGCAGAAATGGGAAGCCGAAGACATAAAGAGGTACCTTGAAGGCGAGACCGTTGACGCAAAGAAGGTGTTCGAGAACGTGAGAAACGCTTGGCTTGAGTATCTGGAGTTTCCCCTGGAAGTTCACTACGACTTCCTCGCTCTCTATACGATCGGAACTTACTTCCATCAGCTCTTTTCTTCCTACCCTTATGTTTATTTTGGAGGAATAAAGCAGAGCGGAAAAACGAAGGCACTAACTCTTGCTTCCTGTCTTTGCTTCAATGCCGTCTTCAGCACTAGCTTATCAACTTCGAGTTTGTTCAGGCTTGTTCAGGGAGCAAGGTGTACATTGCTCATGGACGAAAGCGAGAAGCTTGTCAACCCTGAAAGAGCACAAGATCTTCGCGCACTACTGCTCAGCGGGTACAAAAAAGGAGGAGTCGTCTACCGCACGGAAAAGACAGCAAAAGAGAAGCTTGTTCCAATGAGCTTTGAGGTCTACTGCCCGAAGATGCTCGCAAACATCCAGGGAATCGAAGAAGTTCTTCAAGACAGGTGCATTACGATAATCATGAGGCGCGCAAAGAACAGACAGATCTCAGACAAAGAAATCAATATACAGGACGAGCGATGGAAGAAGATGAGGCACGAACTTTATACGCTCTTTTTACAAGAGAGCAGAACATTTAAAGAACAAATGATTGACAACACTAGTGCAGGAAGTGAAGGAAATGCAAGAAGTGAAGGCACTGAGAATATAGAGAGTAAGTTATCGGGTCGAGCCCTCGAATTGTGGAAACCTATATTTTTGTTAGCAAAGTACTTCGATAAGTTCGACATAAAACCCATTTCCTCGAACTTCAGTTCGCTGTACGACGAAATGCTCAGCTTTGCCCTCGAGCAGGAAGAAGAGAGAAAGACAGAAAACATGACAGAAACTGGCGAATACACGCTTGCGCAGGTACTAGTGAAGGTTGTGAAAGAGGACAATTTCTACAAGGTTAAGGAGATCAAAGAAGCGATGAGTTTGCTCTTCGACGAGGAACAGAAATGGCTTACAAACGAGTGGGTCGGAAGGGCTCTTAAAAGGCTTGGTTTCAGCGAAAAAAGGCGAATAGGAACTGGAATCGAAGTGAAGCTTACAGTTGATAAAGTAAAAGATTTAGCGGATAGACTTGGAATACCTGTTTAAAATATGTCCCCTTATGATTCAGTACCTTCACAACTTGCAGAACCTACACTACTTACACTTTAATTCTTAAAACAGTCAGGGAGGCGGAAAGGCCACCCGAACCAGTAATGGAATGAATCTAACGACCCGCGCTCCCTGACCGCACTTACTTACGCTCAGCGAATTTATAAGTCTTTCCCCTGTATAGCGAGTGTATAAAGACTTAAATACTTGTACTTATACGTAAGTAGTGGTGAGAAAAGGGTATGATAGAGGAATGGGAAGACATAAAGAAGATGATGAACAACGATGAAAGGTTGAACGAAATTCTCGAAACATGCAAGAGTGCTAGAGGAACTAAATACGATATACCAGCCGCGCTCGCTGCTCTGCTCGCAAGGTACGCTGAAAAGCAAGAACTAGGTACTGATTACGTTCTGTACTGTTTCTTGCAGAGTGCGATGGACGCGCTCTACTACGTCGAAAAGTAGGTGATGATTGAAGAATGAGCAGAAAGAAGTATGTTAGCCGAACTTTCTACATTCGCAAAGAGCAGCTCAGCAAACTACAAAAACTAAGTGAACGAACTAAGATAGCAATGAACGTTCTTCTCAGAGAGGCGATTGACTACTTCCTCTCCGACTTCGACGCTCCAACATTGAAAAGGGTGAACGAGAAAGATGACTGAAGAAGAAGAACGAGAGAAGATGAGAAAGGCAATGGACAGCGATGCAGCGGCAATAATAAAAGAGCTGATGGACAGAGGATGGACGAGGGCGCAAGTGTTTGATCGCTTGCCGTTTGTGTTCGTGAAACTGTGCGAAAGCTTAGGGCTGCAGTACGGCTTCGAGCTCACTAAATTTAACATGATAGCAAAAGCATATCGCAACTGGCTTCGCAAGAAAGAAGAGGTGAAGAAGTAAGATGGACATGCAGGAGAGGGAAATAACCTCGAAGACCAAAACAATAACCGATATATTAGGATGTAACCACTTGGACTTGGGCTTCGAAGTTTACTACAACAACTACGGCCACCTAGTGCTTCGATGGTACAACATGGCTAACGAAAACAAGGACTTTGTTATATCGCTTGACCCAAACGAGACCTTAAAAGTCATTACTCTAATTAAAGCGTTTCCTGTTGTAAGCAGGTGAGAAGAAGAAATGAGTTCGAGCGAAGGTAAGAGCGAAGGCAAAGCAACAAAAGTCGTCAGCTACGACGAGCTGAAGGAAGTTCTGAAGCACAGGCTTGAGCTAGAGTTCAACGAGTATATGTCATTCGTAGACTCGGTCTTCAAAGATTTTGTAGAGTATCAAAAGGCGCTAGCTGAAGAAACGAAGGTTAAACAACAGCCAGTAAAAACAGAGCCAGAAAAAATTCCAATGGTGACCGAAGCCCAGAAGCGTTACATAACGTTCCTCTGCGGTAAGTACAACGAGCCTCTTCCAGACTTCAGTAGACTAACGAAAGAAGACGCAAGTAAGTTGATTGACAAACTGTTAGAGAAAAGAAAAAAATAAAAAACAGACGGGCTTTGAGGCCAGCCCGTAAGGCCTAATACTGTTCTTCTTTTTCTGTTATGAAGTAAACGTAGTCTGAGATGCGCTCAGTCAAAGTTACAAGGATGCAGCGCTTGTTGTCGCTGTCCCACCAAGCGCACTTTTCGCGCTGACAGATTATTGCGCCTCCTTCGCCAGCGTTGCTTATTGGGCAAATTTTTTCTTCTTCCATTTTACTCACAAACTAACGTACCAAGCGAGACTATATAAAGCTTACGTATAAATGCGTGTATATTACATGGTAATTCTTGTCAAGGTTCGTCAGTTGCTGTATAGTTCTGTATGAAAGTTCGAAGAAAAGCCAACTGAGGCTTTAAAAAATAAAATAGGTTTGTGCGTTCGTATAATAACATTTATAAGTTTCCTGTATTTGACGTGTATGCGAGGTGTATGAGATATGGCAGAGGCGCCAAGAAGAAGTGTAA
>Ga0080004_1230901_pt1 | contig 15125 bp, 14 predicted proteins | sample WasSprMetagenome_FD_69207 | JGI IMG/M metagenome (GOLD analysis project Ga0080004, IMG submission 69207) | Sulfidic aquatic microbial communities from Washburn Spring, Yellowstone National Park, USA - WS (SPADES assembly) (version 2) | ecosystem: Environmental > Aquatic > Thermal springs > Hot... | reverse complement strand
CCGTTTGAGTCGTAGAGGTAGCCCGTCGCCTGGCAGACTGTCCCTCTAAACACGTCGAACCATGTCGTCCACTTCAGATCCTTGATAACGAGCTTGAGCTCAGATGGGGACTTCGCCTCCGCCGAGAGGACGCGTGACCCTGCCGCGCGTGATCCCGCCTGGCCCTGTTCCGCGAAGATTGCGGTTAAAGTGTGGCTTTTATCCATTGTGACGGTTATAGGATTGTTTGTTCCAGCGTCTTCGCCGTCAAGAGCCCAGCAGCTGAAGGTGTAGTTGGCGTTGGGGGCGGCTGAAACCTGAACCTGCGTGCCTGCGTCGTAGAGGTAGGTTCCAGGCGGCGGAGAGGTTGTTCCGCCATCTGAGGGGTAGACGCTGACCGTGAGTGAGTACTGCACCCTCCTGAACACGGCTGTAAGCGTGTGCGGGTTGTCCATTGTGACGGTCACAGGATTGTTTGACCCGGTGTTTTGTCCGTCTAGCAGCCAGTAGTCGAAAACGTAGTTTGAGTCGGCTATCGCTGTGACTGAAACCGTCGTTCCTTCAGTGTGCCAGTAGCTTCCAGGAGCGGGGTTAGTTGTCCCGCCAGACGTGGCTGATATTGTGAGCATGCATTCGGCCCTGCAGTAGGCGTCTACGCTTGCGCCTCCGTAAGTCACCTTTATCGTTCCGGATGCGGCTTCGCTCGTTGAGCTTCCCTTAGCCTTAACCGTGAACGTGTATGTGCCTGGAGCCGCGTCCGCCTTAACCTTGAAAAGCGCCTCTCCTGAAAGCGTTCCCCAGCCTGCGTCGCGCAGCTTCTCGAAGGCAGACTGGTCGTATGAGGCTTCAACGCCGTCGAAGCCGTCCGCAGTGTAGACGCTGTACTTAACCCAGAACTGGTCGTTTGGGTAGAACGTTCCGTCAGGGTTAACCGAAGGCTTTCCAAACTTGTCCGTTCCAGGGTAGCTCTGAACGACGACGCATATCTTGTCCGTGTCCCCCTTAAGCGAAACCTGCTGCGCCTCAACGTCCAAAAGCGGAGCTATAGGAGCGATTAGAAGGAGGAGCAAAACTGCGGTTATGACAAGCCACTTTAGCCTCATGTGAACTCAATTGAATACAGCTTATAGGCTTAAAAGTCAAAGCCATGGAGCTTAAAACATGGAAGCCGCTGGAGGCAGGGAGAAGGAGTTCGAAACTGCTTAACCCCGTCTCCAGCGGAGGATGTCCCGCCTCGGTATCGAGTGTTCCGCTGAACTTTAAAGTTCACGTCATGGTGGAGGCGCATTTTAAAGTTTTCAAGAGTTTAATGTTCGGGGTTCAGTGTGGCTAGGAGGGGAAGGAAAGCGGTTCTGAAAGGCGAGTACGAGCGCTTAACTGCGGCGTTTAAAGCCTTAGGGGAGGATCCGCCTTCCCTCCGCGACTTCGAGAGGACGCCTCCAAGGGTTAGGGAGGCGTTGAAGAGGTTGTTGCAGGTTCATGGCAACCCGTCAGGCGTGAAGCTTCCCTCAAGGTTCACTGTGACAGGCGAGTGGGTGGCGTGCGTAGTCCACCCTGACGGAAAAAGCGTCTCGGTCAGCGGTGAAAACCTGAGGATTGAGGAAGGAGGAGTTCGCGTTTGACAACGCCGATCCTTAAGGCTGGAGTGAGGATTCTGAGGCCTTGCGAGTACGAGGCGCTCAGGCAGGGAGCGAGGAAGCTTGAAAACCAGGTGAGGCTCGACACGCTTCTCCTGACCGGCTTGAGGTACGTTGAGGCTCAGAGGCTTCAGAAAAGCCCCGAGTGGTTCGACGGCAAGTTCATACACCTTCCAGAGTACGCGCAGCGCAAGTGGAAGAGGAAGCAGAGGGAACGGTGGGTGAGGCTCAACCCCCAGGCCCAGTCGATCCTGCCGTTCTTCTTCAAGGCCAAGCCGCTTCCCTCCTGGAAGGCTTGGACGCTCTGCCTAAGAAGGTGGGCTGTGAGAGGCGGACTTGACCCAGCTGGGCTTGGCCCCAAAACGACGCGTAAAACTTGGGAAAGCTGGCTTGTCACAGCGTACCCTGAGCGCTTAACGGAGGTTTTCCTAAGCCAAGGCCACACTGAAATGACGAGCCTGAAACACTACCTGAACCTTCCCTTCACGGAAGTTGACAAGCTTGAAATGAAGAAGTGGGTTGTAGGCTGGATCTAGGCCCGCCACGCGAAAGATCCGGCTTGAACCGCGCTAGAACCATTCCTCAAAGGATGCCGGCGCACACGCATCTGCGGCCTCGTCTTCCACGTCGACGTAGTCCTCAATGAGCGTTTGCCCCAGCAGCTTCTGGACGAACCTGTAGAGGTTAGGGTTGAGCCTGGAAAGCTGCTCCTCCCAGCCCAGGTGGCCCGTGCACGGCAGGCAGCCGTTTCTGACCTCGCCTTTGGCGAAATGCGAAAGTTTTGAGTAGAGGCTGTTCACTGGGATTTCGTTTTCAGCCGTGAACTCGTCGAGCTGGCGGCTTGTCCAGAAGAGTATGGGGTTAAGCTTCCAAATTTTGTAGCGTTTCGTGAAGTGTTTCTGCCCGTAGTCAGCCGCGAAGTACATTCTGGCGCGGCTTTCCGTACACCTTAAACCGGTCAAAACAGCCTTGACCCCGTGCTTTCTGGCTGCGAGTAGGAAAGGCTTGTCCTTGCAGAACCAGCAGCATGCAGGCTTCCCAGTTTTCTCTTGGAACGTGTGGCGCTTCCACAAACCCTTGAACTTCGCGTAGCTCTGATAGTATTGACGCCTTATGGTCGGCGGCCCGTACTCCTTCCATACCTGCCAGAAAGGCTTAACGGGCTTCGTCTCTATGAGGTTCAGGTTCCATTCCTTTTTCAGCCGCTCCTTGAACTCATAGTCTTCAGGGTGCAGCACCGTCGTGTCGCAGAAGATGACCTTCACGTTCGGGTTGAACTTCAAAGCCATCCACACGACGGCTGTGCTGCATTTCCCCGCGCTCCAGCCCACAGCTAAGGAGTCGCCGAACTCATTGGAGGCCTCCTCAACGAGCTCAGATGCAGCGTACACCTTGAACCCGTGCCTTTCACAGCTTCTTAACGCGAAGCGGATGCGCGACTCCTCGACTTTTGGGTTCAACGCGCTCACCTGAAATTGGCTTCAGGCATCCCTTCAGCCTTTTAATGTTGTTTCTCAGGGTGACGTCGGTTATGCCGGCGGCGTAGGATATGTCCGCCTGCGTCTTCGCCTCCCCGTTGAGCTTGCACGCTACGTAGAGCGCTGCGGCGGCTACGGTTGCTGGGTGACTACCCAGCGAAACCATCCTCTCCTTGGCCAGTTTCAATATTTCAACTGCTAGGCCCTGGGATTTTCCGCTGATGTTAAGGGCTGACGCTATCCTTGAAGTGTAGGCTATGGGGTCCGAGAGCGGGACTTGAAGGTCGAGCTCCATGAGGATGAGCCTGTAGCTGCGCCTCACGGCCTTCTCCTCGACAAGGCTTGCCGCCGCCACCTCTTGGATGGTCCTCGGCAGTCCAGCCCTCCTGCATGAAGCGTAGAGCGAGGCTGGAACCAAAGCGTTGATCTCTCTTCCCCTGACCAATCCCTTTTCGAAGGCTTTGCGGTAGACATAGGCGGCCTCCTCCTTAATAGAATGCGGGATGCGCATCTGTTCGCAGAGTCGGTCGAGCTCGGCCATAGCCTGTGAAAGGTTCCTTTCAGCCGAAGACTGCACCCTGGAGCGGATGTGCCACTTTCTCAAGCACTTCATCTGAAAATACGTGGAGGAAGGAAGCTTCTTGCCCTGCGCGTCCTCGCCGGAAGAGTCGATCACCGTTGCGAGGCCCTTGTCGTGTATTGAAAGCTGCGTAGGCATCCCAGCCCTCGACTTTTCCTCGTTACCTTCAGGGTCCAAGCTCCGCCATTCGGGTCCCCGGTCGTAGCTCCACTCCTCAATAACTAAGCCGCAGCAGGCGCAAACGGATTCGCCGCTCTCCCTGTCGTGGATTATCTGCGTGCAGCCGCACTCGGGACATTTGACAACCATTTTAACCCGTGAAGTAGCGTGGTGGTGCCTTTAAAAGGAAGGGCGTGGAAGCTCAAAACTTCTCAGTGTCAATCTTGTCAGTTTGCACAGAAATGGGGTCTATCTGCCACTGGCAGTTAGGGGGTATTTGTGTGCATACTAACAACTTGACAGTATGACTGTCCCAGGATCACCTCAGCCTTGCGGACGGCTACTCCCTGTTCCAGAGCACCCCTACAGCTTGCCAGGCTTCCAGTTTTATTAAAAGTGGGAGCTTTGGCGCTGCTCGAGCCTTTAGCCCTCATATTTGGCCGCAGGTAGACGTCGGAAAGCTCCCATTTTTAAAGGATAACTGGGACTTTTCTAAGTGGAGGCGTATGTGAACGAGTTCAGTAAAGACAGGAGAGATAAATCGAAACTATGACGGATATCCTGAAAATTTTCGCGGCTTCACCGTTTAGCCCAGCTTATAAATTTTCACGTAGGCGTCTTCGTAAACTAGGGTAAAAGGCCTTATAAGCTCTTCATAGCCGGGCGGTTTGTTCCATAACGTGTAGAGGGTTGTTCGCTTCGCCTTCTGGGTGGGGTTGCCGTCGGCGAAGTATTCTTCCGGGTTGATTCCCCCGAGCTCCTGCCCAATCTTCAGCATCACTTTCAGCTCCCCCAAATAGTTGGATGTGACGAAAATGTACTGCGTGCTGCATTTTTCCATTTCGTCCCTTAGTTCTGCGAAGGATTCTGTCAGAAACCCGTGAGCTATTGATATTATCTTCTCGTGTGGGGAGAGGGGTCCGTTAACGTCTTCGTCCCATCCGCCGACAACGCTCCACAAAATTTCTTTTGAAGGCGAAAAGACGTGGACGCCCCTTTTTGCATATCCCATTATCTCATGACCGTAATCCCACCAGCAGAAGAACTTGGCAGTTTCAGGCGTGTTTGCCTTAATCCAGTTTAGAGCATTTTCATGCTCGGGAAAGTATGTTCCTCTATAGGTTTTCCCCTCCATCTCATATTCTATTTCGTTTCCGGAGATTTTCGGCTCGGATGGGAGAATGAAAAGCGAGTCCGGGATTTCTTTGTTTATTTCGTAGCTCTTCACGGTTGTGTGGACTATAAGCGTGTATGTTTTACTGATGTTAAGGACGTATTCGCTCTCCAGCTCCACGCCTTCGGCTACGCACATGTTCATGGAAAAGCTATCTATCACGTAATTGTCTGGATCCTTGACAGTAGATAAACCGCACCAGGCGAGGATAAAGTATTTTTCCTCTTTAGAAAGCTTTGATACATCCACGTTGATGCTTAATTGGCTACATGTTTTTCCGTCAATTGTTCTCCCGCCAACGGTTCCTCCAGCAGGCTCAACAAAAACCATTGCGCCTTTTCCATACATGTTTTCAAGAGCCCTCAAAGATGCCCCTTCGCTTAAGGAAACGATTGTTTCCACCTTGTTACACTGCCATTTTCCATCCACGTTGGGGCACATGTAAACTTTGTCACTAAAAATGTACGTCCTTACGTTGGTGGTTATGTTCCCCGCCTTCACAACAGCTTCGTCGAACCTGTTGTCTCCTTTCCTGTAAGTCTTCCCGCTAATTTCAACCTTTGTAACATTTGAGTCGGAAGTCACGGTGAGGGTTGATTCATATTCAAGTTCAACTGACTGTATACTTTTTGCGCTAGCAAGGTATTGCTCGAAAATGGAACTCCTCGTGTTTTCAGGTCGAACGTTTGGCCTAAACTGGAAAAACAAGAACCCGCAAACGACAACCAAGATTAAGAGGATAACGGCGCAAAATAGCCTTTTACTTTTCCCAATTGGAATTTTTGAAGTTTGAAACCTGCCTTCAACCGGTTTTTTCACAGCGTACATACCGACACACCATAATGTATTTGAGCTGCAAATATTTAAGTCCTGAATTTGGCATGAGTCCACCGCTTTTCAAGCTTCCTCCCAAGTCATCAAAGCCGTTTGGCGTTGAAACTCAAAAGCGGCTTCGTCTGTTCTCACGTCTTCTTCAGGTAACCTTCCCTAGGCTCGTAGACTGTTCCATCGCGTTTAAGCTGTGCTATGAGGCGCTCGCACTCTGAAGCTGGAATCCCGCGCCTCTCAGCCTCGTCGAAGACAGCTTTCAACTCAGCCATGCCAGTTTCCCTCTGGAGCTCAAAGATTACGTCGAGGAGGACCGCGAGCGCGTCGCGCATGCTCTTCGGCTTTCCAGTCATTATGGTGTCCACGTCGACCTTCATTGTTGAGGTGTCTATGCCAACGTCCTGGAGGCTCCTATTCATGATCAGTATTGCAGCCTCAGCGTCTTCGGCTGTAACTTCAGCTCTTAAGGCTGCTCTAGCCCTCGCCTCAGCAATGCGCACTAGGCTTTCAAGCTGGCGGAGGGTTATGGCCATGCTTCCGTCGGAGGAAGCCTGCCTCATCTTCAGGTAGAACTCGTGTAGGCGGTCTTCAGCTTCAGGAGTGAGGACAGGCGTTATGTTCCTCGCGTAGGCTACGTACTTCCTCAGAAGCTCCTGTTCTATAGGAGGCTGCACGGCAGCTCCCCTCGTCCTGTGAAGGCCTAAAACGTGCCTACTGACCTTCGCGTCCACCTCCTTGTCAGGCACGTCCTTAAGTATGAATATGAGGTCGAAGCGGGAGAGTATCGTCGGCGGCAGGTTTATGTTCTCAATAACCGTCCTCTGCTCGACGTACCTGCCGAACTGCGGGTTCGCAGCCGCCAACACAGCCGTCCTCGCGTTCAGCGTCGCCACAATCCCGCCCTTCGCCACTGGAACAACCTGCTGCTCCATAGCCGTGTGGATTGCAACGCGGTCCTCAGGCCTCATCTTATCGATCTCGTCGATAGCAACTATTCCGCGGTCCGCCAGAACCATGGCGCCAGCCTCAAGCGTGACCCCCTCCTTCTCAGTCCTAATCACCGAGGCGGTCAGCCCGGCCGCCGTCGTCCCCCTCCCAGACGTGTACACACCTCTTGGCGCGACGGTGACGACGTAGCGGAGGAGCTGACTTTTAAAAGTTGACGGGTCCCCAACTATCAAAACGTTCAGGTCGCCTCTAACGTTTATGTCCGGCAGCTTCTTCGGCACCCCGCCGAAGAGGAGGTATAGACAGGCTTCTTTGACGTGTTCGTTGCCGTACATGCTCGGCGCTATGGACTGCACCAGCTTCTTATGAACCCATGGATCCTTGGCCAACTCCTTAATTTTCGCCTCCTCCTCAGGCGATATGTTCAGCGATTCAGGCTCCCTGCTGACCGGGATGATGTTGTTCACGTCCACGTGTATTTTAAGAGTCCTCGGCCTGCCTCCCTTCGGCATAAAAGTCGAGGAGGCTCTGACGACGCCGACGACCTTCACCTGGTCGCCTGGCCTCGCGGCGTCCCTCAGGTCCGAGCCCACGGCCTTGAGGTCAAGCGACGTTGGAATCTGGCCTGGCGGAAGCTCCTCCGGCAGCTCTTGTATGCGGAGGCTTTGGCTGTCAACGTACTCGGACTCGCTTTCAACGAAGTCGAAACAACCTGACCTGTGGCAGTCTGGGTTCTGGCACCTGTAAGGTTGCCTGAGAAACTCGCCATCCTGCGGCACGGGCGTGACTTCGCCGCATGCCCTGCAGCGGAACGCCGCCGTGACTACGAGAGGCTGCACGGGAGTTGAGCGGACAACGACTCCTTCAACCATTACAAGTTTGCCTACATGCTTGGCGCCTATCTCGCGGATCGGAGTGACTTCCGGAAGCTGTGAAACTCTGACTGTTAAGCCTTTAACCTGCTCGGCGTAGTCCGGCGAGGCGACGCGGAGACGCTGCATGGCGGCGTTGGAGGCGTGTTTGAGCAGTTCGTCCGGCTTATCGACCAAGCTGTGCGCGAGCTCAAAGTTGTAGGAGAGCACGTCCTCGAAGTCGAGGGTGAACGCTTCGACGCCTCTGTTAGCCATGGACGAGAGGCGCTCAAGGTACTTTTCAGAGGAGAGGATTTCCTCGAAGGCCTGCTGCGGGTCGACTTCCATAGAAACCACCTAGAGGTCTATGAGGACGACGACCTCGTTCGGGTCGAGGCGCCACTTTAGGTTGCTCTTCTCTAGCACGTTTAGAAGCCTCTCCCTGGAGCAGCCGTACCACTTCGTGAACTCGCTTATGAATACGCGGCCTGTGCCGCAGAAATAGTCGTTTCGAGCGTCTTTTACAATAGCCTTCAGAAGCTCCTCGTCTGTGTACTCAGGCTTGGAGCAAGCTCTAAGCTTGGCGAAGTACTCCTTAACCTCATCTCCAGTCGGCTGCCGTGCTTCTTGGCCGTTTGGGTCTGTCATGGTAGGAGAGGAAGTTCCCTTGGATTCAATGGTTTTCAAAACATCGTCGGCCGCTCCAACGTAGCACCATTTCAGCTTTCCATCAACCCAGTGAGCCACGTAGGCGTACCTTTTGCCCTTCACGTTCCTAGAGGTTAAAACGCCCGGGAGCCCGCACTTAGGACAGTTAACCCTCGTCACATGCAACACCGAAAAGGGAAAGCTTGAGAGCTTTTAAATGCCAGTTAGATTATGTTGGACGCTGAAAACACGCAACTGCGTTTTTCCATTTTCCCCTCGTGCAAAAGAAGCCTGCGCGCACACAAACTCTCTTTACACGAGCACATTCGACATTACCTAATCAACTGGCTTGGGCAACCGCAAAGTTAGATTATATCGGTTAGATTATGTTGGAGGAATCCATAACGGATGTCGCCTAACATATAATCTAACTTGACAGTAAGTCAGATCGTAGTGGTTCATATGTCAAGCGAAAGTTGTATCACGTTGGTCGGCCTGCGTAGAGAGCTAGTTGAATCAGTTCAACACGACCTAGCTTCTACACAATCTAACTGGTTGGCTCAACATAATCTAACTGGTCATGTCAACATAATACAACCGCCAAGGTGACCCAGTAACTAACATAATCTAACTCATTGCCGCCAACATAATCTAACTAATCGAGTAGGCGGCATGATCATGTTGCTCAGATTACGCAGAAATCTGGATGGCGCTCCACATAATCTAGCTCGTCATCTTCTGAAGCTGCTCGCCCCCGTAGAGGAGCTTTGGCCTCAACATTTGCAATCCACCCCCATCCAGGAGCAGGGCCTCAATTGCAAAAGGCGAACACAACAACTGCGTATTTCATCATTTTTCATATCCAAAAGAAATACATGATTATGTTAGCCGACTCAGTTAGATTACAGTTAGATTATGTTTGAAGCTAGGCAACATTCAACATAATCTAACTGAGTTAAGTAACCGCAAAGTTAAATTACGTCGAACATCAGCGCAGTTCTATAAGAACATTTGTGCAATCAGTTCATAGAATCGGCTGTAAAGGCGCATGTAAAAGTTGAGTCAAATTAGCGTGTCTCTCTCGTTTTAACTGAAAGAAGAAGGGTTGCGGCAGGGACCTCTCTAGACCACATTGTCTCTCTCATTTTAACTGAAAATGCATCACCCTTGTCTGTGTGTCGCCATAGAAGACACCGTAAGATTCGACGTGAGAGCTTAAAAGCAAAAGTTAGGTAACCGTTAGGTTAGGTAACTAAGTTAGGTAACCAGCGGTTAGGCAATTGCAGTCAAGGTCAAACCATGTTAAAAAGACAGGGTATGTTGCATAGGAAATTTTCTTTCACACACACGCAATTTTCACAGGTGGTCAAAAGCCTCGATTTGCAATGTTTGAAATTTTTTCAGACATATTCAAGCAATTCTTTTCATAACTTGCAAGATTTCAACATGTGAACCAGCGCCCACCCCCTCCCCCCTTTTTGCCACTTGTATCAAAAAGGGACAAACAACAACTTCAGCTCTATGGACAGGCGTGTGCAATGAGTTCACAGAACTGGCGGAGAAGGAAACTTCTCACAATAAAAATGAAGACTTCACTAGAAGTTTTCTTTCTTCACTTTCTTTTCTTTATTATTTTCTTATTTCATATTTCTTTCATATTTATGGAAAGCCTAGCCTAGCCTCACAACTAACCAAAACGCTAGAATCAAACGCTTCACTAGGTTAAGACTTCTGAACTTAAAAATGTCAGTTATGGTGAGTGCTGGTTGGCGGTGGTTGTGTAAAGTACTGAAGTGCTTTTCCGCGATACAAGTGGCAAAAAGGGGGGAGGGGGTGGTCGTGAGATAGCATGAGCGTTTAGCGCTTCCTCTATGCGAGTGGTGAAAAGGGTCTCGTTACCCTAGCAGCGCCTTCAGTAATCGTTGCGCCTTCTTCGCGTCAACTGAGGGTGTGATTATCCATGACGCCCCTGTCTGCTGCTCGTCAGAGATCGCTGACCATAGGAAAAGTATTCTTTACATATGTCTGAAAAAATTTCGAACGTTGTATTTTGAGCCTTAAGGGATTGCGGGAAAACGCGCGTGTGTGTGAAAAATCTTTTCCTATGGCTCTCCATATCTCTGGAAATTTTTGAATTTTACCTTGTTAAGAGGTCAAACGAAATTTTCATACTTAAAATTTAAAAGTTCTCACGCATACACTGTGTGGTGTCACATAATGCTTGCCGTTAAAACGTGGGTTCCGCTTCAGCCGTCCTTTGTCCCACCAGTGCTGATCGCTAGGGATGAAGAGTTCGCGGAGATCATCAATAGATTGACGTCTCCCGTTCCAAGGAGCCTTTATATTAGTGGACCTAAAGGTGTTGGAAAAAGCGTTACAGTGAACAGCGTTATAAACGAGTTGCTCGCGCGCTACCGCGACTTCGCTCCCATTTACATTCCTCTCAAACACTCCTTAAACGCTACATGGGTCAAGGTTTGCTCTAAAGATGTCCCGCACAGGATGAGAGGTGTTCCATGGATCCTGAAAGTGATGGGCCAGAGCCGGGGCGTCGTCGTGTTCGACGACATCTCGGCTCTTTACCGTCGCTCGGACCTCGTGCGCGTTATCAGGGACCTGTACGAGGGAACCATGGGCAACATTTCCATAATCTTGGTTAGCACGCAGAGCCTTTACACGTTTGAGAGGGAGTGCCTCTCCAGCGAAGTTGGCGAAGGCGTAAAAAGCCGATGTAGCTTCTATCCGATAGTGTTCAGGCCATACACGAAGGATGAGGTTGCGGCCATAATTAGGCAGAGGCTTGAGTTCGCCACGGGTGGCGCCGGAGGCTGGAGCGAGGAGGCCTTAGATTTCATAGCCTCTAAGGTTGAGAGGCACGGCTCGGACATGAGGCTCGGCATTCGCCTGCTTCTGATCGCCGCCGAACTGGCCTACAATAGGCGTGCAGACCTCACGCTAGAAATAGCTCAGGAGGCTTGGCAGAGGGAGAAGGAGGACTACTGGATGAAGGAGTACATGGAGCTCCACCCACACAAGGCTTTCCTCCTCTACCAGGTGTTCAGGTGCATGAAGGGGAAGGAGTACATTTACTCGCGCGAGGCTTACGACGCCTACATTAAATCATGCGTCTTCCTCAACGTTAAGCCCATGACTGGGCGGCAGCTTTTCAACTACCTTCAGGACCTGGAGCATGAACGCTTCATCAACCTAACCGTCGAGTTCACGCCTCAGGGCAAACTCACAAAAATAACGTCAGACCTCCAGCCTGAAATGATGGTTTCAGCCGGAGACAGGGTTAACTGGGAAGAGCTTTTGAGGTGAAAGAATGTTTGAAATAATTGGAAAAATAAACAGCGTCGCAACGAACAAAGCAGTGATAACCAAGTTTCTGTACGAGGAGTGCCTTGCCGAGCTTTCAGGTGCATACGACGTGTCCATGGAGGAACTGCAAGCGTTCTTCGATCCGAAGCTTACCCTTAAGTTTGACGACGAAATCGTTGACGATTTAATTAAGCTGGCGGGTGAAACGTGTAAAATCGTCGTCGAAGGAGGAAAGATCCTCTCCGTTGCTCCGATAAACCTCGTGGAAAAAATAAATGAGGAACTTGAAAAGACCCGCGTAGAATGTAAGGTCGACCTAGACACGATTTTGTGTGGCTCTCCAGCGAGCTTGAGGGGTAAAATCCAAGAGATACTTGACATAATAACCCGGCTCCAGAACGCTTCGGGGATGGCTGAAGAGGGTGCTGTTATTGAAGAAGCCTCTAAACGCGGACTTCGAGAAGATGAAATACGCATGATCATGCGGAAACTCCTCCGCGAAGGAACAATCTGGTCTCCGAAAGATGGATTCCTAAAGGTTACATGAAAGTGCACGAAAGTGCACGAACGACGTATTCTCCGAAACTTGCTTTAAATGTTCAGGCGACGTCTGTTTATGGTGAAACGTTTGGCTGAGGAAGTTTCAGTTGTAACTATGGAGTTGGAGAAGGTTGAGCTTGGAGCTTTCACTCCAAGGCTCAGCTTCGATGAGAGCTGGATTAGGGAGCTTGCTGAGGACATAGAGCGGAACGGACAGCTAAAGCCTATCCTTGTCAGACCTCACCCGTCGAAGCCTGGGTTCTACCAAGTTGTCGACGGGGAGCACAGGGTCAGAGCGTTGAAGCTCCTTGGTAAGTCAACGGTTAGAGCTGAAGTCCGCCAGCTTTCCGACGCAGATGCGGCTTTCCTCGCGATGAGGGTGAACGAGCTTCACGGCAAGAGGCTGAGCGAGCTTGAGGAGGGGATGCACATTCTCAGGCTGAACAAGGAGCTCGGCTGGACCGAGCAGGAGATCGCCGAGCGGTTCGGCAGGAGCCAGCAATGGGTCAGCGACAGGGTCAGGGTGGCAAAAAACATGTCGCAAGATTTAAGAGATTACCACGCGCGTGGTAAAATCTCAGTGGCGCACGCGAGGGAGATCGTTGAGCTTCCGAGAGAGGTTCAGCCTGAAGTCGTCAAGAAGGTCGTTGAAGAAGGTCTCTCCTCCAGACAGGCTGCACTGCTCGTCCACGCTTTAAAGAAGGCTGAAAGCGAAGACGAAAAACAGCGTGTTCTCCAAGCGCCTGTGAAAGCGCTCGCTGAGATCTACGAGCGCGAGCCTGAAAAGTTCGCTGAAGCGGTAACCTCTGAGAAGGAGGAGATAATTGAAACCTTCACATGCCCAGGCTGCGGCAGGAAAGCCGTCGTAGACTGGGTTGAAAAGACGCTAAGGTGGAGCGCAGAGTAGCCGTGCACTACAGTCAAGTCCTAGCGGAGCTTGAAAAGTTAAAGGTTGAAGGAAGAATTTCAAGGCGGAAAACGGACGAGCTGCGCAGGGCTTTCGACGCAAGGTTCACAGCCGCCTGGAAGCTCGTAAGGGAAGGACGAGTGAAAAAGTACGTCTTCAAGCCAAGCGGAAAAGTCCAGTGGATCGTCGTCGGAAACGAGAGGGACTACCTCATATACGAAGCTTCAGGCTACTGCCACTGCGAGGGCTTCTACATGTCAATAATGGAGGGAAAGGCGAAGGCATGCAAACACCTCATAGCGCAGAAGCTCGCCTGCGAACTCGGCCTCTATGCAGTGGTTGAAGAAGAAGACGAAAACTACGGAAGCCTGATGGAGGAGTGGAGGAAAACTGAAAGCTAAACGTATGGAAGTTCAAGGGCGGCTGCAAGCGCTAGGAGCAGTCCGACGAGCAGCACGGTCTTACAGGCTTGCCTAAGCCTTTCTCGGAACTTACGCTTCGCCGCAGCGTAGGTCAACGCTAAAGATTCCGCAACTGCGAACGTGTATGCCATTTACTCGCAGAGGTCGTGAGGCATGGCTAAAAGCGTGGCGGCCAAGGCGAATCCTGAAATTTTGCTGTTGGCTGCTAGCGCTCCTATTACGTATCCGGTGTTGAACTGGACGAAGCCGTGTTGTACTGCGCCGAAAAGCGGTATGACAGCTATCAACGCATATTTGTAGTTGTTCAAGAATATGAACGTGAAGGAAGCCTGCTCCCTCAACTTTTCAACGTCCTCCACCGTCCGCTCGACCTCTTCAGGCGGAGCCAGCTGTCCCTGCCAAACGCCGACGAAGAGGCAGGCGTAAACCAGCGCAGCTGAGAGGACGAGGCAGACGACGAACTCGCGGCTGAAGTAGGGCAAGCGTTCACCGCCGACCTGTGTGCTCCACCGCTTTTAAGCTCTCACTTCTTTAAATGGTTGTGGTCGAAGGAAATGTTGCTTGTTGCGAGTGGAAGATGGCATGGCCTCCTCCCAAACGAACCGCTTGTGCCGCCCGGCTGGGAGGAAGTGTTCCGCCTCTTGGCGGGCGACGTCGAAGGCGAACACTGCTCCGTGGTTCTGACCTACAAAAATGTGGACTTCCAGGACTTCGCGACGGACGAAATGGTTGAGGCAGCCTCAAAGTTCGACCTTGAAAAGTGCGTTGAGCTTGCAGCGGCCAAGCTCATGGACGCTCCCGAGGACATTGTGGAACTCGACATCCTGCCTCAACAAGTCGCAGCTGCGTGTGCGCTTAGCCAGCATAAGGTCGTAAAGGCTCTGGTTCAAGGCGACCAGGCGACGGTCAGCAGGAGGCTTCAGCTTACGCCTCTGGAAATCCTGAGGGAGCTCTACTCCCGGCCTCAGAGCGGAACAGTTGAGCTCCGCCTAACCGTCGGTCCATCCGATTGGAAAACTGTTAAGGCGGCAGCTTCCCTGCAGAACCTTACACCTGAATACGGGCTCGCAGTCTTAAAAGGAAACGAGGAGAAAAAAGCTGAACTTCTGAGCCTCCTTAAGGTGAGGCTGGCTGAGATGAAACGCGTGAGGAAGGCTGTTTGAAACGCGTCGTTGAAGTCGACTTCCAGAGGCCGCTTGCAGAGCACGCCTACTGCCTCCTATGCCAAAGGGAAACCATCCTGCTTGACTCGAACACGCTGATACTGTTAGCCAGGGGTTCCGGTCCCACGTGGGTTAGGAGGCTCCTTTTCGAGTGGGAGAAATTCGGCTTGAAGGCAGTTTGCGGCGTATGCGACTTCATAAGGAGGGAGTCCGTGAACGCTGAAAAGTGGAAGCTTGAAAGCGTGAAGGTTCAGAGTCTCCTAAGCGAGGCAGCTGAAAGCCCGGGCGGAATGTACGTTGAGTTCGAGACGCCGATAGGCGAAGTTGAAGCCGACAGCAGAGACGCCTTCATCGACGTCCTCCCAAAGGCCTTGAGGAGGAAGCTCATGAGGGAAGACGGGCTCTCGGGAACCGACAAGTGCCTCGTCCTCGTGGCGTGGTACCTCCAGCAGAACGGCTTAAACGTTTCAGTCGCTTCGGAAGACGAGGC
>Ga0080004_1133033_pt1 | contig 15127 bp, 9 predicted proteins | sample WasSprMetagenome_FD_69207 | JGI IMG/M metagenome (GOLD analysis project Ga0080004, IMG submission 69207) | Sulfidic aquatic microbial communities from Washburn Spring, Yellowstone National Park, USA - WS (SPADES assembly) (version 2) | ecosystem: Environmental > Aquatic > Thermal springs > Hot... | reverse complement strand
GTGTGGGACTGTCGTCTAGTTTGGACAAGGATGCCAGCCTGGGGAACATCCAAGTCCAGAACGCTGGCGATCGTGGGTTCAAATCCCACCAGTCCCACCAGCCCAAAATATAAAAAAGGCATCTTCAAAAAAAAATAGAATGTTTTCTATGCGGTTATTCTTTTGCTGATTAACAATATTATTGCTCTTCCATAGTAGAGGATGGTTAAGTTTATGAACCAAAAAGACCAACATGATTAGGAAAAATATATGACTCTAAAGATAAAGAAAACACATTTAAACGAAATATTTGAGGAGGCGAAGAAAAAGTATCCTATAGAAGCATGCGGAATCCTAGCAGGCAAAAAACATGATAGTGAAGCGGTTGTAGAAAAAGTGTATCATGCAAAAAACATACTGAATTCAACATCAGCGTACAGAATAGACCCAGCCGACCAAATAAAAGCCTTCCAAGAAGCTGAAATAGAAGGACTAGAGATAATCGGATTCTACCACAGCCACCCATTCTGGGAACCATACTGGTCAAAAGAGCATGAGGAAAAAGGAAAAGCTTGGATCAACTACTTACATGTAATCGTTTCACTAAAAGACAATATGGTTAAGGTTTACAGGAAAAAGGAGATAGGAGTAGAAGAGGAAAAATTTATTATGTTTTAACACCAGCTAAAACCAAATTTAATTTGATGCGAAGATTTATTTTTGAGGTAGGGTAAAGGTTAGGTATATGGAAGATTATGGTTCTTTAAAAGTAGGTGATGTGATAGAGGGCCCATTTTGGCCTGAACGCGTAAAAGTTGTTTCATTTAAACGTGTTGGCAATTCAATGGGAGTGAGTGGTGTTGGGTTACAGACAAATAAATATTATTCGAGCATTCTATCCAAAGATGATGTTTCGAAAATAAAAATAATTGAGATGAAGAGAAGGGATTTCTCTTTTGACCCCGAATCATTCTTTTTGGTCATCGAAGGAAAACGAATACGTCTTGCACACCAGTTTGATCCCCTTTATGCAGTGAACGTCTCACAAATAGATCCTCTTCCCCATCAGATAGATGCAGTATATTTCCATATTTTACGTAATCCTAAAATTAGGTTTCTTTTAGCCGACGACCCTGGAGCCGGTAAAACAATCATGGCAGGACTTCTTTTAAAGGAACTTAAGCAAAGAGGCCTCGTAAATAGGATTCTCATAGTGGTCCCAGGGCATCTTAAAGACCAGTGGATTAGAGAGTTGAAGGAAAAATTTGGTGAAACTTTTAGGTTCATTGATAGGGCTGTAATGGAAGCCTCTTGGGGGAGAAACATTTGGCTAGAAGAAAATCAAGCTATAACTTCGATGGATTTTGCAAAACAGGATGATGTAATGTTGAGCTTAAGTGAAGCCAACTGGGACCTAGTTATAGTCGATGAAGCCCATAAACTGGCAGCATACGAGTACGGTGAAAAGATAACTAAAACACAAAGGTATAAGCTTGGCGAACTCTTATCAAAAAACTCAACTTTTCTACTATTTCTTACCGCAACCCCACACAGAGGGGATCCAAGCAACTTCAGACTTTTCCTAGACCTCCTTGAACCAGGATTTTTTGCAACAAATGAACTCTTGATGGAATCAATAAGAAACAAAGATAACCCCCTATTCTTAAGAAGACTTAAGGAGGATTTGAAAAAATTTGATGGCACACCTATATTTCCTCCAAGAAAAGTTCATACAATAAAATACAGATTAAGTGAGGACGAAAAAAGACTCTACAATGAAGTAACAAACTATGTAGAAAAATATTATAACAAAGCATTAACAATTGAAGAAGAAAGGAGAAAAAGAAACGTAACGTTCGCTCTACTGATTCTCCAAAGACGTCTAGCTTCAAGCGTTAGAGCTGTAAGAAAGTCCTTGGAAAGAAGACGGGAGAAGTTAGCTGAGCTTCTTGATAAGGGTACACTCATACAAGAGGTAGGATATGCGAGTGAAGAAGTTTTTGAAGACATGCCTGAACAAGAAAGGTGGCGTTTAGAAGAAGAGCTGCTCGGTAAGTTGACATCTTCAAAAACCTTAGACGAGCTTAGAGAAGAGATAGAAAAATTAGATGATTTAATTAGAATCGCAAAAGAGGTGGAAAGAAAGGAAATAGAGACAAAACTTAACGAGTTAAAAAGGGTTATGGAAATTGAAAAGTTGAAAGAAAAGAGTGAGAAGCTCCTCATATTCACAGAATCGAAGGATACTCTAGAATATTTGGTTGATAAACTAAGAGACTGGGGATATAGTGTAACATATATTCACGGAGACATGAACTTGGACAAGAGAATAGCGGCAGAACATGAATTTAAGGAAACAGCGCAAATCATGGTTTCCACTGAAGCAGGAGGGGAAGGCATAAACCTGCAATTCTGCTGGCTTATGGTCAACTATGATATTCCATGGAATCCTAATCGACTCGAACAAAGAATGGGAAGAATTCACAGGTACGGTCAACAATATGAAGTCCACATATATAATTTGGTTGCAGTAGACACAAAAGAAGGAAGGATACTTGAAAAGCTTTTGACAAAACTTGAGATAATAGGGGAACAAATGGGCAAAGTTTTCGATGTAATAGGAGATGTTGTTTCAGCTTATCTGCCGACAGGAAAAACATTGCAAGACTTGATAGTTGAGGCGATAACAAATAGGAGGTCACTCGATGAAATATTGTCCGATTTCGAAAAAATACCTGACGAGGAGGCTATAAGAAGGGCTAGAGAGGCGGCATTAGAAGGATTAGCTACAAGACACATAGACTTCACCCGCATTCTCGGAGAGATGAGAGTAGCTAAGGAGAATAGACTTGTGCCCGAGTATATAGAAAAGTTCTTTCTAAAAGCATCAGAAAAACTTGGATTAAATGTTGAGAGAAGAAAAGACGGATTTTGGAGGATAACAAACGTCCCATACGAGCTAAGAAACGTATCATATAATTTTAAAATAAAATATGGCGTTGTGTTCAAAGAATATGGGAAGATATCGTTCGATAAAGAGCAGGCGTTTAAGGGACAAGCAGAATTTGTAGCACCAGGACATCCGTTAATTGAAGCAATTATAGACAAAATATTTGAAAAATATGGTAATGAGATAGAAAGAGGAGCGGTCTTCTTTGACCCCTCATGCAATCTAGACGGATACATCTGGTTCCTGGAAGGGGAGATAAATGATGGAAGTGGCACAATCGCTGGTAAAAGAATATTCGCTTTATACCAGGATAGACAAAACATAATAAGACAGGTGCCACCATCGATAATTTGGGACCTGAAGCCTGCGAACCATGCTCCAGTAAATGTAATCCAAGAGTTTATAGAAAATGAGGACAATATAGTAGCATTTGCTATCGAAAACGTTCTCACAGAATATCTTAACGAGATAAGAACGCAAAGAGAGCATGACGCGGAAATCAAAAGAAAATATGGAATAAAATCGCTTACCGACTTGATACTGCAGCAGGAGATTAAACTAATCGATTATGAGACAAAAAAGGCTAAGGGAATCGAAATACCTGAAGTAGTAATCCAAAATGAGACGCGGAAAAGGGATGAACTTTATAGAAAACGTGAGGAACTTGAAAAGAGAATAAATGCTGAAACACATCTAACACTTTCACCTCCAAAAATTCTAGGCGTAATAGCAGTAGCCCCAATACCTCAAACAGAAGATGAACTAAAAGAAGACAGGGAAACAGAGGAAATAGGCATGAGGATAGCAATAGATTTCGAAAAAGCCCAAGGAAGAATCCCAGAAGATGTTTCACTCCAAAACCTAGGATTCGATATAAGATCAAGAACTTCAAACGGAGAATTCAGATACATAGAGGTAAAGGCAAGGGCAAAAGAGGGAAAAATAGCGTTAACGCCAAACGAGTGGCTAATGGCACACAGGTTAGGAAACGATTATTGGCTTTACGTGATCACCAACACTAAAACCAAACCAGAACTATACACAATCCAAAATCCAGCATCTAAACTTAAGCCAAACGAAGAAATAGAAATAGTTCGATATATAGTTAATAAGGAAGAATGGAAGAATGTTGCAAAAAGAGAGTTTATAGGTGAAGCTGAATGAACGCATCAGATAAGAGGCTTATTGAAGTTGATTTCCCACTCAAGGAAGTAAGTGAGGAATCCGTTAGAGAGAAAAACATTAGACATGGCCACATTTCCACCCTACACATATGGTGGGCTAGACGACCATTAGCTGCATCAAGGGCAACAACTTATGCAGCTTTAGTTCCAGCACCTAAAGACGAGAAAGAGCTAAGGGAGAAGCTTAAATTCATAGCCGAACTTTCAAAATGGGAGAACTCCCTAAATGAGAAGATAATTGAAAGAGCGAGAAAAGATATTAGAGAATCCTTCGGCGGTAAGGCTCCAAAGGTTTTGGATTGCTTTGCTGGTGGAGGCTCCATTTCCTTAGAGGCTTTAAGGCTAGGTTGCGAAACCTATGCTTTAGAGTATAATCCTATTGCAGTTTTAATTCTTAAGGCTGTTTTAGAGTATCCACAAAAGTATGGCAAGAAACTTGTTGAAGATGTTGGAAAGTGGGGGCAATTGGTTTACGAAGAAGCAAAAAAGGAGATAGGTAGATTTTATCCAGAGGAGATAATCCCAACACAAAAAGTGTTAATTGATGAAGGTGGAGAAAAATATGTTCCAATAGGTTACATTTGGGCTAGGACGATTAGATGCCCAAATCCATTATGTCAAGCAGAAATACCGTTAATGAGACAGTTATGGCTTGCGAGAAAAGAGAATAGGAAAATAGCGTTAAAAATGATCGTTGATAAAGAAAAGAGAAGGGTAGATTTTAAGATAGTTCAAGGAAAGGATATAGACTTTGATCCATCAAAGGGGACTGTGAAAAAAGCGAAGGCCATATGCCCTGTTTGTGGCTCCGGAATTTCGGACAAAGAAATAAGAAGACTATTTCAAGAAGGGAACGCAAGTCAGAGAATGATAGCTGTAATTTTACATAATCCTAAAGCGGGAAAAGTATATAAAATTGCAACAGAAGAGAACATAAAAACTTTTAAAGAGGCAGAAAAATATTTCAAAGAAAAAAGGGAAGAGCTTTCTGAAAAATGGGGATTTGACCCACTGCCAAATGAGGAGGCGCCGGGCACCCTTAGCAGTAGTGGTGGTATTGGCCCACGTTACTGCTTTTATCGATATGGTGATTATTACAATTCACGCCAGAAACTTGCTTTAATTACCTTTGCAGAGAAAATAAGGAACGTTTACAAAAAGATGCTGGAGGAAGATTATGATAAAGGATATACATTGGCAATTGTGAGTTTACTAGCGTTAAATTTTGATACTTTTGCCTCTTATCTCGTATCATTAGCAAGATATAGAGGGGACACGCAGTCTATTGAAAGATCCTTTGACAGACAGGCCATTGAAATGGTTTGGGATTATGGCGAAGTTAATCCGTTTGGAAGGTCACGTGGAGATTGGAATAATATTTTGAAATGGTTATTAAAAGCTACAGAACATTGCTCTTATGCTTCTCTATCCACTGCAATAATTACTCAAGGTACAGCAACGAATCTTCCTTATCCAGACAATTACTTTGACGCAATTATAACAGATCCACCTTATTATGATAATGTAGCTTATTCTTATCTTTCGGACTTCTTCTATGTTTGGCTTAAAAGAATAATTGGAGATTTACATCCAGATCTCTTTGCTACACCATTAACACCAAAATCCGAGGAAATTATTGCATTTCCTTCTAAGAGAAATAAGGAGGAGGTAAAGAAATTTTTCGAAGAAATGATTACTAAAGCTTTTCAAGAAATTAATCGAGTTTTAAAATCAGAAGGTAGGGCCTGCATAGTCTTCGCCTATAAAACTACAGAAGCTTGGGAAACCATAATTAGTAGTTTACTAAAATCTAGTCTGGTAGTTACTACATCATGGCCGATTCATACAGAAATGAAGGAAAGGCTCGTAGCCCAAGAGAGTGCAGCTTTAGCTTCTTCCATCTATATGGTTTGTAGGAAGCGTTCTAAAGAAGGAAGTGCTTACTTTAATGAAATAAAAGAGAGAATTGAGCAGAAAGTTAAAGAAAAGCTTACACAGTTCTGGGAGCAAGGAATAAGTGGTGCAGACTTTTTTGTTAGTGCAATTGGTCCCGCTGTAGAGGTTTTTGGCCAATATTCAAGGGTAGAGAAATTATCCGGAGAAGAAGTTTCAGTTAAAGAACTTTTGGAGTATGTTAGGAAAGTTGTTAGCGAATTTGCACTTGAAAGAGTGCTGAAGAGAGCTGATTTGGGAGAAGTTGACGCTCAAACAAGATTTTACCTTTTGTGGAGGTGGACTTTTGGTAACACTAAAGTTCATTTTGATGATGCGATAAAGCTTTCAAGGCCTCTGGGCGTGGAGCTTACGGATCTGTGGGATAAAGGCGGTTTTGTTCAGAAAGAAAAAGAGTTTATAAGGGTGCTTTCACCTCAAGAGAGGGCGAAGGATCAGAGATTTGTAAAGAAAACGAAATTCACATCCATGATTGATGTTCTCCATTATGTTTTAATCCTATGGGAGAAGGGGGAAAGGGAGAAGATAAAGGAGGTTTTAAGTGAAACTGGTTATGCTCAAAATGAAGTATTCTGGCAGACGGCTCAAGCTTTATCTGAAATCCTTCCAGAAGGCGATAAGGAGAAACAGCTTCTTCAAGGCTTCTTGTATGGTAGAGTAGAGTATACTAGGGAAACATATAAAAAAGAGAGGAGTTTAGTTGATTTTATGGAGGACAAGTCATGAAGCCTTGGTGGCAAATTGCTGTTCCTCATAGGGATATTAGGGAGGGTAGAATTGGAGATTTTGCTGCTGATTTGAGAAGTATTATTGAAGGCAGGGCTTCTGTTGAATATATTGACGCTGAAACCTTTTTTAAGAGAACGCATCTTACTAAGGGCCTTGAAAACATAATTAAGGATGTCCTACTAAATCTTGCAGGAAGGGAGGAGAGGGGTAAGGTTATTCAAATTCAGACACCTTTCGGAGGGGGCAAGACGCATGCATTGGTATATCTCTATCACCTGTTTAAGAATGGTAAAAACTTTCTTCATGTTCCCGAAGTAAAGAGAATCTTGGATTCTTGTGGAATAAGTGATATACCGGAGGCTAAAGTTGCAGTTTTTGTTGGGACGGTTCCTGATCCTTTAAAGGGTAGGACACCTTGGGGTGAAATAGCTGCTCAACTGGGCTTATATGATTTGGTTAAAGAACATGATGAGAAAAGGATAGCGCCTGGAAGGGAAATCTTAGAAAAATTGCTGAATGAAAGTAAACCTCTTGTATTACTTATTGATGAGCTTACCGAATATGTTGTTAAAGCAAGAGAATTTGAAGACCAAGTTTTTGCCTTTTGCCAGGAGTTGACAGAGGCTATATCGAAATCACTTAAACAATGTGTTCTCGTATGCACTTTACCTTCAAGTGCACCATATGGTGAAAGAGGAGAGAGAGTTCTAAGTCAACTGCAGAGAATCTTTGGGAGAATGCAGGTTATTTATACCCCTGTAGAGGGGGAAGAAATTTATGAAGTTATAAGGAAGAGATTGTTTGAAGATTTAGGTGACATAAGAGATCATGAGATCGTTGCTTCAGAATATTTTAGCCTCTATCAGAGGCTTGGAGATGAAGTCCCATCCGAGGTTAGGGAGATTTCATATAGAGAAAAAATTAAGAAAGCTTATCCTTTTCATCCAGAAACGATTGACATACTTTTTGAGAGATGGGGGACCATACCTACTTTCCAGAGGACAAGGGGTGTACTTAGTCTTTTAGCTGAGGTTGTTTCTGACCTATTTAATAGACAGGACCCTTCTCCTCTAATACAGCCATCAAACATTAACCTTTCAAACGCCCGTATTAGAAGAATGTTTATAACACATATTGGTGAAGTTTTTGAATCTGTTTTAGCTTCAGACATAATTGGAGATAATGCGAGAACAGTTAAAATGGATAGGCAAATGGGGAGCGAATACGCTAAATTTAGGGTTGCAACAGGATTGGCTACTGCCATTTTCTTCTATTCTTTTACTGGTGGTGAACGGAAGGGTGTTACTGCTCAAAGGCTTAGGGTGGCTTTTCTTAGGGAGGGTATACCACCCTCTATAGTTGGGGATGCCCTTAAGAGACTTGAAGACCTAGACGGCCCACTTTATCTTCATTTTGAGGGAGGTCTCTACTACTTTAGCAGCCAAGTTGGACTAAACAGAATTATTATAGAAAAAGAGGAAGCTGTCAGGGAAAGAGAAGAGGAAATATTAGCTGAAATAAAGAGTAGGTTAGAGAAGGTTGCTGGAGGAGACTTTGAGGTTTTCATTTGGCCTAAGTCTAATAATGATGTGCCAGATAATAGGAGATTGAAGCTTATAATATTGCCTCTTGAGCTATCAAATGATAATCCGAGTACAGAAGAATTTGTGAAAGATATGTTAACGAATTATTCAACTGGTTATCGGACGTTTAAGAATACACTAATTTTTCTAGTTCCAGACAAAAATGAATGTTATGGTTTTAGGGAAAGTGTATGCCTTTTCCTTGCTTTAAAAGCTATAGTCAGCGATAAGGATTTATGGAAAACCCTTAGTGAAGCAGATAAGGAAAGGGCGAGTCAAAAGTTTAAGGATATGGACTCTAGTGTACTATTTAAAACGGTTTCCGTCTACCGCTACCTGCTGAAGGGTTCAAAGGATGGATTGAGGACGTTTGATTTGGGTATACCGTCGGTTGGAGAAAAAAATCTTTCATCTAGAGTACGCTACTATTTAAAGGAACAGGAAATTTTATTAGACAAACTTTCTCCAAAATTGCTTGCATCATGGTTTTTATCTAAAAATGGTGATCGCAAAAATGTTGCAGAAATATGGGAGGCATTCTTAAAGTATCTGGAATTACCTTTACTTGAAAGCGAAGATGTTCTTAAGAACACTATTAGACAAGGTGTTCAAAACGGTGTCTTTGGCGTTCTTATGAATGATAGGGTCTGGTATCAAGAAGAGGTGTCATTAACCCAACTTACAGAAGATATAATTATATTGAAAGCGGAAACCGCACTAGAAATAAAAAAAGGAGGAGGTGAAGAGGTAAGCATATCTAGTATAACTGAACCCCCAGTTATTGAAAGTGTTCAAACAACTGAAGTTAAAATTAAAGAAAAAGTTGTTAACAAAATTATGATTAAGGCACAAGTTCCATGGGACAAGCTATCTGACCTAGTTCGGGGCGTGTTTATACCGTTAAGTCATGAAGGTGCCAACATAGTGTTGCAAGTTAATATTGATGCTTATTCTGAACATGGAATTAAAAGAGAAACTTTGGATCTTAAAATAAGGGAGACTTTAAATCAAATTGGAGCAAAGGTTCTTGAGGAAAAAGAAGAGTAATAGAGGCTTTTAACATCTATACCGTTTTGAATTGTTGCATTTTCGCAGTTTGTACTAATTTGTAAGTAAAGAGTTATATATCTTCTAATTTCTAATTGATTTTAGGATGGAACTAACACCTTATCGTGAAGTTAAAAAGAGACAGTCTGTTATAAGATGTAGAGATGGACATTATGTGAAGTCAAGGATAGAAAAAGCGGTGGATGATTTCCTATTCTCGCATGGCGTATTGCATGAAGTTTATCCTCATGTACCTTATTCACATTTTACGGCTGATTTCAAAGTAGGCGACGTATTTATTGAAGTTTGGGGATTGAAGGGTATGAAGGATTATGATGAAGAAATGGAAAGAAAGATTGAGCATTACAAAAAGTATTCTTTGAGAATGATAGGTATCGAGCCTGGTCAAAATATAGCTAGCAAGTTGGGAGAATTAATTCCTCAACGAAAGCTTGTAGATCTTGATATTTATGAAAGGGCAAGCAAGGATAAGCGGATAGAAGAGATTGATAAAGAAATTGATATGCTAAATGAAAAGATAAGGGAGCTTTGTCTTAGACGTAACCAAATTATTGATGAAAATGTAAAGGCCGCTCTCTCTTCATCCCCTTCTTGAAAGACGTCCCATATAATTTTTTAGAATAGGTGTACATTCTAATATCAAGAGAGAGTATAAGTTTGTGGCATAGATCTTAGGCACTAAATAAAACATTAGCCTGTCACTAGAAATTGATGGCACATCCACTGATCCAAGAGAAACTATAGCATACTCGATCTCATTCATGTTAATTTATAAGGAGAGCTAATATTTTCACAGGCCTCATACTTTTGGTGCTGGCTTTAGTGTTAGAAATTATAAATTAATCATAGGACTTTAACTGATCAACTATAAAAAATTCTTTTGTCAAAGTTTTTGATTCATTAGCTTCTTTTGTTGATTCTAGTGGTGATAGTATTGTTTTCATGGCGGAAATTGTCATGTTTATGTACTTTCTTTTGTCTATGTTTATTTTTCCATTGTTTGGTATTGTTTTTATTCTGCATATTGGGTTATGGTGTTTTGTGTTTGTGTAGGTGTATTTTATTATGTTTCCTGGTTTGATGTCTTCTCCTTTGCTTAGGAGTTGTTTTGCTGCTGAAACGTGTGGTTGCATGCTTTTGTATTTTTGTAGTGGTTTTCTTAGTGTTTTTGATATGGTTAGTTCTTCTGCTGGTATCTTGTTGTTTTTTATGTCTTCTATTGCTTTTTTTACAATTTGTATTGTTTTATTGTATCCTATTTTGTAGACTTCCTGGATGTTTTTACAGTCGAGTAAAGTTTTTATCATTTTTGTTTGAAGTTCTTTTATGTATTTTGGTGTGTCCTGTTTTCTCAGTTCTATACCTCTTGCTACTATTTCGCCATCGTATAGCATGCCGTAGTAGTGTTTTTGTGCTTCTAGTTTTGGTCTTGATTCTTGTGGTAATAGTGCTATGAACTTGTAGTGGTGGTCTAATGTCATTGGTATGCCTGTGATTTTGGTTAGTTCTTCTGCGACTTTTTCGTAGTCTTCTTTTGTAGAGTTTTCTTTTTTGATGAATATGCTGTCGCAGTCTGCGTATAATATTTTGTAGCTTAGGCTTTGAACGTGTGCTATGCTTTTGATCATTATTTCTCTTGATTTTCTGTTTATTTCTTCGAATGCTAGCACGTTTCCCCATCTGTTCCAGCAGCATCCTGATGTGCCGTACAATGTTACTAGAATATATTTTAGCATCTTCTGTCTTTGTTCACAGTACTTGTATTCTATTCTGTCTTTTGGGAACGTTTTTCTAAGCCTCTTGAAGTATAGTCTTCTTTCTAGAACTTTTCTTGTAATGTTTGGCAGTATAGCGTTATCCTTGAATTTTATCTCATTTGGTTTGATGGTTTCATAGCTTATTCCATATTTTACGATTATGTGAGGGTACTGTGATTCGAAGTCAAGTTCTGCAACGTTTTCGTGTACGCCAACTTTGGGAGGTACTATAATTCCACCCTTATCCCTTTCGATAACGTTACCTAGGCTTCTAACATACTCGTATTTTCCTCTGGTTTCTGGTATAGCATATCCCATGTTTGTTAGCTCATAGCATATTCTGCTGTCGATGATCCTGTTTGCACTCCATCTGCATGCTATTTTTGCTGGCAGGAGGCTGAACCTGCATCTTTCCAATAGCCCTGCTAGACCGAATTCTTCCATGAAATTTTGGTCTAATATTGTTCTACCTTTAACCCAGTATGGTTTTCTCTCTTCTGCATACTCTCTTCCTATGATGAACTTTAGTCCTAGAAGATTTGCTCTACTGTGGATGTGTTCTATTGTTGTTTCACATTCTGGGCACACTATTATGTCGGGATCATTTTCTATTATGAGGTTTGAAAGCTCTTCTAAGACATCTTTTTCTTCACCAGATATAGTCTTCACGTGTTCTCCGATTTCTGCTTCGATGGATTTTATCGGCTTATTTATGTTATAGGTGTAGCCTTCGAGGTTTACCTTAAAGTATAGGGTTTTGAGTGGTGGTGGAAATATTTCCCATTCATCATCTAATAATCTTATGTGCTTGAGGAAGCTGTCTTCACCTTTTTCGAGTTCAACTTTACATGTTGGAGCAATCTTAAGGTTTTCGAAGACATATTTTTGGATGTGAAGTAGGCTAGTGTTATAGTATTCTTTTGCATGCTTTGAAAGGCTTTCTTTTAGTTTTCTGTAGGCTTTTGTGCTGTCCAATATTATGTGGAGAAGTCTTCTCTTTTCCTGACTTTCTAGTGTAACATACTTTTCCTCCCACTCAACTCTAGTTACATGTGGATGTTCTATTAGCTGTGAAGCTATTCTTTCTCCATCGTCTAAGGTTTTTGGAGCTATGTAGAAGCTTGGGCTGTAAACGTCTCTTACCTTCAATATTCTATCGTCTACGGTTTTAATCCATAGTGTTGCGGTTGAGCCTTCTACGTGTGCGTCTATTATCCATCCTTTTTCCTGTCCCAATCCTTCCGCCCACCGTCCTCCATCTCCTTAATCTTATGCAGTAGTTCCTCGATTACTTTCTGCTGCTCCTCAACTTTTTTCCTCAACTCCTCTATTAGCTTCCTGTTCTGGAGGTTTGCTACCGTGTTAAGCGCGTCCAAGACTGTTGGGAAACTGTAGTTTCCCATTGCAGCCTGCTCCTCATTCCATGCTTCTGCTAAAAGTTTGTCAAACATTTTCCTCCTTTCCACGTCAATAAGTGTGTTCTGGAAGCTTTTCAGCTCCTCAAGCTCTTTTTTGTACCTTTGGCGGAAGGATGGTGTTATCCTGCCCATGAAACCACCCCCATGAAACAAGAATGTTATGGCTTTTTGTGGAAGGTAGGGATGTTTTATCAGGTAAGCTTTACAGGCTGGCGTTCTACTGTCTTTGATTATTTTCATGTAGACTATTATGTTGGCCAAGTGTCTTAGGAATGTTCCACCTTCAGGTTTAGGGATGTGAGCTTTTCTGGTGGGAAGAGGTTGGGCTGTGGTGATTAATGCGATGTTCTCTTCTGAAGCCTTTCTCCATATCATGTTAATGTTTTCAACCATTTTTCTTAAGCTTTCCATTCTATTTTTTGAGCCTTCAAGGAAGACTGTCATGTTATGTAATATTATTAGCCTTATTTGCTTGTCTTCTTCAATTAGGTTGCACAGCTTTTCTGTAATGGTCTTCTGCCTTTCCTCATTGTATGCTGCCACCATGTATATGTTTTCGTACACGTTTTTAGGGTCTATTCCTTTAAGCTTGGAAATTTTTCCTATTTTATCTGGGTCGATTAGGGTTTTACCTTCGTAGTAGTTGGTGTTGTTAAAGTATACTCCCTTCAACCCTAATCCACCCTTCTCTGTAGGCATAACACAATTTACTATAAGGTTGTGGACGAGATTGCTTAACACTATACTGTCGCCGTAGAATAGGTAGAATAGGCTTCCCTCTATTCCTCCAATAATGTTGTCTAGTTCACTGACTCCTGTGCTCACTCTAAATTTTCCATATTGGAACTCTTCAGCCGTTTTCACGATAACTTCTTTCATGCCCTTCAGCTCACGCTTCTACCTGCCTCCCCTCTTTTCCTCAACATCTACGACACCCTTATCGCTTATTGAAAAGACTGCTTCACTGTATGGATGGTAGGGACTGTCAACTATCACAGCCTTCCTATCCTGCCCAACCTTCTTCAAATGTATTCTATAGGTGCAGGCGTGCGCCATAATGTTTCCGCCTGAAGGCTTGTTAGGGTCTCCGAAGAATATGTCAGGCTGAGACTGAACCTGATTTGTGACAACCACGGCCACATTATATATTTCCGCTACCCTGAGAAGCCTGTGGAGAAGCCTGTTCAGCCTCTGCTGCCTTTCGGCAAGGTTTTCTCTACCCAAGAACTCTCCTCTATAGAGGCTTATTACACTGTCAACGATCATTAGCCTAATGTTATATTTTTCTATATATTTTCCAACATTTTTTATAACAAATTCAAGGTGGCTGCTATTGTATACTCTGCAGACGTACGTGTTCTTTAAAGCCTGCGCTGGATCAATCCCCCTTGCTTCCGCAATCTGGTGTAGTCTTTCAGGCCTAAATGTTGATTCTGTGTCGATGTAGAGGGCGCTTCCATTCAATCCACCCTTTTCTCTAGGAAGCTGACATGTCACGCAAAGAGTGTGACATATCTGTGTTTTACCGGTTCCATATTCCCCCCAAAACTCTGTAATGGCCTGGGTTTCGATACCGCCTTTGAGGAGACTGTCAAGGCTCTTAGAGCCTGTTGTACACTTCATCATACCTCTTCTCTTTTCTAGAACGTCGAATGCGTTCACTAGGCTTTTGTCAAGGTAGCCTGAATCCATTAAGGCGACTTGAGCTGAATATATTAGCTCGTAAGCCTTCACCTTATCAATATTCAGAATCTGGGAAACTTCGTCCGGCAAAGCTACTGCAAGCTCGAGAACAGATTCTATGCCAGCGTCAACAAGCTTCTTTTCAGCTACAGGCCCGATGCCTTCAAGGTCTCTAAGAGATAATACGGTCGCCTCAGCCAACCAAATCACTTCGAAAAGATTGTGGCTAGAATCTTATTTATGCAATAGAGTACCTTAGGGGAGGGGGGTCCTCCTTAGGCAAAAGCTTATCATGGAAAATTTAAGATTTAATAGTATCTTCATCCACTTGCATGTTAGATGAGCTTGATATTTAGGGATAGGGAGAAGCTTACTCCAAGGTACATTCCTCAAACTCTTCCCCACAGGGAGGGTGAAGTAAGTTTTCTCAACAGCTTTTACAGGGATGTTCTAGAATATCCTTCAAGGTCACATTTGAGGGCTGTCCAGATTGTTGGAGCAGTCGGCTCAGGCAAGACTGCTGTTGCAAGGCTTTTCGGGGAAAGGTTTGAGGCTGAAGCTAGAAAGATGAAGGTTGACCTGAAGCATGTTTATGTTAACATGAAGCTTCATGGGGTGAGTAAGGTTATATTGTATAGGCATCTTGTAAGGCAGGCTGCTCCTGAAGCTTATTCTTCAAGCCTAAGCTCCGAAGAGCTTCTTTACACCCTAATAAAATATCTTAAGGATGGTAGAAAGTACCTTCTTCTAACCTTGGACGAAATAGACTACTATGTTAAGCATACAGAAGATTCAAGCGTCCTGTACGAGATAAGTAGGCTTG
>Ga0080004_1148709_pt1 | contig 15129 bp, 18 predicted proteins | sample WasSprMetagenome_FD_69207 | JGI IMG/M metagenome (GOLD analysis project Ga0080004, IMG submission 69207) | Sulfidic aquatic microbial communities from Washburn Spring, Yellowstone National Park, USA - WS (SPADES assembly) (version 2) | ecosystem: Environmental > Aquatic > Thermal springs > Hot... | reverse complement strand
TAAGGGCAATAAAGAGCCCGGCCCTCCGAGAGGCAATACTCAAGATCCTAGAGAAAGTCTGGCCCTCCAAGGCAACAATGATAAAGGCCTATGAGGAGGGCCTTAGACTGTTAGCCAAAAAGATCCAGCTGGCGCTCGCTATTGGAGCTGTACAAGTAGCTGAAGCCCTTAGGAGGGCGACCCATGGCATAGTCCTGGCGCTAGGTTACTCCTATCAAAACATACCCCTATTCTACAGAGGTTAAGCATGGGGGTTAAAGAGATAAAGTTCACTGCACATGCCGAAGAAAAGCTTAAACGACTAAAGAACCTAGGAGTTACAAAGGAGAAAATACTAAAAGTCCTTAGCAGTCCTAGGAAAATAGTATGTGGCTATCGTGAAAGGAAGATAGCAATTACCATGCGAACTCTTGTTGAGGATAGTATATTAATGAGGACGATAAGATCCTTGTTATCACTTTTTATCCTTGCAAGATGGAGAGATATGAATGAAGATAAGATATGATAGAGAGGGCGACGGCCTGGACATACTAGTTAGAGATGCACAGATACACCACGCTGAGGACTACGGGCAAGTTATAATCAATTACGACGAAGAAAGCAGAGTAGTCGAAATCGAAATCCTAGAAGCAAGCAGGGTACTCAAAGATATTCTCGAGGAAATCATCAAAGCACTAAAAAGAGAAATTGTATAAATAGCTTAGAACGAGACCATTACATCTGAAGAACTATCATATGCATTTGGAGCCAAAAGAGTCCTACTCCGCTCCACGTGCCCAGCGCACTAGAACTACTATATAGAAACCACATAAACAACCCAGCCATGACAAACCAATCTAAGAGCCCTGACGCGTCCCAGCAAGCAAACACATAGCGAAAAGCCTAAGAAAGGCCATCTCAAGACATAAATAAAAGTTGCATGCCAACGGGTCCCCATATATGCGAAGAGTCAAGCTCCGACTCGCTGGTCTAATCGTCGAGTTCACAGACAGAGAAAAAGCGCTAGCCCAAGTCCAAGAGTGGGCTGAAAGAGGCACAATCCAGCCTATAGTCATTTTTGGCCCCGAGGGATGCGGCAAAACATCGCTCCTACGCCAGGCCTCCCACGTACTTAAAGATGCCGGCTACGCTGTCTTCCACCTCTACCCACTTGACCGAATATTCGAGGCAGACATCGAGGAGCCAGACATAAGGAAAGCCTTCCTAGACCTAGCCCAGAGAGCTCTCTCAGAAGACTCCCTTGGTAGGGTAGCCTGGGCAGTGTTCGACTTTATACGTGAAGCCCTCAAGAGAAAAAAGAGAAAGATCGCTGTCCTAGCGGACGACGTCTTCCAGGTCATAGGGGTTCAAAACGCCGCGGCATATGTCAAGGGGCTACTAAACATAATAGAGCACCCACTCTACGACTACGAAAACATCGTAGCAATCGTGGCGACAAGCGAAGGCATTTCCAGGAGAGAGATAGCCAGGCACCTCTGGGCAAACCTAATGCCTATCTGGAACATGCCTAAAAACGGCTTCCAAGAACTCTACGAGAAACTACCCCACCCCAAGCCAGACTACGAGAAAGCATGGAGCCTGACAGGCGGCAACCCCAGGATACTCTCAATCCTCTACGAGAAAAAATGGGACTCCAACACAGCTGTAGGCGAGCTCGCCTCAGACAAGCGGCTAACAGCCTTTATACTCTCCCTAAACCCGCAAGAGCGGGAATGGCTAGCCGAGGCAACAGAGGATCCAGACAAACTCTTCACAAGAGAAAAGCTACCACTCCTCGACAAACTCGTCGACCTCAACCTCATCGTAGACACCCTGGCATCTAGAGACCAACAACTCTGGGTCGACCAGCCCCCACCAGAGAAAGACCCACAGCTAGGCATAGGCAGACACATAGCCTGGCAGACACCCCTACACAGGGAAGCAGTCAAAAAAGCACTAGAAGAATTTGCACAGTGACAACAGAATATGTTTCCGCGCGCTCTCTTTCACTACAAAACCTCAGTAATAACTAAGCGCGCATGGGTTATGGAAGGCCACAGAAAAGAGGAGAGCTTGACGCGCGTTTTGATAAATATTTAAACATGCACTAACTAGTAGTTAACTAGGATGAGTGATAGTTTAAAGGGGACTAGGTTCTCAGAATTTTTAGTAACGACTGAGACGCTCCTGCAGTTAGCTGTTAGAAAGGGCCTTTATACCATTACCTTGCTATCGGTTTTGGCGCCCGTCCTCCTAACGATAGTTCTTTTTTCAATCCCGGATTTTGAAGGCCTTTCCTACTTCTATGCGAAGGATGGGAGAGTTGTCCCATTATTTTTTAGTATAAATAATGGCGAGAAGTGCTATCCAGCTGTAGTGGCAGATGGATTCCTCGTTACTGGTAACAGCGGTTTGAAAACTCATATCCTTATTGTAGGTTCTGAGCCTTCTAGGCTGCTTGAGCCGCTTGGCTTAGCTAGACAATACCAATACTCTATTGCAGTTATTTTGCCTAGGGATGTATACATGCGTCTTGGGAAGCCGTGGGCAGTCACAGTCCTCCTAGACCAGGTTTCCCGTAACTACACAGTTACAGGCATATGGAGTTCTAATATTGTCCTTATCATTGAACAGTCTTTGAGAGACCATGATGGGTACGTGTGCTTGTTTTCTCGGAGAGACATAATGCTAAGTGCTTTAAAAGACATGGAGATGGATTTACTTGATACAGCCACCCTCTGGATACTCCTACTCAGCCTAGTCTACTTGCCCATAATCTACGCTGCCCAGAGGCGTATTGCTGAGTCTATACGGGTGGATGCCAGAGTCGCGTTTGAAGCCGGTGCAAGTAACCGGGGAATTCTCATCTCGACATCAGTCACGCTCATAGTTCTCCACATAATCGGCATTATTCACGCATGCACTCTTGGCGTAGTGCTAGTCTACACAGCATGGTCTCTACTAGGCTACGTAATGCCACTACCTCCCCCATCACCAAGGACGAGTATTGCCCAGCTACTTATAGCTCAAATTGTTCTCGGTGCTCTCACAGCATACCCGGCGAGTAGGGGTGCAGTGGAGTGGCGTTAGTCGCTCTGCATACAGCTCTCGCCGTTAAGCCTCACCTTATAGCGTATTGCATTCTAGTGCTGAGTGTGCTGGGCTGGCTCTCGCTAGCCGCCCTAGGCCTCGTAAACTCCTTGCTCCAACTCTACGATGGCGTCTTGGGGGTGAAAGAAGGTCTTGTAGTCTCCAGTCAAGGCTTCTCGCCGCTAACAGCACTGATATCCAGGAGCGAAATTGAGCAGAAGATCTCCAACATAAGCGACATCACGGTAGATTACTACCTCGTTACACCCATACTTGTCGGTGGCAAGGTGCTAGTCCTCCGAAGCACGAATGCGGGAACTATGGGCAGTGATTGCGTGCTCATCGGCGACAGCTTGGCCTACGAGCTTGGTGTCCACATTGGCGACCATGCACTAGCCTCTTCTGTCTTTACGGGTGAAGTCTATTACTTGGAAATTTGCGGCTACACTTCTGGCTATATATTAGAAGCCCCATATGACCTTGTGGCGAGACTCAGGGGCGTCGCTCCGGGATATTATTCCTATGCTGTGGTTAGGGGTTCAGGCCAGGCTTTGGAAAAAGTTCTAGAAGTTCTCAACATTAAGCCTAGCGAGTACAGGCTAACCCGTCTAGTAGTAGCCATTCTCCCACGCATAGGTGGGAACAGGACCCGGTCAATGGTTTATCATGCCATTACCGAAGCCTACATAGCCAACTTCGGTTTGCAGAGAGACTACATAGAATACTTTGCTCTGGCTGTAGCCACAGCAAGCACGCTGGGGTCGGTCATGCTTGGTCTTGATAGCGCAAGAAGGCTGAAGAGCGTATTCAGAAATTTCACGCTTATGGGACTCTCAAAGAGGAAACTCTTACTTGTAGCTGTGGCACTTGGAGTAGTAACGGGGCTTGTAGGTTTCCTTCTATCAATTCTACTTTACAATTATGTGGATATTTTTACTCTCAGAGTTCTCGGTTTTACGATTAAGCCTAGCACAATGAGATCACAAGCTCTGGCAGTTTTCCTAGTCCTTCTAGCACTCTATGTCTCAGGCCTTACAATAGGTGCCTACCATGAAGTCGAGTAGACTATTACTGGCACTCTTCCTTGTCCTCATCCCCGCCTCAAGAATGATACCAGCCCTCCTAAACAACGCAGTTTTTTCCACAGACTCATGGCCTCTTATCAGGCTCACGCAGCAACTCATCGACAACCCCTCAACCAAGATACTAAGCATCAACACGCATCACGCCAAATGGCCTCAAGCAGCACTTTTCTCCCTAATCTACACCGAAATAACGGGCATTCCCACCTATACCTTCTACGCATTCCTGGGATCTCCACTAATCGTACTAATCCTCGCATTAATGCTCTACGTGCTACTGGGCAAAATCGTTAGCGGGCCACAAAGGGTTCCAGCCTTGCTAGCCCTGCAGGTATACCCCTCGTTTGCATTATTCACCTCAGCATACTTGAAGGAAGTATATGCTTACCCCCTCATGCTCACCCTCCTCTTCGTCGTAGTTGCCACGGAGAGGGTGAGATGGCTCGGAGCCTTCGTAACAGCACTGGCGCTCGTTTTGAGTCACCCACTTGCATCACTCATGACAATAGCTTCCACAGCAACATATACCTTTATCAAGCTCACCGAGAAAATGAAGCTGGGAAACCCGAGAAGTCTTCAACCCTACAAAAAAATTATAGGCGTTACACTCTTCCTTTCCTCTCTATATCTAGCCCACATATCCATCGTTGGTTTCCCATACGTGCTCACAGCAAGTGACATCATAGTCCTCATAGCCTACAGCTTGTTCCTCTACATCACATACTTCGCTCTCTACGCTAACGTGCAAGGTTTTTCAGCCTTATCCATACTTGTACTGCTGATTTCCATATCCACCTACACTAGCCTCGTTGAAGGCATAACGATTGGCTTAAACATCCTCCTCTACGGCTTCCCGCTACCCCTGCTGGTTCTCAGCTTCTACAAGCCTAAAGTCGAGGAGAAGGACGTTGTGGCTTCACTGCTCTTACCGCTAGCCGTGGGAGTCCTCTACACTTTAACGTATGCTACGTGGCTCGCCGGGGTAACCCACAGGTTCCTCAACTACCTAGCGTTCCCACTAGCACTGAGCCTAGTAGCTGCATCCAGGCTTAAACCTCGAGTAGCACTTCTTCTATCACTCATCCTCATTACGAATAGCTACGTGGTTCTGTGGAGAGCCTCGACGGGTAGCGACCCCTTCTTGTTCTACTGGAGGTATACAGCAATGGATCTAGCCCTCAGGAACTACATTGAGAAGTACAACGCTAAACGCCTAGTAGCCAGCGTCAAGTACTCCTATATGCTCGGCGAGGAAATCGCCAGTGGAGGTCTGGCACTGCCCGGCATGCTACGCACCTGTAGCCTTGCTGGACAAGCATTACTCGTTATTGGCTACGGAGATCTCGTCTACGGTGTACCATTCTCAACACTACACTACTTTAAACCCCCGGCAGACCTCTTCAAGTGTAGCAGTATTGTCTTTAACAGCATGGAGAACTACTTGCTGGTGAAGTAGCGTTGCACGTGCTTAGTTTGCAAGACGTCTACAAGGCTATCGATAGTGAAGTTATCCTAAGAGGCGTTAACCTGCAAATATCTAGTGGCGTACTTGTTGCCGTTAGGGGTAGGAGTGGTGTAGGCAAGACGACACTTGCCAGGGTGGCCGCCCTCCTCCTTAAGCCGGATAAGGGCAGTGTTGCCTTCATGGGCTTGAACACACGCAAATTAGGCGATGCTGAGACCTCGGCTTTAAGGTTAAGGTACATAGGCTACGTCGACCAGGAGTGTACCCTAATAGAGGAGTTAACCGCATGGGAGAACGCTGAGCTACCACTCAAGCTACTAGGAGTCAATAAGCGAATCCGTGAAGAGGCTCTAAGCGAGGTATTCGAAGCTCTGGGACTAAGGAAACTAGAGTACAGGAAGCCGCGTGAACTCAGTGGTGGTCAGCGGCAGAGGGTTGTATTAGCCCGCGCACTAGTCAAGAAGCCTAGGCTACTAGTCGCTGACGAGCCATTCGCGCACCTAGATGACCAGACCACGAGAATGATTTTTGAGCATGTTAGAGCATTAGCTGAGGAAAACGGCATGTCTGTCCTCATAACGACAACTGATCTCTACACCCGAATGGATGTTGACGAGGACTATATTCTAGAAAACGGTACACTGCGCCGAGAAGCTTGGGATTCCCAAAGATAGCGTGCGGGGTTTTAACACGGCTAAGAGAGCTGACTAAAGCAAGCTACAGGGCGCGTTAGAGTAGTAGCATATAGAAGAACATTTTATTTAGCCTTTTATACTGCATAATGTTTTGTGAGTGCTCCCCTGTGGAAAAGGGTTCCGGTGACTGCCTCTGGCAAGGTTTACAGGCCGAACGAGGGTTGGGCTTTAGTTTCAAACAAGGCCTCGGAGGAGTACTTTAGGCTTGTGAGGTGGCTTTTCGTTTACAGTCCGGCGTCGAAGATCAGGTTACGTGGAAAGACTTATGAGGACGCTAGGCAATTACTTAACCTGAAAACACGCGGTATAGGAGGTGGGTAAACGTTGCTCTCCCCAGATAGAATGTTGTGTATCACCTTAACCTTTTTAATGATCATCGCTCTAACTGGGTCTTATAAAGCTCACGCCTCACCTGGAGCCCTAGAAGCTAATCAAACTTTCACCCAGTGCGTTAAGCTACTCGAAGAGCTAAGCAGCGAAGGGATGGACGTTTCCAAGCAAGTAGAGCTCCTAAACACAGCAATAAGGTACATCGAAGCTAACCAGACAGAAAAAGCTCAGCCCCTGATAGTAGAAGCCTATACGCAACTCAGTCAAATGAGACAAGAACTTCCATCCTTCAAGCTTGCACAAAACATGCAAAGAGGTGTACTAGTATCCGTTTTAGCGGCAGCCCCCATACTTTTCTACTACTTCTTTCCCAGGCTATACGCCCTGATATGGCTTCACAACCGCCGAACATACATCGTTAAATACAGCAAGAGGGAGAGGAAGTGATAATAGACGAGGAGGTCCTAGCCGTACTAACAGCACTAGTAGTAGTGGGATCAGCACTATCAATAGCGCTAATCATCCCACGCAACCCAGAGCCATTCCTAGCAATTGGACTGCTAAACGAGAAGGGCTACATCGGCGACTACCCCACCCAGATAGTTGCGGGTGAACCAGTAAAGCTAAATATCTTCCTGGCAAACCATCTAGGCAAAGCAGCCCTCCTACAGGTGAGAGTAAAACTAGGCTCAAAAGGAAAAATCCCGACAAATTCAACCCCAATAGACACACCAATACTTAAAAACATAACAGTAATCCTCGACAAGGGCAAAAACATAACAGTACCTGTCTCTTTAAGGATTAGCCAGCCCGGGATAAACCAAGCAATAGTATTCGAACTATGGATGCTCAACACTACAAGCAACATGTGGATATACACGGGAAGATGGAACCACCTATACGTTAACGTTACACCCCCAGGCGTGAAAATATGAGGGAAAAAACACTAGAAGAATTATGGAGAGAAAACTCGGAAAAACAGGGAAAGCTTAAGGCGAGCCTAACCTTATACTGGAAATGGGTCAACAACGAGATTGAGATAGCCGACCCCAACCCGCCAAAAAGCTTCAGCGAATATTTGTCCCGGCCCGACTACTCGCTCTGGTTCTGGTTCTCCATGGTGTTCATAGTCCTCACAGTTGCTTTCGTATTCATCACCGAAGGATTCTCAATCCTACTTCCTTTACGCTACATGCTTGGAACAGCCTACGTCCTATTCTTCCCAGGTTTCCTCCTAATAGAGGCACTCTACCCCAAGGAAGAGGAACTATCACCTCTAGAGAGGTTAGCCCTAAGCATCGGTCTTTCACTGGCAATCGTGCCACTCATCGGACTCGTACTAAACTACACGCCCTTTGGTATACGCTTATTACCGATTCTACTTTCCCTCGCCACCTACATGGTAATAATAGGGTTTATAGCGACCCGGCGCAAGTATGCATACGTAAGGCTTTATAGAGGTGGGTCATAGTGCCCTGGAAAAATGAGAAACTCCTAACAGTTGTTCTGTTCTCGTCAGGTCTAACCCTAGCACTCTATTCGTACTTTGCCCTTTCAAGTATCCCACTCACAGCCCTCGGCATAGGCATCCTTGCAACATCGGTCTCGATAGCCTCTACATACCCGTTTACCCCATACAGAGAGGCCGTCCAGTCAGTACTCTACTCCTACACTGCCAACATCTCCAGGATACTGGAAGAGTTCTCAGCAAACAGTCCCGCGCTTTACACGCCTAGCGGATACATACTTGTACCATTGAAGGCTAAAGGCAAACCCCTACTCAAAAACCTTAACGGCGAGAACCTCATCCACAGCGACTCTTCAGGTTACTACCTCGTACTCCAGTCACCAGTCTCCACGTACGCAATTGAGAGTGGCACAAGCTTAGAGGTAGCACTCGCAGAAGTCATCGTTAACTCGCTCGGCTTATCCGACGGCGTAAGGGCTGTCATAAGGGACGATACCATAATCGTAGAATTCACGAGCCCGAGAAGCTTCAAGGAAGGAATGCGCTTCAGGAAGGTTCTGGGTCCACTACCCGTCCACATCTCCCTCGCGGTGGCTGCCATAACGCTTGATTTACCTCTCCAACTAGGAGAAGTGAGGGAAAACGACAAGAAGAAAGTGATCGCAGAGCTAAAGGTGTATGAACATGCTCCTCAAGGATAGGCTATTCAACATATTGCTCCCCCTCCTCTACACGCTAACAGTCTATTCACTAGCCTCTCTAGGCGAGCAGAGGCTAGACGCCTACTTCTCAATGCTAGTACTAGAGTACTTCGTCCTCTACGCCCTGCTAAGGCCAAAGAGGCGGCACAGAGACTACCTGGCCCTAGTCCTCTTAATCCTATTCGCTGTCATTGTCACATACAGGATCCTCGAGGTGATCAGCAAGTGAGAAAGCTACTCCCCTTAGTTTTCCTCGCAATCCTATTGGCCCAGGCATTTTCCCAACCCACCATCCCGCGACACGTAAACCCGGAGCAATTAAAGCCACCAATACCGGACCCAGCCATCCTCACGGCGATATATGAGGAACTCTCAAAAGGGTTCCTCGCAGAAAACTTTTCAGGTGTAAATATTGCGGCTTTAAGCCTTTTAAACTTGTCAGCGCCCAGCGATGTAAAATTTATGCTAGACAGGTTTCACAGCCTCGTCCAGCAGGAAGGAGTTTTCCTAAACTACTCCAGGACAAGCCTTGAAATCGCAAAGCAACTCGCACTCCAGGGAAACATAACCGAGGCACTCGCATACCTAGAAAATGCATCACTATACCTGGCAAGAGCAAACATCACGTACCTAAGCCTAGCAGACGCTGCGAGAACAATAAAGGGAAGATTGAATGCCGAGCCGAGTAGCCTCACACTCTCGTTAGCAAAGCTAATAGCAACATATTTCCAAAGACTCAGCGAAACAGGCCAGCTTCTAAAAGCAAAACTGACAAGAACAAACCTAACACTATCAATAACCCCCACAACTGCATGGGTCGGCTCAAGCGTTCACGCTTACGGTTACCTCTTGACCGACAAGGGCGAACCACTATCCTTCAAAAACATTATCTTGATTCTGGACGGCAAGCAGGTGGCTGAAGCAATCACCAACGAGGAAGGATACTACTCATCAGAGCTGCAAGTACCCTACACCTATGTAGAAAAAATTTATGCCTACGCCATCTACCTTCCAACGGGAAACGACACTTACAGCTACAAACCCACAACTTCCTCCAACGTAACCGTTAACCTCCTCTTCACAAGGCCAAGCATCAACCTATCCATCTACCCTAACGTAGCACTTCCAGGAGACGAAATCAAGCTAAACGTCTCCATAGATGCGCCTATAACCACGCTAGACATCTACGCATTTGGAGAATGCTTTCAGGCAAATACGATCAACGGGTCAGCAAGCCTAGCAATAAGCATCCCCGTAAACGTCACCGAAGGAACATACATGATAATTGCCTCCAGCCCAGCTAACGGGACAATTGCTCCAGCGTCCGCTAATGCCACGGTAACAGTCAGGAAGCTTACACTAATCGTCTCGCAGCTCCAGGTGCCTACCCTACTTCCACCCCTACCCTCAACAATTAACGCCTGCCTATCCTTCGAAAAGGAACCCATACCCTATACAGTGGAGGTAAGCATCCCCTCAGCCAGCGTATACGTAGCCAAAAACTCCACAGACTCCTGCGTACAAATCGAAATCACCCCCGGTATCCTCACGCCTACAGGCACGCTGGAAGGAACAATAACCATCCAGCCACTCGACCCCCGATACAAGCCAGCCCAGGCAAAATTTCAAGCATCCAGCTTCAACATCATCCTGTCCCTTATCGCCCTGGCACTAGTCCTAGCGACCCTATCAGTCTACATAAAGACAGCGCGCAGAAAACAGGTATTAAAAGAAAAGCCAGCCGTAAAGCCTGCCCAGCCCATACCCGCTCCAGAACAGCCACAGGTCGAAGTAGTAGAGATACCCCAAGAGCTGGTAGAGGCAGGCGACCCAGTAGTAAGAGAATACTTCAAGGCAGTTAAACTCGTGGAGAGCGCCACGGGCATAAAAATGAAGCCATCACACACCATATCAGAGTATCTATACGAAGCATCGAGCCACCTCGGAAGAGCAGCAGAGATGTTCAAGGAGATAAGCAGGCTTGCCGAAGACAGGATCTACGGAGACATGGAGGTGAACGTGAACCAGCTTAAAGCCCTTGTCATGATGCTCGAAAATGCCCTGGGGCAAAAATTATGAAGAGCCATATTCTCGCCCCGCTCCTAGCTTCAACAGCTGTAATCGTAGCGCTATCTGTAATCTACCCCGTAAACGTGGACTTCTACACGGTGAACCCTGAATGGAACGGCTTAACAGTCTTCGCAAGCGAGGCAAAAGCTGTCGAAGCCCCCCTAACCACGCTTACCAGCCTATACAGCCCACAAAACTACACAATCCTCATCATCGGGCCATCAGCAAACTTCACGGCGCAAGAAGCAGCAGCCATCAAGAACTTCCTAGCCATGGGAGGAACAGTCGTGGTGATGGACGACTTTGGGACAGCCAACCAGCTACTCTCCCTCCTACAGGTCCCCGCAAGATTCTCGGGCCAGCTCATGCTCGACCCCCTCCTAAACCAGGGGCACCCTGCCCTCCCAACAGCCTACTGGGGCAACAACAAAATAGCACTAAACTACGCGACCACCATCAACATAACAACCCATAGGAACGTGAGAATCTTAGCCGCATCCTCACCCTTCTCGTACCTGGACCTGAACCTCAACAACCACTACGACAAAGATGAACCGGCAGGACCATTTCCCATAGCAGTAGAGCTCAACATCGGGCCAGGAAGACTAGTCCTAGTCTCTGATCCAAGCATCCTAATAAACACCATGGTCAACAGAGAACAAAACAAACAATTCGTCCTTTATCTTTTAGGAGGCAAAACGCCGGCAATAGACGACTCACACTGGGAAAAGAACCTGCACGCAGAGGTCAGAGACCTCCTGGCAAAGGCCTGGCTAGTCGCCTCCTCTCCCGAGATAAAGTACTCCCTAGCGATCTCTCTAGCAGTTTTCGTCGCGATTCTCAACAAAAATTTATATGCTAAAAAGCCAGCAAAGTCTTAGCGTTCCGGTGACTCCCTTGGAGAAGCTAAACCTCAGCAGAAGCAGGCTTAATCTTCTCATATACCAAATAAGGGAGTACTTCGTGGGCTACGAGGACATAGTAAACCTACTAGCCGTCGCACTCCTCACGGAGGGGCACATACTAATAGAGGGGCCCACGGGGACAGGAAAAACACTACTTGCAAGAGTCTTTGCAGGAAGCATTGGCGGAAAATTCTCAAGGATCCAGATGACCCCGGATCTCCTCCCAGCAGACATCATTGGCACAGCCTACTACGACATGCAGACGGCAACGTGGAAGACAAAGCTGGGGCCAATCTTCGCAAACGTTGTAATGATAGACGAGCTTAACCGTGCATCCCCGAGGACTCAGAGCGCACTCCTAGAAGCCATGCAGGAGAGGCAGGTATCAATAGAGGGAAACAACTATCCTCTGCCAAGACCATTCCTGGTCATAGCTACCAGGATACCCGTTGCAGGTGAGGGGACGTACGAGCTGCCCACAGGCGAAATTGACAGGTTCTCTTATACCGCCTCTATACCAGGCTTCGACCTAGAAGTTGAGCGCGAAGTCCTCAAAAGGATAGACAAAATAGAGGAGCTAGCGGTAAAAAGCGTCGTCACCCCCGGAGACATAAACATGATGATACAGGAGGTGAAAAAGGTGTATGTCTCCCCAAAAGTGAGGGACTACATCCTGTCGCTCGTCTCCTACGCCAGAAGCGCCGAAGAAGTGGACTCAAAGCCAAGCACCCGCGCAGCAGTGTGGCTAATGAAGGGCGCGAGAGCACTAGCATACCTCAGTGAAAGGCCATACGTCCTCCCAGACGACGTCAAGAAGATAGCTCCATTCGTCCTCAGGCACAGGATAGCTCTAAAGCCCGAGTACCAGCTCGACGGGCTAGCACCGGAAGATATAATCAGAAGGGCTCTCTCAGAGGTAGAGGTTCCCAAAACGTGAAGGCGACACAGAGAGGAAAGCAGCTTGCAGCAATCGCGCTATCAGAGCTAATCCTTGGAGCAGTCCTCCTCGACCAGCTAATCGTGGCCTCTTCGCTCGCGATCCTCCTCATGCTAGCCCTCGACCTATCCTCACTCATCATCCGGGAAAGGAAGTTCCTCAAACAATTCGCCAAGGAGAGCCAGGCGAAAATAACTATCGAAGCTGTAGCTGGGCGTGAGAAGAAGATCCCCCTAGAGCTCCCCGGAAAGCCTAGGCCTGTAGAGATCCACGCAGATAAGGCTTGGTGCCGAGTAAGCGAAGACGAGAGAGCAATAATCGTTAAGCCCCCCCACTTTGGAAAGCACAGCGTAAAAATTAAGGCAACCATACCTTCGCTTGGAAGATGTTTCGAAAAAGAGATAGAGACACCAATAGAGCTTGAAGTCACAGCCCTCCCAAAAGCGCTAAAGTTCCTGGCAATAGCCATCGGAGCTCTAAGCGAGATAGGAGAAAAGGAAGAGGGGAGAAAGCCCAGCAAGACGGCGAGAGGAGGAACAGACTACAAGGGGCTAAGAGAATACACCCCAGGGGACAAGCCCAAATACATCGACTGGCCCCACACAGCGAAGCACCTAAAACCCATAGTGAGAGAATACGCCTCCAGCGAGGGGGCAGTCACCCTGCTAGTGAACGAAGACACCACAGGTCCCCAAACCTCGGACTTCATAGCATCCGCAATCCTCACAGTAGCACTAACAGCACTAAAAACAAGCACACCGGTAAGCCTCGCCACAGTCTCCCGAGGCACATTGGCGTCATACGGGGAATTAGACCCGAGAACCCTCCTCCTCTACGCGACAAAAAAGTCAATCGAACTCCTAGGCATCAACTACGAGCTCCTAGAATACGTACAGCCACTACCCACAGAGAAGCTCTCCTCAATACTCAAAGCCCTAGAAGCCTCGCAACTCCTCGAACCAGTCCGCAGACGCTTCCTGGAAATACACTCCCTGCTAGGAAAAACACCACCAGAAGCCACCGTACTCTACATAGGCACACTAACATCCAACACCTACCTAATCGCGGACCTGGTACACGAAGCATCCAAGAAGAAAATACGCACAATTATCGTCGCGAGCCCAAAGCCTTGGGAAGACCTCCCAAGCCAGGAAGAAAAAGAACTGGCGAGGAAAACCCACGAAAAAATGTTAACATTCCTAAGCCGCTACTCAAAACTCCACTTCACGACTCAAAACCTGGAGCGTGAACTAACACCCCTGCTGCTGAAAAGCAGGGCCTCTTAGACTAGGCGCGCTGCGGAAAGCATCAAGTAGCGAGCGCCAGCCCCCTGAGCAGCTTCCACTATTACACGGGGAACCACACGACTACCCATGCCTCCACAATAGCCGTGATGAAATCGGCCGCGCTAAAACACCAAAGTTACTCACGGCAGCGCGCGCGTCGCAATCATACTTGGAAACCTAGCACCAGAAAGGGTCGTAGAGTACTACGGGGACGGCTCCTGGCTTGGCTTGAGAGCGCGCTAAAAAAAGACGACCCACGAATAGGCAAGCCATGGGACTGGCATCATCCACCACACAAATAGAAAATCTTAAGCGCCTGGGCGCCTGCATAAAATTTATATGTATTTCTCTAATTGTAGGGATGTATGCCGTCCTCTACCTCTGCGCCTGTGCCTCCAATGCCTTCTCAGATCCAAATCACGCCTAGCCTCGTTTCCGCCGCCTACAAGCGTTCGCTACGCTACGGTGCCTTCTGGAGGCTCAGGCCGGAGGAGAGGGCAATCCTCCTTTTGGCCAGGAGGCTAAGGGCAATAAAGAGCCCGGCCCTCCGAGAGGCAATACTCAAGATCCTAGAGAAAGTCTGGCCCTCCAAGGCAACAATGATAAAGGCCTATGAGGAGGGCCTAAAACTACTAGCCAGGAAAATCCAGCTGGCGCTTACTATTGGGGCGACCCATATAGCAGAGGCACTCAAAAAAGCCAGTCTGGAAACAATCAAAACCCTAGGAATACAATACATAAACACACCACTATTCTACAGAGGCTAGGAGATGAACGCCTCGAAACAGTATCCAGTAAATCGGCAAGGAAACATCCGAGAACAAAGCAGGGCGATACCTTGCCCGAAGACACCCTAGCAACCCGCCCAGCCGACAACCTAACAGTAATCGTGCCCACCCTAATGGAGGAAGAAGCAATAGGCCCGGTTCTAGACGAGCTCCTACAAAACGGCTACAGGAACATAATCGTCGTAGACGGCGGAAGCACAGACAAGACAAGGGAAATAGCCATCTCCAAGGGAGTCAACGTCTGTATCCAGCCCGGCAAGGGCAAAGCAGACGCGCTACGATACGGCATATCCATAGCAAACACAGCACTCGTCGCAGAAAGGGACGGCGCAC
>Ga0080004_1086062_pt1 | contig 15133 bp, 11 predicted proteins | sample WasSprMetagenome_FD_69207 | JGI IMG/M metagenome (GOLD analysis project Ga0080004, IMG submission 69207) | Sulfidic aquatic microbial communities from Washburn Spring, Yellowstone National Park, USA - WS (SPADES assembly) (version 2) | ecosystem: Environmental > Aquatic > Thermal springs > Hot... | reverse complement strand
ATAAGGGAATCGGAGTAATAAAGAACTTTCTAAAGGAAGGTGCGATAGCGTCAACAGTCTCACACGACTCCCATAACATGGTTGTTGTAGGATCAAACTTACCCGACATGTGTGTTGCCTCAAACAAGCTTATCGAAACACAAGGTGGCATCGTCGCTGTAAAAGATGGAGCCATCATATCTCTAGTGGAACTTCCCGTTGGAGGAATAATGTCTGAAGAACCTGTAGAAAAGTTAGCTGAAAAGGTTTCAAAATTTAGGGAAACCTGTAGACGACTTGGCGTAATAGAATACCCCACTTCAATACTGTCTATCATGGTTTTATCTCTTCCAGTAGCACCATGCATAAGAATAACAGACAAAGGCATATTTGACGTACTACAAAACAGACTACTACCACTTTTTGTTACAGAATAAAATTGGAAGCCTAAAAAATTATACAAAAGTGCACATGAACAAGACCTGACTTTTCAGCAAAAATTTTCATCTCCTTCTACCAACAACCCCCAATTATTTTCCCTCAAATAAATATAGACAATTCTCTCTCCATCATAAGAGTCTGCTCTCATCTTTAATCAGTGCAAGCAAACAAGTATCCCCTTTCTTGAGAAGACGTTACACTGCAAGAAATTCTTCAATTTCTTTTCCAAGTACCAGCTTTATTGCATGTTTTTCAGCCAAAGCTTTTAATGCTTTAACAGCCTCCTCCGTGGGTCTGGCAACAGATAATATTATCATTTCAGGCTTATCATATTTTTCCTCCACAATCTTTACACGCTTTAGAAGCTTCTCCACTTCAGCTTCAGCCTCTCTAGCGTCTTTCACGCTTACAGTAGCCTCCACCACTCCTCTCTATCTCCTCCAAAAACTTAAAATGCCACTCCAAAGGAACACCATCCAAACCCATACACCACCTAGGCATACAGGATATTTCAACCTAAAGGACAATATATAATTTAATTCACAACTTAACTCAAAAATTTTATAGCACGCACAAAAAGGAATAAAAATAGTAATAGAGTTATATCTTTTCATTAGATAGCAGGAGCAGTAGGAAAGGCTGGTGCATGAAGAATATCATAGGAAGGCTGTCCTAGAATGGTTAGATAAGAATGTGAAAATGCTTGTCGAAGATATAGTGTAATCAAATCGGGAACTTAAAAAAGATTCTTGAAAATTTTTTAAAACGGATGCTGGAAAATTTGCAGTATTCGCCAGTTTCTGTAGTGTAGCTGTGACGATTACGAAAAGATCTTTTCTTTATACATCTGTGGGATGATCCTCCATAAGATTTGGAAATTGGTCTCTATTTAAAATACCTAGTCTGTAAATCTTAAACTGTTCGACAACTGGATTATTGTATCTAATCTACTCGTTTCGCAATCTCTTTTAGAAGCTGTCGATCTTTATCTAGGTTACTATAAAGCCTGTATATATCACGCCATGTTACAATCCTAAGCCTTCCAGAAATTCTTGCAAACGCTCCCTTGATGCGAGGTTCAATGAGCTTTCTAGCCCTCTCACTATCACTTTCATCTTCTATGACAAGATATAATTGCTCTGGTCTCCAAGAATCATAAGCATGAGATAAGCTTGACAGAGCATGATCAACATTACCTGACAGTTCAATTTCGAAAACCTTTAGTGGAGAATGGTGAGTCTCATAGTCTCTCCATGTCACATCGCATCTATAGGCTCTGTCAGGAGTCCACTCCTCCCTCTTAACATGAAAATCCAAAATCTCGCCAATCTCGCAAATCATACTGACGATTCTATTATGCGAAAAACCTTCACTCTCACCTTGGACTTCCTTACGAGCTTCACCCTCAACTCCTTTACTTCCTCCACAGTTTCTTTTCCACCTAAAATAAGATAATATCTGCCATCACTTTCGCCAACAACCTTCAAAGCTTTCAGCCATGACAGTCTAAACCTAACCTGGGAATCACCCTTCCAAGAAATTTTGAGCTCCATAAACTTCCTATAAAGTTCATCAACGGTCATCGGCTTCTCCCCTATCCAAGACAACATCTCATCAATACCACAAATATTATTCCTTAAACATTCTATGACAAGATTTAAATCTCTTGTCTCAAGGAAACGTCTACCCTCTTCAGTCAGTTCACATATTCCATTCTCATTTTTCCTAGCTAAACCCATGTTGAAAACAGTCGCCCTAAGCGAACTTCTGGTCCATTCAACACGACTTCCAAACCTTTCACTAACCCAAGAAGCAAGCGAATCAAAAGAGGGTGATTCATCACGAACCTTCACAAGGATTTCGGTAAGTACTTCTAAATACTTTTTCTCCCCACCGGGAAGAGGCCAGAACCCCCAATAACAATTCTGTAAAACCATGATTTTCCTAGAACAGTTAAATTCCAAGTATTATATAAGGATTTCAAACGTGCGAATTAAACGTTTTAGTAAAAGATTTATCCTTGTGATTTTAATTCAAATACTGTGACCGGAACAGAACATGGGTTTAAGCGAGCCGTCACTGAAATAATTTCAGGATTCATTTTATCGAGTTTACTAAACGCACTCATAACAAGCAGCCCAATACCCAAAGATTACATCTAAATGTTTGAAATTCTTAACCTAGTATCCACAATTTGTCTTATACCTGTTTTACCCTACTGGGGAACAGCCTACCTTATTGGATGGCTACTTGGTGTTACAACCTTATTAAATTCAGGATTTATCGGACCCCTTGACCTCTTCATCTTTTTCATCATTTCCATAATCATTTTAATTTTAAGAATATCAAAATCCTAATTTAATCAATGACAGATTACTTCTAGCAAAAAACCTTTTATATATAATTGCCAATCATCTTGACTGGATTAAGAATGTCACATTCAATGGACAAGTTTATGCCTGAAGAAAAGTTTAACATCCCTTCTTCAGGCAAACGTTTTATCGAATCTGTAAGGTTCCCTTTTCCTGAAGTCAGTGAAGCCTCAAGAGTGGAGAAAGGTCCTGGCAGACCACCACATTGGGAAATGATTTTCTGGTGGACAAGAAAGCCTCTAATCTCAGCCAGAGCAGTTATAGCAGGATCCCTTCTACCAGATGAAACAAGCAAAACAGAATTCTTGCACAATATAGGGATAGGAGTCAAGAAGACAGCACACAACATTAAACCATCATACCACTTCGAGGGAGTAAAACTGCTTGACCCTTTCGCCGGATTCGGCAGCATACCTTTAGAGGCTCTAAGACTCGGTTTAGACGCAGTCGCAGTCGAACTTCTACCAACAACATATGTTTTTCTAAAAGCAGTACTAGAATATCCCACAAAATACGGTAAAAAACTTGTAAAAGACGTTAAAAAATGGGGTGAATGGGTTACAGAAAGGCTAAAAGAAGACCCCATAATCAAAGAACTCTACGAACAGGATGTAGCAGTATACATTGGAAGCTGGGAAATAAAATGCCCAAACTGCGGCAGATGGACACCACTAATAGGAAACTGGTGGCTTGCAAGAGTAAAAGGAAAAGAAGGATACGAGCGACTAGCATTCATGAAACCAAAAATTGCAGAAGATAAAGTGGAAATCGAAATCGTAGACCTAAACAGAATATATGGAGACAACGCCGTAAAAAAAGCAAAAGTTGAAGAAAACAAGATAAACATCGAAGGAAAAGAATACAGAGTTCCAGAAGCCAACATAGAAGCAAGAAGAGAACTAGGCATATGCCTACACTGCAGCCAACCAATAATGCAAGTTGACCCAAAAACAGGAAAACACTACACTGAAACAAAAAATCTTCCAAAAGAAGTTAAGGAAAGTCTAAAAAGTTACATAAAATTCGCCCTCGAACTATACAACAAGGATCCAGGCTACGGCACAAACACCGAACTTCCACCATGGACAAACGGGACACCAGCAAGACAAAGACTACTCGCCAAAGTCAAAACCATAAAAGGAGACTTAGAATTCGAACCATGCACAGAAAAAGACCAAGAAAAACTCGAAAAGGCCATGGAAGAGGTGAAAAAACTTATGGATGCAAACGATTCAGACGTGCCAAGAGAATCTCTATGGAGATATACAGCTAGTGGCGGGGGATGTCTAAGCATATGGGTGTGGGGGTTTGACAAATTTTATACGCTCTTTAATCCACGCCAGTTCATAACCCTCATAAAACTCGTCAAGCTAATACGCGAAGCAGGCAAACAAATAGAACAAGAAAAAATCAAAGAAGGATTAGATCCAGAGAAGGCACAAGAATACGCGGAAGCAATAACAACTTACCTAGCAATAGCATCAATAAAGCAAGTAGATCATAACACCTTGGCTACGTGTTGGCATCCTGTTCTATTAATTATAGCTCACACACTATCGATGAGAGGCATTGCAATGATGTGGAACTGGACTGATGAAAATCCATTGGTAAGGTTTACAGGTTCATGGATTAGAAGCTTAGAAAATATTGTCGATGGTTTGTCTTATCTTATTTCTGCTGTCTCTAACAGTCCTAGTAATGTTAAAGTTTTGCTTGATGATGCCACTATATTAAGAAATCTTAATTCTGACAGCAAGTTTGACTTAATCGTTACTGACCCGCCTTATTATGATGATGTCCCTTATGCTGAACTTAGCGACTTCTATTATATTTGGATTAAAAGGGCTTTAAGCGATGTTGGAAACGGACGCCTTGTGCCAAGATTTCTGCCTGAAGCATTCTTTGAGAAAGTTGGCGACAGCTGGGTTGAGGTTTCAACTCAGTGGGAGAAATATGCGTTAAGTGAGGTTAGTCTCAATCCACCGAGGCTCGGGTCGAACGTTGAATACAAGGATGGTGTGAAACACTTCCAGAATCTTCTTAATGCCTCGTTTGCCACTATGGCTTCTAGGCTTAGAAATGACGGTCTACTTGTGACATATTATGCTCACACTAGCCCTGACGCTTGGAAGGCTCTACTGGGAGCAGGCTGGCTTGCCGCCAGCTTAAGGGTTACGAATGCTTTTCCTATCACTACAGAGTCTGCGGAAAGTGTTGTCTCGAGAGGTAAGCTTTCCATGGACACGAGTATTGTTGTTGTCTGGAGGAAGGGGGCTGAAGGCACAGTAAACGCTTCAGAACTCTATGAGAGAATGGCGGAGGAGTCTGCTGACAGGGCTAAACAGATGCTTGACATGGGTATTACAGGAAGAGACCTTATTGTGGGAACTCTTGCCGCAGCCTTGTCTGTGGCCACACGCTATCGCAAGATTATGGTAATGGGTGAATTGAAGGTTGAAGAGCTTGTCGACAAGTATGTTTATCCTGCAACATATCTCGGTTTGGCAAGAGCGTTGGCGAGGAAGGCTGAGTTGAAGGATACGGTTAGAAGCTCTGATGGAATGTTCTACCTCCTCGTAAAATCTGTTTTTGCTGGAGCGAAGAAGAAGATTATTGAAAGCACTGATGCAAGAATCTTTTCTATCGGCACGTCTCTCGACTTGGAAGCTGCAGCAAAGTCTCTGAAGCTTTTGGGTTCGAGTGAGAGGGAGGCTGGTGCGAGGGTGGCTAAGGCTAAGACGCTTACCCTAATGGAGCCGTCTTCAAGTGAAAGGTCTAAGCTGATGGAGTTGCTTGAAACCAGGGGTGTTGGAGTCTCATCTCCTAACATAAGGTGTTCTGTTGACGCCTTACACTTCATAGAATATTTGGCAGTATCATATTCTAGGGAAGAGTTCAGGCGTAGGCTTGAAGAGTTGAAGGCGAAGTTTGCTTCCCATGTTCAAGAAGCAATTATTTTGGCGGAAACAATGTCTAAGGTTCTGCCTGAAGAGGATGTTGAAAAGGCATTATGTGAACGTGTTACAGAATATCTTAAACCATACTATCCTGAACTCAGCAAGGGTGTGAGGTGAAATTGTTTGGGGGTTAAGAGTCTGATAGAAAAAGGTTCCATAAAAGTTTGGAAGGATGTATTCGACTCAAGGTTCGATGATAAGGCTGCACCAGACTTCGGTGACGTCGTGAGGGGGGAGGAAAAGTTTTTCTACAGTGATCCGGAGCAGTTCTTCAAGCGCACCTACCTAACAGAGTCCATGAAAAACCTTATTGAAGATGTTGCTGAAACCTTGAAGGCTGGAAAGGGTGGAGCAATATTTCTTTTAACATCACTTTTTGGTGGAGGAAAGACTCATACCCAAATCTGCCTATATCATGCATTTAACTTTCCAGAAAAGCTTATGGAAGTTGATCGAACTCTTGCTGCAAAGGTTGCTGAAGCTGGAACACCTCTTATTGTGGCCATAGACGGGAGTAGAAGTGATCTAGCACCAACTCCATCCACACCATTCAAGACTGAAGGTTTTACTATAAGAACCATTTGGGGTATGCTGGCCTACAGGCTTGGAGCCTACGCTAAAGTAAAGCATATTGACAGCCCCGACTCTCCCGCCCCACAAGTTGATCTGATAAGAGAAATGCTTTCTGAAGCGAAGGGGCCAGTAATGATACTCATGGACGAAATTGTCCACTACGTATTCAACATGTGCAAGTCTAGTGAACTCAAGGACTACGGGGAAAAGGTTGTCCTGTTTCTAGAATATCTTGCAAGGGCTGTTGAAAGTGTTCCCAGAACAGTGTTGGTAGTATCCATACAAGGTGAATATAGGGTTTACGAGGGTGAAAGACGCTTCATTGAAGAGGGCATATTCAAGGATATTCCTGGAAGAATCTTACGCGCTTTAAGCAGGGAGTCGACGAGAAACATTGTTCCAGTATCCCCTGACGATGTAGTTAAAGTCTTGAACAAAAACATCTTTGAAACAGTGTCGGAAGAGGACGCTGTAAAGGCTAGAGATAGAATCTATGAAGTTTACCGTGAAATGCCTGACCTTTTTGGTGTAGAATCTGACTGGCAGTTTTCCGTTGAAGAATCTAAAAAGACTTCTTCAGCAAAAGAAACTTACCCATTTCATCCAAAATATGTTGAAGTTTTAGAAGAGTTTGTTACAAGAAACAGGGATCTCCAGAAGACGAGAGACGCTATAAGGATAACGAGGAAAGTAATAAGAAATCTTCTCAGGAGAGATGAAGATGCGTGCTTTATCATGCCATGGCACATTGACTTAAGAGACAGGGACATAAGGCATAGGGTTCTAACGGAAAGCAGGAGAGAGTTCGTGGACGTGGCAAACAGGGACATCGTAAGTGAGGAGGGAAGGCTTGGAACTATAGGCTCATGTTCTAAACCTAATCTTTCATTAAAGATAGCGACCTCAATACTACTGAAAACATACACGTACGAAACTTTCAAGGAGCCTTTGAAGGTTTTCCCAGACCTTAAGGCTGTCGCGCTCATGGTTTACGAGCCTGAAACATTTTCTAGAGAAGGATGGGAACCTGTTGACATAAAGAATATTCTTGAAGAAATGTACGGCCTTCTCCCTCACCTTGACTCTGAGGATGGGCGATATTGGTTCACACCATATCCTTCTGTTATAGAGTACGTGGAAAAACTGGCGGAGGAGAAGCTCAGGGGACCAAGGATTGAACTCTATCACATGCTAACTGAAAGTGTGAAAAAGGTTCTTTCTAGGGGAGAAGGTAGAAGAAGTTTGGTGGCTGAACAGAGTGAAGTCTTCAGCGAGAAAAATACTTTAGTTGTAGGTGTTGGTGACGAAGTATTCGGTCTCCCGTCTGTACCAGATTCTCCAGCAATAAAGCTTGTTGTACTGGTTAAGCCTGCCGTAGAAGAGGAGGATGTGAGGAAAATTGTGCTTATGGCAGGCGGGTCCGGTAAACGTGTTTACAGGAACACGGTGGCAGTAGTTTGTCCATCTCCGAAAGCTGACTTCGATGGTCTACTAAAGTATGTTGCGAAAATAAAGGCTGCTAAAGAGGTTTTAGACTCAATTGGAGAATACTATACTGATCAAGACATCAGAAACCTTCAGATAAGCAAGCTTAAAAAATATATTCAGAACATTGAGTCCAGTTTATCTCAGCAGATTCTTACAACTTTCACTAGAATCGCGTATCCATTTAAGAGGGATGTGATGGATGACATAAGGTGGACTGACACTATAGCATCATCTAGTTTAATAGCCCAAGTTGATGCTGGCTTGAAGGATCCAGGAACCGGTCCAAAGATAAAGACCGACTTCACATTCAGCGACTTAAACACTTTCCTGAAAAACAATCTAGGCTGGGACCTCGTAGAGGATTCAAGTGTTAGGGAAATGAAGGATATTGTTGAAGTATTCTATAAAACTTCTTCAGCGCCTTTTACGACAAGAAAGGCTGTCGAGAACGCGATAATAGAAGGTCTAGAGCGCCTGGATATAGGTGTGAAGGTTGAAGGTAAGCTGTTTTGGAAGCGTGTTGGGCCAGATGACGGTGCAGAGATTCTGCAACAGATAAAGGATAATGCGGAAATACTCTCCTACCATAACGCGGCTGAAGAGCTTATGAAAAGTCTCCTTTCAGAAAGTGGGGAAAGAAAGGTTGGGAAACAGGTTCACATCATAAGTTATGCTGTAGAGTTCGCTGGAAAGAGGATGGACCTTGAACACCTTGCTAGACAAGAAGGTTGGCACAAGATACTGAAGGAGGGTGTGATCTTGAGGGAAGAGCGTGTGATCGAAAAAGGCTTTGTTCTAAAGCTTGAGCCATGCATTCTAACATTAAAGCCTGGAGATGAGGCTAAGACGATTGTTTTAGTCGAACCTATAGAAGAATATTTGGAGGAAGTTAGGCTTGAAGCGGAGGCTGGAAGTGTTGAGCCAACTGAAGGTAAGCCTCCACTGAAAGCAGTATGGACTGTTGGAGTGCTTGATCCCGGAGAATACAATTTTAAGGTCAAAGCAGTTTCCCAAGATGGAACCTCTTCTGAGGCAGTCTTATATGCTAGGGTTGAAAGCTTAGAGGAGGATGTAACGGTAAACACCTTGAATTTAACTCATGTCGGCGCTAAACTTTTGAGCATCTCGCTTCCCAACATACTTACGGCAAAGATGGGATTGGAAACTGTTTCGAAGTTGAACCTTAAGGCTAGTGCAAGCTTAATGATTGAGGTTAGTGATAACATAATGTTTTCGGGCAAGGGGTTGGATGTTAGGCTTGCAGGTCTATTTGTTCAAAAGTTTGATGACATATTTAGAGCCTTGTCTACTCTCGCGCAGGAGGCCAAGGTGGATGTCCTGATAAAGTTCGAGGAACCAGTAGTGTTAGATTCACAGAAGATAACTTCTCTAACCATACTCTATGGGAAAGCAACGTTTAAGGTGAGAGTTAAAAGGTATGAGTGAACAGGCTCTAGAATCCATATCGTATGTTATCGTGTTTAGAGGTAGTAAGGTGTCCTTTTTCTGGACTCCTGAACCTAAAAGGCTTGTCAGGGAACTGATGGACCTTCAAGTCAAGGTGCCGTTTAGGGAACTTTCTTGGCTTGCCGAAAACATGTCGTGCACGATTAGAGGTAAGAGAATATATGCTCAAAGTTTAGACTGCTATAATAGGCTAATAGTTTACGCATGTGTTAGACCAAGTTTAAAGAATCCGGATAAAGCTAAACATTTAGCTTTGCATGTTCTAGGAATGAATAATATTGATGCACATTATTGGGCTTCAAGGTTTAGGGAAATATGGTGGGGGAGCAGGAGCTTTAGGCCTTTGATGAAACCTGTTAGAGCCTTCAAACTCTTCTTTAACATAGAGTGAGCTTAAATGGAGCTGGGGGAAGGTGTTAAAGTCCTTGTCTCAAACGTTATGAAAGAATTCTCTTATCACCCCCTTTTCTCACCCTACCTTAACACTTCAAGAAACAATCCTCCACAGCAGTATATTCACCAGTGTGAGGCTGTTGGGCGTCTTGCTCTTAGAAAGCCGATTAGGATTCTCGTGGGCGACGAAATAGGGCTGGGTAAAACTTTGACAGCTCTAAGCATAGCAAAGTATCTTGAAAGGATCGGGAGGATTAAGAGATGTCTTATAATTGTTCCAAGGGTTCTTGTTGGACAGTGGCAAAGGGAACTTTCGAGGATGGGTTTTCCAGACTCTAGAATTAAAAACATAGAAAGGTACACTCTCGAGTTTCTAAAGATGCAGGGTTTCCCAGAAGGATACTATATTGCCTCAATGGATCTTCTTAAAAGAGGTGAACGTATCCAGGAGATTGTTAGAATCCCATGGGATCTTGTAATAGTTGATGAAGTGCACAAGTTCGGGTTTAAAACTCAAAGGTTCAAGGTTCTAGGAAAAAATCTTGTTGAAGCCAAACCTAGACGTGATGTAGTTTTTCTTTCGGCTACACCCCACCGAGGTGACCCAGGGGACTATATTGCAAGGCTTCAGCTTCTTGACCCATTCTTAGTGGAAGGCTGGCGTCGTCTTGACAGTAGTCAATTTTATAATGTAACTCATGGTGCAATCATTTACAGGAGGACAAAGGAGGATGTTAACAGGGTCTATGAGTGTAGAGAAGTTTTTCCTCCTGCAAAATTTTATGCAAATGTTATCGCTACAAGAGATGATGAGAACGAGTTTGTAGCCCGTCTTGTAAACTTTCTGCACACCAAACTTGTAGAATTCGCCTACGAGAAAGGTGTTATAAGTAGTGAAGTGATACCTCTTCTAACAGTCTTAATATTCAAGAGAGCTTCATCAAGTCCATACGCTGCTATGACAACGCTGGAAAGACTTTTGGCGAAGAGGGCTGAGCCAGAATTTTATGAAGAGCTTATAGATAGTGTAAAAAGTTTCCTTGGAACTGGATACGAGGACTACGAGTACGAAATGGATCCGGAGGAGGTTTTTAATGAATTCTTGGACATGGCTTCCCCCCTCTTAAGCGAAAAGGATAGGGATGAGATAAGAAGTTTGAGGGATATGGCTAAGTCCATAATGGAGAAGGGTGACAGCAAACTTAACGCACTAGAATCTCTGATAGAAGATGTTATAGCAGAAGATGGGCTAAAGATGATAGTTTTCACCGAATACAAGGATACACTTGAATATCTAAGGGAAAATTTGGAGAAAAGGCATCCAGAATGGAAGAAGATGATAATAGAATTAAGCTCTGAAGAAACAAGAGATGAGAGAACATTCCAGACGCTTAGAGACAAGTTTGAAAGGGATCCTGGGGCACGAATTCTTTTGGCGACGGACGTTGTAGCCGAAGGCGTTAACCTTCAGGTCGCCAACATCTTAGTCAACTATGAAATACCTTGGAGCCTCATAAAGGTGGAGCAGAGGATAGGCAGGGTATGGCGACTTGGCCAAAAAAGGGAAGTGGAAGCATACATGCTTTTTACAACAAACGTAGCCGACAAAGCTGCATTAAACTCAATGTATGAGAAGTTGGCTAACCTGAAGAGGGCTGGTCTCCAGCCTAGGGCTGTCACTGGACAAGAAGTTCTACTATATTCTGATGCTGGAGAACTCGCTAGGCTTCCATCAGTAACCTTTGTTGAAGAGAAGGGGAAAAGGAAGTTTCGAAGAATAACAGAATACAGAATGATCCTCACATACCTAAGAGAGGGGGAGTCTGGGCTAAGCGAGCTTATTTCATCAATAATAAAGGCTAAGCAGGAAGTTGAAGGAGAGCTTTCCTCAAAAAATGTATTGTACAAGCCTAAAACACGCGAGGAAGTAGAAGACACGATGCAACTCCTCGGCTTTAAGACACATCAGATTGTAGAAGATCTCAAAAACCTGATAAAGTCCTCATCAGCATACTATAACATTAAAGTTATAGAAGAAGATGATGGAAGATTAAAGGTTATTTCAGGTCTCGAAATGCCTAAGCCGATAGACTGCTTGGATGACGCTTTTAGTGTTCTTGTAAAGGACAATGTTCCCCAAATTAAAATAACGTTAGCAGCCTACGGTGATATAGTGGACAGGCTAATCATAGTTCCAGTTACAGTTAAAGAAAAACAGAGTGGAAACGTCGTCTACAGAGAAATTGTCGGCGTATGGAGTAATTCCGGAGAAATATTGAGAGGTTCACACCTTCTTAAAATACTATCGGATGCAATACGCAACTGCATAGGTATAGTGGAAGAGGATGCTACAGAACTAGCACTTTCTCTCCAAGCAAACGTTTCCGAAAAAGTAAGGGGGACAATAGCACGCTTGCTTGAACCTCTCACAAGGTACATGAACGCCCTCGAAGGAATTGGGTTAAGGAACAGAAGTGGTGCTTGGGCGAGAATAAACGACTTTACAATTACACTACAAGATTCTGTAGGTTCAATCGTGTTCGTGAAAAAGCCAAGCGCTCCCCAAGAACCTCAGAGCATGGAAGAAAAGGCTAAACTTGAAGCGGAGAAAAAGATGATTGAAGAGGAGGCGGTTAGGATCGTGATAAATAAGGAGAAGGAGGAAGGGCGTTCACCTACAATGGTGTCTCCTGAGTCACACTATGACATAAGAAGTGTGCACATTCAGACTGGAGAAGTTAGGTTAATAGAGGTGAAGGGCCATAAGGGTCAAGAAGTTTATGGGGAGCTGACTGACGACGAAGCTGAGCTTGCGGAGCGGGAGGGTGAAAGATATTGGCTGTACATAGTCTACGACGTAGGAAGCGGTTCTCCAAAGATTTTAAAATACAGGAATCCTTTGAAGACAATGAACTGGAAGGTTTTCGAGAGGAGGGAGAGAAGGTTCTTCCTTTGGCCTAAAGACGAGAGTGAAGAGTAATGGTTGAAGTTGAAGTTTTAGCAGGGTCAAGAAGTATAGGAGGCAATTTTGTGAAAATAAAGGACAGAGATGTGGCTGTAATATTCGATCAGGGTGTAAGGTTTGACATAATGAATAAATACTATTCCATGCATATTACGCCACAAAGTCTGCAAGAGCTCAGAGCATTAGGTATATTACCTCAGCCAGAATGGTACGATGACGCTGAACACGTGTACATTACGCACATGCACTTAGACCATTTAGGAGCACTCTCAAATATTCCTAAGGAGATGACCGTTCACCTGCCAAGTATGAAAGTGTATGAGCAGCAGGAAAGTAGGTGGAAACTTTCACCAACGTGGACGGCCCTACTTCCAAGAAAATACTATGTGAGCGTTGAGGAATTGAATCCTTTAGAGGAGGACCAAAACAACGTAATGCCAGTTCCCGTATCACACAGCGCTTACCCATCTTATGCACTATTGTACTTTGGAAGAGACGAGACAATATTGTATACCGGAGACTTTAGACTGGAAGGGTTCCTAACAAAACGAGAATACTCTAGCATATATGGTTGCGGAAGTCTCCTAGAATTTTTGGAAGAGAATAGGGACATAAAGGTTGAAAAATTAATAATAGAAGGAACAAATTTTGGGTCAGACCGGTTCCCATTACCACCGGAAGACGCAATAAAAACAATAAGGAGGATCTTATCAAATCATTCTCCCGTGATTGCGACAATGCATAGCCTAGACCTTGAGTATGCTCTTGCCCTGCTCAAACTAGCTTCAGAGCTTAACATAAAATGCTACATAGTGTCGGAATCGATAGCAAAATTGATGGAGGATTCAGCAAATCTTCCAACAGAACCTGAAGCAATAGAAGAATATGTTCAAAACCTATCATTTCTAAAAAAGAGGCCGATAGCGGGCACGGAGGACAGGTCAATATATCTGGTATCCTACAGAGAAATAGTTGACTTCATAAGGTCGTTGGCATCACATGAGAAACTTTCATCAAACATGGCAGCAATACTTTCAGAGCCTGAACCACAGGTCGAGGAGTCGACAGAATATGACATAATCGCAAACTGGTTTTCCAGAATGCAAATAAACGCCTATGGGGTAAGAGTTTCAGGGCACTATTATCCGTATCAGCTGAAAACAATATTAGAAATCATTAAGCCTAAAAAGATAATACCTGTACATACATTAAACCCACAGTATTTTCGTTCTCTTTAATGAAGAATTAACGTTCAATAGAATTATATTAATCATGTTATAAAAGATTTCACTTGAATAATAAAATGTGTCATCAAAAGTAGAGAATACTTTAACGATATTGGTGCATAATAATATTAACAATGTTCATTTTTGATGTATATTGGTACGTAGGAAAAGTTCTGGAAGAACTAATTTAAGTGGTAAAGAAAGGTTTCGCCCTTTAACAGAATTTGGTTTCATTGACATAAACTCCAAGGAACATGTCCAAAAAGATATTGAGAAAAAGCATTGCCGAGAGAATAAGGAAAGCTTTAAGGTCATAATAAAATTATCAGGTGATGGAATCTACTCAATCTATGACTCCCGTAATCCAAGCTTTGTGCGTGGAGCACTTGATTACATCAGCGTCTTATCTATTTTAGCAGACATCTACGGTTTTACGTCAAATGAGGTTGATAATGATACAGTTGAAAAAATAAGGTGCCTAAACGTAGGAGAATCAGTAGTGCTCTCATATAATGGGTAACATTTAAGTTAATTGCTTAAATTGGTGTCTCTCTTTATACATTAAAAGCCTACACTACTATTATAAATTCAGGTTATATGGAGAGATTATTGACCGTTTTAGATTATGTTTAACTCTTCCTCCACTACCCCCTCACGCTTTTTCCTGTAAACTTTAGCTCTACCATTTTTAAGGGAAACAATTATGTGGAAGTAGTTAGTCCAAGCTTTTCCTTTTTCCTCATCCTCTTTTGACCAGTATGGTTCCCAGAATGGGTGGCTGTGGTAGAATCCGATTATCTCTAGTCCTTCTATTTCAGCTTCTTGGAAGGCTTTTATTTGGTCGGCTGGGTCTATTCTGTATGCTGATTTTGAGTTCAGTATGTTTTTTGCATGATATACTTTTTCCACAACCGCTTCACTATCATGTTTTTTGCCTGCTAGGATTCCGCATGCTTCTATTGGATACTTTTTCTTCGCCTCCTCAAATATTTCGTTTAAATGTGTTTTCTTTATCTTTAGAGTCATATATTTTTCCTAATCATGTTGGTCTTTTTGGTTCATAAACTTAACCATCCTCTGCTATGATAGAGCAATAATATTGTTAATCAGCGCAAGAATACTCGTATAGAAAAACATTCTATTTTTTCAGTTGCCTTTTTTATATTTTGGGCTGGTGGGACTGGTGGGATTTGAACCCACGATCGCCAGCGTTCTGGACTTGGATGTTCCCCAGGCTGGCATCCTTGTCCAAACTAGACGACAGTCCCACAC
>Ga0080004_1079962_pt1 | contig 15140 bp, 13 predicted proteins | sample WasSprMetagenome_FD_69207 | JGI IMG/M metagenome (GOLD analysis project Ga0080004, IMG submission 69207) | Sulfidic aquatic microbial communities from Washburn Spring, Yellowstone National Park, USA - WS (SPADES assembly) (version 2) | ecosystem: Environmental > Aquatic > Thermal springs > Hot... | reverse complement strand
ATTTAATTCTAAAAGAGATTTCTCAAGCCCCTCCCCATCAATACCCTTAATATAGTCTATAGGCATAGCCAATATTTTTTCCGGATGCTTCTCAGCCACCTCTTCAATATCAACACCACCCTCGCTGCTAAAGAGAAGCAGGGATCCTTTAATTTTATAAGAATCTGATACCGTAATACTAACATAGAATTCTCTATCAACATCTAGCTTCTCCTCAACGATGATCTTTCCAACACTCATACCCTTAATCATCTTACCAAACATTTCAGATGCTATAGATACAGCCTCATCGACTGTTGATGCAAATCTTATACCTCCAGCTTTAAGTCTACCTGTAGTAAGGACTTGAGCCTTAATAGCAACACCTTTCCCAATCCCAATCCTCTCAATAACTTCTTGAAAGTCATCAAGTTTAGAAACTGTATAGCCCTCAGGTGTAGGTATACCATGCATTTTCAGGATCTGTTTTCCTTGGTGCTCGTAAAGCCTGACCATAGGCATCTCCAATATAATCCCTACGAAATTAATTTTTAAACTTTCGAGCTGGCCCCATTAATCCACTATTACTTCTAAAAGTTTTGATCATAGTCATTGTTTTCACTCTGATCGCTATAATAGCTATGGTCATACTCCACCGAAGGATTGGAAAACGTAAACCAATCATCCTTAAAATCGAATAAATACCTTCCAGTAATTAAACTCTTTTCATAGTGAGCACGCCCAACTACTAATTATTTCTTTGCTTTCTTTTCCTCATACTTTGTGGATAGGATGTTGGTTTCGGTCCTAAGGTATACTAAGCCCTCATACCCTAAGTACTTCAACGTTAGTCCCGAAGTCTACTCTACACTACGTATCGTTTTAGATGTAGGTTCTACAATTCTTGCTATATTCTTAGCCCTCATTAATATATGGATCTTCCGGGAAGATCTGAAGACTGTTGTTAAAGGACGGATAGTTAGCAGCGTACCTCACTACTTCCCTATACTAGGAGATAGAATCATCAAATCTAAGACCTTGTAACGTTATCAATTCAGGGGAAACATACACTTGAAAAGGTGTGCGAAAAATTGATAAGCCTATGGGTAATTATTTTCGTGGAGAGTTATGGCTACTGAGCCATGCCCGTTCTGTAGAGCAAGAATAGTCCCAGTTATTTACGGGTCTTTCAAGAAGTGCCCTGTATGCGGTGGCGTATGGTATGAGTCTGGAGGAGGCGGAAGAACTACTAGGAGAGGATATGGAGGCGGAGGATCTGGATCAGCAGAAGCATATGCCACCCTTTGTGCATCTGAATAAGCGATATGTGTTGGTTTTCCTCTAATTTAATAGGTTCTCTTGAAGTATTATCGCTCTACGGTATATAACAGGAAATCTTGATTAGAGGGAGGTTTTAAAAGTGATGTGAGGAGGGAGTGTAATGTATGAGGAAGCTGCTCGTAGAAGAGCTAGACGTTTAGGAGCTGCTGCCTTACTACTTTACGCAACAGGTACTCTTCTTATAGTAGTCGGGATAATAGTCGTGGCAAGCTTTGCGTTGAGTTATCTTCCGTCAATTCTAGCCATGCATACAGCTCCAGAAGTGACCAGGTCTATAGCTGGTCTTTTGTTGGTGAGTTTATGCTTTATATTCTTTATATATTTTACACTTTACGCAGGTTTTAAGGGATATCAGGTTGTCTCAAGTCCTGAGCTGTCTGGATGGGATATGCTTGTAAGAAACTTAGGAGAAGTATGTTTTGCAGGTATGTTATTCCTGACAGCCGGAGCGGTCTTAACGCCTGGAGCCGCTCCTCTGTACGCAACAGTTGTAACATTCTTCGTAGCTTCTGCGCTTATAATGGAGTCGACCTTGCTTGTCCCCCAGGCTCACCAGTTAGTGGTTGCAGGCATTTTACTGATAATAGCTGCTACGCTTATAATAATAGGAAAAGCATCGGTTTATTAGTTTTCTTGGAGGATTTTTCCAGCATACAGGTTTTCATGAGGTTGGGGCAACTTCCTAACATGTCTAGGATAGCTTCAGTGCTGCTTATCGACGGATTGCTTTCAGCCATAGCATTCATCCTTGTAGGAGTTGCATTAATAATAAGAGGAGTAGCTTTACATCAATTCATTCCCAACACTATTGCAGCTACTACCGCAGCCATCGGTGGAATCATATATACTTCAGGCTTCGCCTATATACGATTCTCGATAGCCCTTCTCTTATCAGAACTCTTATCCCACGGATCGTGGCTTCAACTTCTAGTTTTCCTAACTTCAACCCCTGTAGAGGTTAGCGGGCAAGCTGAGACCGCTTTCTGGGCATTCTACTATACATCTATTGCGGCCTACTCAATAATAGGTATTGCAGGAATATTAGGTCTTATAGCACTAGCCTTCTCCATAGCTTTCCTAGTCAAATATGTTTTCCCCAGCGTTAGGGTTAGGAAGCATCTTCCTCCACCTCCAGAAGCTAGGAGGTAAGGCAATCGTCTAAGCTATCGATTCAGGTAAGTCTGGAAAATGTGTATTGTGGAAGCAGTGAGAGAAAGCTTCGGTAAATCCTGTAGGTGGAAAGGGGTCCTTGGAAGAGAGAATGTAGTAGAGAAAGGAATGTATTGTCTAGAAGCAGGATATGCAGGAAAGTAGCAGATATTGGTTTGACTCCAATAGATCGAATAGTTGAAGTCGATAAGAATAAAATGACTCTAAGCTTAGCTTGGAAGTATAGAGTCCATATCTACAGATACATGTATCTTTGAGCTTTTACCATGCTTGAATCCATCATGTCTTATCTCTTCCGTCCTGGTCTAGCCTCGATAGTGGACCTGTCTACAGCAACCCTAACATAGCCTCTCATAGATGCTAACTTCTTGAATGCTTATACCGCATGCCTTCATCATGCAATCTTTTAAGCCTCTTCCAAGCAGTCTTATGTGAGCCATACTTTAGAGGTACATCCATCCACCTACAACCAGTAGTATGTATGTGCAGTATACTGTTTATGACAACCCTATCATTAGCCCTAGGCCTACCAACCCTAGCCTTAGGAGGAGGAAGCTTAACAATCTCCTACTCAAAACCACTAAGCCCACGAAACCCCATAAAGAAAACCTAGAAAGAGAAGCTTAAATAGTTTAGGGATAAGATCGTTGTATAATCGCCTATCACTGCTAAGGTAAGTTAAGGGTAAAATTCTCGCTTAATGATTTCATAATCATGTGACCCCAAGAATAGGCTTCCGTCTTTCCTAAGTTTTGCAAGAGCTTTCTCCATCGCTCGAATATCATAAAATATTGCTGGAGGATATTGTTTATCTATGTTTAGGGTCTTATCTCTAACTAGGTCGCCTGTGAGTATGATTGTGCCTTTAGTGGTCTTCACATACACAGCCTGACTGCCCGGGGTGTGAGTATCTTCAAACAATACGCATGTGAGGTTCGGTAATATTTCATAATCACCGTTAAGGATTTCCACACGGTCCCAAAATTCACAACATATGGCTTTTATGTCTTCACGGTCATAGAAGAATGTTCCACCTCCTACCGGAAAATACCTGCCAATAGGTACACATGCATGCTCTAACTCTTTACGCTGGATATAGATCCGAGCATTCGGTAGCTGCCTTATGTAATAGGGGCATAAATGCTCGTAATGGAGATGCGTGAGAATGATATATTTTACTTCCTCAGGATTTACACCACGTTTCCTTATCTCCTCTATTAGGTGCCAGTCTCTCTCGGGATTTGTCTGTTTCGTCCTATGTGGTCCGAGCCCCATTCTTAATCCTTTAGATGCTTCATACATGCCAGTATCCACTAACACATACTCATTCTTCTCTAAACCAGTGATCAAGAACGCTAATAATGGCACAGTTCTTTTTTCTATTGAAGGCTTAAGAAAAACGTCTAAACCAGTAGTTACATCGGCTTCACCTGTATTGATAGGGTATATCTTAACATGTTCCATTAGATATACCTCCAACTTTACGTCATGTTCTTACTGCTATTTATTTTTTCCATTTTAATGCTTAAGACTGTTCTGAAGAATGTAGTGGAGCAATTTTCTTTATTCTTTATATATGACCTCTATGTCTATGATTATTTTACTTATACTCTGTATCTCTCAACTTTAATTTAGCTTGCCGCATTACTTTTATGTATCTCCTTTCCTAGTCCAAGCTAATCCAATGCTAGCCGTCCATTGAGAATGTGTTTTTTATCGGTAAGTAAATTCGATTATTAAACAACCATTTGGGGATCTGAAGGGGCCATGTTTCGTGCCAGGCGCTCTACAAACATAGGATCCCTCTCTAACCTCCGCCCCGATACTTTCATCTATTATTGTCCCCTTGATTATGAAGGCTTCCTCCCAAAAATCGTGTACACTTACTTCTTTAGTCTCTGCGCCTGCATCGAACTTCAGAAGTCGAGTGTATGAACCTGTTTCCTCATCAATGTTTAGTATTTTTACATATATTCCTTTTCCTAATTCACTCCATGGCATATGCATGACGTCCGTCCAATTTTTCTCCTTCTTCATGTTTTGTTTTCACTCCATTTAATATAAGATTCATCTCCAGACTATTTAAGCTTCTTTCTATGGTAAATCTTCAGCTAGAAATTTGCGACCTTAGTGACGCTGGACTAAAGCTACTGGTTTAGAGACGAGTTCATACAATCAAATTTTAGTTTAAAATTTTTTCAGAGTATTTAAGTTTAACATAACTTATACCGACGTTGTCAATTTAAGGCTTAGAGGCCTAGTGCCCATACTTTATTGCTGATGAAGGAGTAGTCTTTAACTAGCTAGGAAAGCCTATCTCTAGGCTACTAGAGGAGTAAAATAGGAAGAGTAATAATACTACAAGCCGCTAGAATGGAGAAGGTTTAAAGTTCTTAGGGAAGTGAGAGACAATAACTTACTCATTTACATAAGTAGTAAGCGTGGTATAGTTGGTCTATGGAGACTCTAAAGAGAGATAAGATATAGAAGAAAGACTTCCAGTATAAGGAACTAGATAATAGAATAATGACTCTTAATCCTAAGGAGGAAAATAAGATAGTTTGACAGATGCTTCCCAAAACCATAAATCAAAAGTTTCAGAGAGATAAATAAAAAGCACAGCCGATAGTCCTCAGGATAGAAACAAAAAATAAAGAATGGAAAGAAGATATGTAGTTACTTCTTGCCTTTGATAAGTTTTATTAGTTTATCGGGTGTTACTGGAGCTTCTTCAATTATTATGTTGTATTGAGATAATGCATCCTCTATAGCGCCCATGATCGCTGATTGTGCTGATATAGGGCCTCCTTCGCCCATGCCTTTTGAGCCTATCTCTGTAAATGGTGAAGGTGACTCAATATGGTCTACGATTATGTTTGGAACTTCTGTCGCGGTTGGTATTAGATAATCCATGTATGTTGGGTTAAGTAGCTGACCATTCTCATCATACACTAATTCTTCATAGAGGGATCCACCAATTCCCTGTGCTACTCCTCCGTGGAGCTGAGCTTCTACTACTGACGGGTTTATCAATTTTCCACAATCGTGAGCCGTGTAATACTCGACCACTCTTGAAACCCCTGTCTCAGGGTCTATTTCGACCAACGCTACATCTACTCCTGTGACATGGGTAGTGTACACAGCACCTGGGTCTCTAGCTGTTATTGGGCTGAACCATGATACTTGTACATCAAATACAGTTTCTCCTTTCTCAAGTAAGTCCTGTGGCATTACGAAACGGGCGCCTGGCCAGAAATAGATGTTACGAGCTACATCATAGATAGATATTCTTTTTGAGGGTTCATCTTTCTTGTAGACTACGCTTTCCTCTATATCTAATTCATCCGGGCTTACACCCCACATATTCGCGACGGTCTTCAGTACCCTCTCCCTTAAAATACGTGCTGCTTTAACTAGGCCGCTTATACCATATGTTGCTCCTCTGCTTGACCAGGGTCCTGCACCAGTAATATCGCTGTCTCCCTCAATTACCCTGATTTCATCCATTTTAACTCCAAGTATGTCGGCTACAACTTGAGCATACGTTGATTCAGACCCTTGCCCTATATCTGTGATGTCGGTGTAGATTTTTACGCCACCCTCTGGAAGTATCGATATTCTCGCACCGCCCTCGATACCGTAATATATGCACCATGGAACAGCGGCGCCGGACGGCTCAACCCATGCAGTTATTCCCACGCCTGCTAACTTCCCTTTCACTATTATATCTTTCTTCTTCTTATTATATTCTGAGTATTTGTTTAAGGCTTTTTTGAGAAGCTCTGGGAAGTTAGCGCTATCATAATGGGGTCCTAGTATCGTCTTGAAGGGATAATCCCCTGGCTGGAGGACATTTCGTCTTATCACTTCTTCTACCGGAATCCCCAGCTCTCTGCTTACATAATAGAAAGCTCTGCCAGTAAATCTTGCTCCAAAATCTTTACCGTACCCTCTGTATGCGCAGAAGAACGATTTGTTCGTGACGACATTAAATACTTCAACTTCTGCACCTTCTAAGTATTTTAGAGGACCTACAGAATAAAGGGCTCCTACTATACCGCAGCCGCATCCACTGCCTCTATTCGTCCCTTCTACGCCTACGTCGACGATTAGTTTGGCTTTGTAGCCGATTATCGTTCCATCTTTTTTAACGGCTACTTCAGCCTCCCATATGTAGTCTCTGTTGTGAGGCTGGGTCATGAAGTTTTCTCTCCTATTCTCAAACCATTTAACAGGTTTTCCTGTAAGTTTGGAAGCAAGTGCAGGAACTACCTCGAACCCCCAATTCAGCTTGTTCCCGAAGCCTCCACCGACGTCAGCGGAGATTATCCTAATATTGCTCTCCAGCATCCTAAGAGCTTTTGCCATATATTGCCTAGCAAGGAGGGGGGCTTGCGTATTGCTATAATGTAGTAATGTGTCAGCCTTTCCATCATATATCGAGACGCATCCACGCGGCTCTATGGGGAAGCCTGAATGTCTAGCCTCACGATACCTGAACTTTATGACTCGATCAGCTCCTTTAAATGCTTCTTCAACGTTTCCACCTTTTACTGTGAAGCGAGATTGGATGTTGTCTCCCCACTCCTCATAAAGCAATGGTGCACCCTTCTCCATCGCTTTTCTTACATCTGAGACGGCTGGTAATGGCTCATAATCGACTTTTATCAACTCTAAAGCGTCTTCAGCAATGTATGGGTCTTCAGCTATCACGGCTGCCACTGGTTCTCCAACAAAACGTACCTTGTCGGTAGCTATCGGGTAAGCCTTTACCGTCCTCCAATGCCAATTGAAGGGGGGTTTAGAGAAATCAATTGTAACTGGTAGTGGGTCTAGATGCTTTACGCAATCGCTGCCTGTTAATATCATCTTTACACCTTTAAGTTTTAACGCTTCACTCGTATCAATACTCTTTATCTTCGCATGAGCATAGGGGCTTCCCAAGTAGGCGCAGTATAGCATCCCTGGGATATGGATATCGTTTATGTAGACTGATTTACCTGTCAGAAACTTTATATCATGCTTTCTCTTTACACTCTTTCCTATGTAAGTACCTTTAACTATAGACTTCACCACCACTCACCCCTCTTCTTCCGCTCAGCTGCATCAATTATTGCTTTAACAATATTCACATAGCCTGTGCATCTACACAGGTTCCCTACTATAGCTCTCCTAACGTTTTCTTCTGAAACATTGTCGGTCTTCGATAAGAAGTCGTAAGCAGTCATCAGCATACCTGGAGTACAATAACCACACTGGACTGCGAAGTTATCGCTAAATGCTTTTTGTAAGGGATGCAGCTCCCCATCCCTTACAAGCCCCTCAGCGGTTAGAATTGTAGAGCCATGTGCTTGTACAGCGAATACTTGACATGATTTAACAGCATAACCATTCATTATTACTGTACAGGCGCCACATTTGCCGTCCTCGCATCCTATGTGTATGCTCGTAAACCCTAAGTCTCTTAACACGTCTACAAGCAAAGCTCTAGGCTCTACATCTACTTCGTACTCTTTTCTATTCACTATCAATCTAACCTTCATACCCTCACCCTCTCAATGCATTGGTTAGAGCTCTTTTCGTTAAGACTTTTGCCATCTCTCTTCTGTACTCTGCAGAAGCTTTTATATCCGACATTGGTCTAGCCAAGCTTTCATACACCTTTACAGCCGCTTCATCAATGAGTTTTTCATCCAACTTCTTACCTTCCAGAATCTTCTCAGCGTTTTTCATCTCTAATGGGGTGGGGGTTGCGCCGCCTATCACGATCTTTGCTGATTCACAAACTTTTGCCTTAAGTCTAAGTAGTACTGTGGAGATACATAAAGCGTAGTCACCACTTCTCCTTTGTATTACCTCATAACCCCAGCCATACCCATCCAGTTTTGGAACCCTGACTTCTATCAGTATCTCATTCGGAAGCAAGGCTGTTGTCATCACGTCTTTAAAGAACTCGCTTGCTTTTACAATCCTCTCTTTACTAGAGCTTCTAACCAGTAGTTCAGCATCTAATGCTACAGCCACTGGAAGATAATGGGCTGCTGGATCAGCATGGCAGAGACTCCCACCAACAGTCCCTATATTCCTCACCTGCCAGTCGCCAATGTTTTCAGCTGCTTTAGCAAGGATGGGGCACTTAGCTCTAACGAGGTCGGACGTAAGAATTTCATAATGTGTAGTCAAAGCGCCTACGCGCAATTTCCCATCGACTTCTTTAATGTATGAAAGCTCCTTTTTTAGCTTTTTATATACATCGATGATGTGATTTGGCTTTATTAGTCGCATCTTCATCATAGGTATAAGACTCTGCCCACCCGCCAGCACCTTAGCCTCTTCTCCATACATTTCAAGTAACGATAATGCTTCCTCGACAGTATCAGGAGCATGATATTCAAATATCGCAGGACGCATATGATTTGTTCCGTCTTGTAGCATATATTTTTTATCTCTAAGTACATAGGGGGGAAGTTCGGATCTATGTAATTAGCAAGAAAGATTATATTCTGTCTATCTCCCTCTTAGTACTTCTCTAATCGCCTTCATTATCTTCTCCTTATTAGGAATGAGGGCGTCCTCTAAAGGTGGACTCACCGGCAATGGTGTATGCGGCATACCTATCCTCTTTGGAGGAGATTTTAGAAATCCGGTAAGCTCTTCAGCGACTACTGCAACTATTTCAGCACCGGGACCATATAGTTTCGGAGCTTCATGGACTACCATTAACCTCCCAGTCTTTCTAACAGATTTCAGTATTGTATCTTTATCGAGAGGGTAAAGTGTTCTAATATCTATCACCTCCACACTAATCCCTTCCTTCTCCAGTTCCACGGCAGCTCTAAGCCCCTCATGCAACATAAGCTGACTTGAGACTAGCGTTGTATCGCTTCCCTCTCTTACCACGTTAGCTCTCCCTAAGGGCACAACATAATCTTCTCCCGGTACGAATCCTTTCAGCCTGTAAAGCATCTTATGCTCAAAGAATATCACGGGATCATTCCCTCTTAAAGCCGCTTTAAGCATGCCTTTTGCATCATAGGGTGTAGAAGGGAGAGCAACTATTAATCCAGGCACATGAGCAAACCAGGCCTCTATGCTTTGTGAATGACATGCTCCAGCATACTTTGCAGTCCCATTCCTTGTCCGAATGACTATCGGTAAACTTTTTAATTGGCCTCCATTCACGTATCTAGCCTTTGCTATTTGATTTACTATCTGGTCTATGGCAAAGGTTAGTATATCTGCGAACATTATCTCTACGATAGGCTTTAAGCCGACTAACGCTGCACCCAGTGCAGCACCAGTAAAAGCAGACTCTGAAATAGGTGTATCCCTGACTCTTTCAGGACCAAACTCATCTATAAGCTTCCATGTCGTAGGGAAAAGATAGTAATCAGATGAAATATCCTCTCCCATTATGAATATTCTCGGATCACGTCTCATCTCCTCCGCTATTGCTTCACGGATGGCTTCAGCAAATGTCATCTCTCTAACTTTTGACATCCCACTCACCTTACCTATACTACTTTTCAACAGGATAGTCTGAATAAACATCTGTATAAGCTTCGGAGATTTCAGGATAAGGAGCTTTTTTTGCTAACTCGACTGCTTCCTCAGCCTCCTCCTTAGCTTTCTTTTCTATCTCCTTGATCTCACCTTCCTTCAACCAACCAGCGTAAAGCAGAAAGTATCTTAGCTTTAGTAATGGGTCATCCATCTTATACCAGTCTGTAACTTCCCTAGTCCTATATACTCCGTAGGCTGGATCAACTCTTGTATGTCCATGATATCTATGAGTTAGAGTCTCAATAACCGCTGGCTCTTGCTTTTCTCTAACTAGCTTGACCATCTTCCATGAAACTTTATAGACTTCGAAGAAATCCATGCCATTAACTATGTTTACCTGTACGTTATGACCGATAGCTCTAGCGGAGGGATTATATGAAGACATCATCCTATCGATGTGAGATGTTATTGCCCACCTATTGTTCTCGACCACGAAGATTACTGGTAAGTTCCATATAGACGCTAAGTTTAAGCATTCATGGAATTCACCCTCGTTAACTGCACCATCACCAAGGAATACAGCTACTATCTTCCTCTCTTTCTTCATCTTCACCCCTAGTGCGACCCCTATCGCAACAGGTATCTGTGCACTAACTATTCCAGAAGAATATAGAATATTCTTGGAGAAATCGATAATATACATTGACCCGCCTTTCCCTTTACAGCATCCTGTAGCCTTACCTAGGATTTCAGCGATCATTTTTTCTACACTTCCGCCCCTTGCAATATAATGTGCGTGCCCCCTGTAGTTCGTTACAATATAATCCTCAGACTCCAATGCCTCGATTACTCCGAACGCAACAGCCTCCTGCCCGACACTACTATGAAAGTAGCCAGGTATCTCTCCTTTAAAGAACATCTCATAACCCTTTAAGTCAGCATACCTAGCAAGAAGCATTCTCTCGTAAACTTTTATTAGCCTATCCTTACTAAGCCCGATATTTTCAAAAGACTCCATTAGCTTTGTTTCCCATATTGCAGAAACTTTTTCAGGAACGTATTTTAACTCCTCCTCGATATATTTTGGTATAAAATCAATTTCTTCTATTCTTACCATAGATATTTTTCCTCCGACACACCGCTATTAATCTGCTCCAATATATCAACTTTTTTCAAAAAGTTTCAGTCTCGTCGATCTCACTAGACCAAGAGTTGTAGGTAATCTTTAATAACATGTACGATGAGTCGTTCATGTTGGCGACACATGTTTTTTGAGGGGGTATTTTCTATTAAAGCTCCTAGAGAAAAGGTTTGGTCTTATATTTCTAATCCTGAATTAGTGGCGAAAACTCTACCAGAACTCAAAGAGCTGAAAATCCATTCTGAGAATAGATTTACTGCAAAAGTCAGACTTGGTATAGGCTGGATTAAGGGTGATTTCGATTTTGATTTCACAATCGCCGATATCATTCCAGGAGCTCATGCAAGATTGCTATCCCACGGGACGGGTGTTAAGAGTCAGATCGATTTCGATGCAGTAATCGATCTAACAGACTCGCCGGAGGGTGGATCGATCTTATCATGGAAAGCTAATGTAATGGTTGGAGGCTTACTAGCAAGCGTCGGACAAAGACTAATTGGTAGTGCAGCCGAGAAAATAGTTAATCAATTATTTGAAGGATTAAGACAAGAACTAGAAAGATGAAATTGTAATTATACACCTTCGTAATACTTCTTCATAAGTTTTATCATTCGCTGGGGCGTGTCCAATAATTCATAAAACTCTTCCTAGATTACTTATAAGTGTAGCTTTAAAATTTATGGAATACCAAATAATAGTTGGACACGTCCTCATTCGCTGATAAAGATGCTGTCAATACTGCGCCCATCTCTCTGAAAATCATAATCCTATATACGGATGGTACGCCACATGGCTTTTTCCCATTCCACTCCCCCAGGAAATTACCTAGAAATCATCCTATAAATAGGCTGTATTGATAAGTAGCTTAGATAACTTAGAACACTTCTTAGAAAACAAAACTTCCTAGAATTATGCCTCAAATGCTCTAATATTGCTTCTCTAGACTCGTCCATACCCAGCGATGAGACACTTCTAAATAAAGACGTAAATTTATTATTAAACTCCTCGAAATGAAATGCCTGTGATACTTCTTCGCTAAATAGAAGGCTAGTAGCTGATAGGATATCGTTGACTAATGCCTGTATCTTACTTTTTCAACTCTCAGTCAATCTCAGTAAAAGTCTTATTAGAGTCTCATAAGTCAGAACATTCTCGCTGAACGATGGGGAGACGCTTAATGAAGAACGGCTTGAGTCCGCTCATAAGCTCAATCATTTCTTTACTTACTGGAAATGTGAAATTCCTCATACGTCTATAAACATCATCCTCTTAAGATCTTAATATTAGAAGAATTTACTGTAACTTTTAGTGAATTAGGCATCTATTTAGGAGCCCGTCAAAGTATCCTTCCAGTTTCAGGAGATTTATGTCACAATTTTACGTCATATAGAGATGGCTTTTCTTTATCCTAACACTCATCTTGATTAAATGTAACCCCTACAGTGGGCCACTAACCAGAGAATATCTTTTAGACTTGGAGTCTAAGGTCCTTTCCTGAAGGCTGAGAAGAAAGTTTGGAGAGCATGGCTTGGAATGATATCTTCTAACAGTTTCGACAGGGAAGCTATTTTAAAGCCGGAAAACCATGAAGGAGGAAGTCTAGGGCTTGTGTTGATTAACCCTCTACATGAGAAAATATACTCATCGAGACGTGGTGAGTGTAAGAAAGCATTAAGATGGTTAGCATTATGGTGAGAGAGATAGATTTAGAGATTAATGCAGATATCTTGAAGATAGTGAGAGCACAGGTATTTCTCATAAGGTCGTGAAAATATGTGTAGATTCATGCGATTGATTTTTAGGCTATGGTAGGATACTTGCCTTGTGGATAGACCATAGTTAGATTTGAGGTGATGAATCTTCTCGTAGACTTCCCTATACTGTTAGAAATTAATTTAAGTATCTTTTAGTGGAGGAATAAAGGAATCACTATCTTCAATACTACTGAGAGCAATGTGGCAATCATAATAATTAATAAAATATTTATGAGTCGGTGGGAGAGGAATGAATATAATCCCCATCTAAGTCTAGAATGCGAAAATAAGCTAATACCTTTTAGTTTGGAGATAATTTAATAGTTAAAGATGTAAAACCTGTTTTTAACGATTTTAATTTTACTCTTCTATAGAGATTGCCCATAACTCAGTTTGTGAAAATTTTTCCATATTTAGACAATGCGTTACTCAACTAATCTGTAAGCTTCTAGGAACTTAAATAGTTTAGAGATGGTTTCATTCATAATCATTTTATCTCTAACCTTTGGAGACGGCAAAAGCATAACGGATTCCGCTCGCAGCTAAGTTCGAAAAATCCTAATGAGAGCTCTAGAGGAGAAGACTTAAATGATCTAGAGATTGGTTTAGCTTGTAATGGATGCTTATTGGTTACTAACTATTAGTGGTAAGTATTATCTTCACATATTTTCTAAAGAAGAAGAGTTGGAGAAAGAGATAGTTAGGTTTTCTAGAGAGATATTTGGTGAAAACACGATTTACATCAGTACGAAAAAGAAGCTTACTGCTAAGGAACTTGGCGTATCCTCAGTTCCTGATTGTTTCCTCTTAGATCTTTCCAATCCTGATGATGTTGCTTTCTATATGGTTGAAATCGAGCTTTCGTCTCACGATCCAAAAGAGATAGCTAAGCGAATCCTAACATTTGAAATAACTTATGATACGGCTGAGAGTAAAGGAAAAGTATACGACTTACTAATCGAGCAAATCCAAAACGGCAAGGAAAGGCTTAAGATAGTTAATGAGGTTCTAAAGAAATCCACAGTATATAAGGATCTCAGTACCTTGATCTATGATGTTGTCTTTAAACAAGACCATCAGTATCTGATCATCATCGATAAAGCAACGGAGACTTTGAGAAAAGCATTGGATGTTTTAGATGTAGACTTCGAGATTTTCGAATTTGTTACCTTCACTAATCAGAAGGGTGATAAAGCCTATGTCTTCCCAGATTTTAGAGAAGAAGCTGCTCACCCTCCCGAAGAAAACGAAACATGGTATCAATTCTACTTCGATGATGTTGAAGAGCTAAACATTGATAAAGAAACCTTCTTTAAAGAGAAGAATATAGGGCTATTCCAAGCCTTTGTTTATACTAAGGATAAAGAGGGAAAAATAGACGGCATAGTTTTTCAAGGATACCGTAGCAGATTAGACCGAGACCTAAGAGGGAGGAAAAACGAAAATGAATTTCGATGGGGAACTAGGAGGCCTGTTAAACTCGATAACTTAAGAGTGGGGATGTGGGTCTATGTGGTTGAAACAGATTATGATAGAGATGCAGGAGAAAGGATCGTAAATCCAGAACTGAGAGTAAGAGGAAAGCTTAGAGAAGTCTTTAAAGTCAAGGGTAAAGAGATGGAGAAAATATTTCCAGCCTCATAGCTACACCACGACTTCTCTTAATCTTTCAGTCCTTCTCAGAATGCGCATTCATGGTCAGCCACATCTACTTATACGGGCCCTCCAAGTGGTGGCTGGATAGAGGAGTGTGCTGCCTCTGTATATTGTGAGCCTTTCGAACATGCTAAACCTTTTGATGGATGGACGACATAGGTTACTAGATGGTATTCTCCTGTAAAAGAACTTTTAAATGAAAACTATCCAAAATCTCTTATAGTCGTCCTTCTGAATGATATAAGCCATCCGAAGAATGTTTCAGCAGGCTCCTCAAGTTTAATGAAAGTGAGAGTAAACGAGCTTTTATGTAATGTTGTTGATATATGTGTTTTTATTTTATTAGTTCTTTTATTGCTTCTTTGTTTGGTAGTTTTCTAAGCCTCCTGTGTTGTTAGAATAGACCTAGCAGCTAAGCCTTTAGACTCTTTGAGCAAGGTATCTTCATCTTATATAGTAGACTGGCTACTAGATGTTATTCTGGCCGGAGACGTTTTCCAAGTTTGGTCAATTTAAATGTTTCGCTCTTAATCTATTTTGTGTTGGTGGGTTTAGGGTTTATTTTACGGTCTTTCTAACCGTTGTGGGATGCTGTC
>Ga0080004_1192141_pt1 | contig 15145 bp, 16 predicted proteins | sample WasSprMetagenome_FD_69207 | JGI IMG/M metagenome (GOLD analysis project Ga0080004, IMG submission 69207) | Sulfidic aquatic microbial communities from Washburn Spring, Yellowstone National Park, USA - WS (SPADES assembly) (version 2) | ecosystem: Environmental > Aquatic > Thermal springs > Hot... | reverse complement strand
GTTGATGTTTAGCGTTTGGTCTGTATCTGATGAGAACACCTGCTTAACAGTCACAGTCAAGGCAGGTCTAGTAGGTTGTTGAACGAAGAACTGAGGTGCTACATTACCCGCTGAATCTCTGTAAAAGCCTACGGCTTGATTTATAGGCGTTTCAGCTAATGACTTCCACTTAAGTAAGTTACCCACATATTGCACAGTACCTACCCAACTTATGGAACCCCAAGATATCAAGTCTTGAAACACTCCTGGAGATTTACGCATGCTAGGAACGTTAAAGTTGCCTCTAGGTGTGTACGCTATTGCGAAACCTCTACTGCTCACTCCAGTACCCCTTATATGCTCAAAACTTATGTCTTCCACAACCACGCCAGGTATGTAGCCATCACCTGAACTACCTGCGAGCTGTGAGCCTATTGCGTTGTACTCAGCGATTCTAGCCTGCATGATCACGTTTTCTACGTAGGCTACTTGCATCCACTCAACAATTTCAACACCATCTACAGGTACTTCAGCTCTAACATCCTCTAAAATCTCCGCAGGGTCTAAGGTCACTTTAAACTTCGGATTTAGAGGGCTTTTGAACAATCCCTTAATTGTAAACTGCTCACTTAACTTCCTAACCCTAGCTTCAGATATCCTCAAATTACTTAACGCCGTCCTAAGCGTTAGAGGTCTAACCCACATAGGTAAACGTATCGTTGTAGGATAGAGCCTTACCTTCAGTTCTTCAAAACTTTCCGACATACTTTACACCAAAACTAACTACGTGTAACACGTTAATTATGTTAAAACAGGAGTTTAACAGCGAGTAAAAAAATAAAAAGGTTTGATTTAGCGTTTACTCTTAGAGCAGTTTGTAAGTACGCTTACATCGTTAATAGTTACTAGACGTATGTCAAGGTCTTCAAGCTTAACTTCGGTAACCTCTTGACCTCTGACTGGTCTCTTCAGCGTTATTATGAACATTATATCATCATCTTCGTAATTGTACAACCCGTCACTTAAAGTTAAATTAACTCCAAGCATTTTATTTAATAACGTTACTGTTCCAGGATGTCTCACGTAGCATTTAACACCTTTCGCCTTTTCCGCGTAGTTTTTGAAAGCTCTCACAAACTCACTCACGCTAAGCTGTTCACAGTAAATTACGGCGGTCTTCTTTGATATCGCATTTAGTGGAAGTGCGTTTAAAATTACCACATTATTTACCCTCCCATTTATTTCTTGATTTTCCATCTCACTCACCTCCTAGTCATTATTTCAAAGTACTCCATCAAGCTCAACACATCGCTACTAATCCTTCCTTTCTTACTTTCATAATCCACACCAACAGTTATCAGAATGACGAAGTCATTAACAAGGAATGTAGTCTGGCATATGGTTTCTGTTTTAGTCTCAACACAGAAGCGATCTACTTTCCGTACCCTCATGTTCCTATCTCTGAAGGCGTTCATGACACGCTTTTCAGCGGTCTCAATGGCAGTCTCAATATCGCCTCTGATGTTAGCATTCTTAATCGCACTTCTCACCAGCTCCTTAATATCTTCAACATTTATTTTTTGACTCATTTTCTCACCCACGTTTTATCTTTAGTTTCAAAGTTTATAAAGGTTACGGTTTATAAAGTCCTAGCTAACTTAATCTTCTCCAAAAAATATGACGGCTTAGGTTTTGAGAGTACTCCCTTAAATAAACCGCCTACAGACTCTAGAGGCTCGGCTCTCTTACACATATCGCACACGCTAGCGTACTTCAGAAGTAGGTAGGCGTACATACCGTAAAAGCTTGAGACGTTATCGCATATAGTTATCAGCGTTGATGGATCTGCCCTATCTAAAACACCTGCTTTAAAGAACTTCTCAACAGCTTTACTAACACTCTCTTCAACATCATAACCTTCACTACCGTATAAAGACAGTATTGCCTGCCTATAATCTCTAGTGTTTAGGGTTTGATAGTTAGGCTTTAACCCCAACTCCTTCCCTTTAGACTCGGCTAACTTGAGCAACTCGCTGACGTCTGGCTTAAACATTATCACGTAGTCGTAACTCTCGTAGCTTTTCACTAAGTTGAACTGGCTGTGTGCGGTTACTATGACTGGGTTGTAAACCTTCTTCAAAACCTTAAATATAGCCTCCTGCTTACTAGTCGTTGTATAATCTATTAAGTCCACAACAACTACGCTAGGCATTATGAGGTTTGTTTTAACCATCCTGTTTAACTCCTCAATAGTAACCTCGTCAGCATCAACCTCAACAACATCATAACCCATCTCCTGAGAAGCTTTACGGATGGCGTATGTCTTGCCACAGCCTGTGGGTCCGATAACAATCAACACACCACACTTCCTGATAGTCTCCTTAACCTTCTCCACAACCTCTACCTGCCTCATAACTCTAACACCTCAAAACCCCATAACGCGGATAAGCAATGGACGTTATACTCACAGCCTGAGCACCTATCACTTAACACCCTGTCAAACCTCTTACTCTCTACACCTGCCTTAAACTCCTCATACTTGCTCATCAAGTACTTTTCATCGTAGGTGAACTCCTCAACATTTCCACGCCATAACCCGTAAAATAACGCTCTACTCGCTCCAGTTAGATACATGTATATATTGCCTTGAAGCCTAAGCCTCTCCCAAGTTTCATTATCTCCCTTAATGCTTGACTTCCAATCAACAACCAACTTCTCACCTGATAAGGTTATAAAGATTACATCCACAACCCCTCTAAAGGGAGGTTTAGTAAACTCCTTCTCAACCGCTACAGGTTTAGAGTTAATGCTTTTGGCGATTCTACTCTCTTCAAATCTAGCGAAGTTATCCAACATAGGGATACGTGTGGTTGGGTCTATACCTAACTTCTTAACAGCTTGGGTTAAGTATAGCTTAACCTCTTTAGGTGTTATTGACTCTGGGATTAAATTGTAGTAGGTTTTGATAATCTCATGTATAACCCTGCCAAACTCATAAACAGGTTTGAATAATGGCTTAGCGTTTACTATGTACGCCAGGTAGTACTTATGCGGACATTCGAAGTATGTTGATATGGCGGAGAATGAGACTAAACCTTCACTCACTTCTTAACACCTAGAACGTAGGTTGATGCTATAAATCCGATAAGTTGAATTAACGGGTTACATCCGATTTTAATCCTACCTTCAGTCTCAGCTAACTTTTCAAACAACTTCATCTTAACCAACGGATTAACCTCAAGGACTTTAACAGCTTTATATAAGTCATTTATAGTTGTTGTAGTGTCTAACTTGTTTTGAATGTATAAATCCTCTAAAGTTTTCACAGCTTCTTCAACCTTACCATTAACAGCTAACTCCAACACACGCAATGCTATAGCTGGGGGCATGAGCATCTTGATGTTCTCAACCGTTAGGGTCCTGTTGCTGGTTATTAACGTTTCTAAAATGTTTAGAGCCTTTCTTAAATCGCCATCAACATACTCAACTAAAAACGTTAATCCCTGCTCAACTTCAGGAGTTAGCTTGACAATAACCTTCTCACTCTTTAAAACGTTAATTATGACTTTTAACACTTCGTCCTGACTTAACTTCCTAAACTTGAATATAGCACATCTAGACTTTATGGGCTCTATAATACGCCAATCCTCGTTGGCGGTTAATATGAAGACTGTTCCTGCCTTCTCTGCCCTCTCCATAATCCTTCTAAGAGCGTGTTGTGCGTCGTCAGTCATTGAGTCTGCTTCATCCAGCAATATTATCTTATCTCCTGAACTAAACGCTATCCTCTTAATCTTCTCCCTAATAACGTTAATGCCTCTCTCATCGCTAGCATTAAACTCAACTATCGGAACTCCAAGCTCACTTGCTAAGGCGTGGGCAACACTAGTCTTACCACATCCGGGAGGTCCAACAAATAGCATGTGAACCTTAGCCTTCCTAGCAACAATTTCGTTCAGATGTTTGACAACATGCTCTTGTCCTACAACATCGCTAAGGCGTTTAGGTCTGTACTTTTCTGCTAACATTTTACTCCCAAGTTTTTTGTGTTTTTGAGTATATAGTAACTTATTTGTGTCTCGCTGTAGTAGTCAACCTAAACTTTTAAAGAATTTGGAAATCTAAAAAAGTTTAACTTTTTAACAACTAAAGTGTTGTTGGGAGTTAGAGTGAGTACATACCCACCATACGTAAGTGAGCGTGTTAAAAAGATAGCAAGTACATTTGGGGTTCCTGAAGAGCAAGTGTGGGAGATGTTTAACAACTACTTTAAAGACCCATTTGTTCAATCAGACCCACAGTTTAGAACTGATGATGACAGGTATAGATACGTGCTGGAAGTTCTATGGGTTGTTTATGCGGCACAGCCTCCTGCTGAAACTGTGCTATTCATATCAGTAGGGCATACAGACGTTAGGATTACTAAGCAAGGACCTTTGGCGAGGATTTACGGATTAGCTAAGAGGAAGGGGCAAGAGAAGTTTAGTAGAGCTGTTATTGTATGTAGGGGTCCTCAAGCTGACTTAGTTAATGAGGTTATACCTTTTAGGATTTACAAAATTAAAGTAACCTCATTTGGTAAGTCTGATAACGTGTTCTTCGCAGTTAACCAAACCAGGTTTTCAGACCCACAGCCATTAGCTATGGACCCGTTAGAGTTTATCACCAGAGAGGTTGGCGTGCCAGTAATTAAGTTAGCTGACGTTGCTAACAGTCTCAGTAAGAGGCAGGATGGATATGTTGACGAGCTTGATTGGAAAGGAGTTGTAGGTATTGTGATTAGGTATAACTACGGTACTAGACCTACGGGAAGTAGGTGGGCGGTATATACAATATCCGACGATTCACTAACCTCAAACTACATAAGTCCTGAAGGTATTATAGTTCCAACAGCGTTTACGGTGTGGGTACCGTTCAACATGCTGAAGTATGATGTAGATAGTAAGCTGTTTTTTCGTTGGCACGATAACCCATGGAGAGGACAAGGTGGCGTTTATGAACGCAATATTAGTTTACCCAATAATAGCAAAACCTCTAAGTCTGCCTACATGAATTTTGTGGGGGTGATTTAAGTTGAGTTCCAGGTTAAAGGAATTACTTAAGGAGTTTGAACTTGAAGAGGAAGAGGCTAAGCCTCCTACCAAAGAGGAGCCCGCTAAAAAGGAGGAGGTTAGAAAGGAGGAGACTAAAGTTGAAGTTAAACAACCTGAAGAGAAAAAGGAAGTTAAAGTTGAAGAGAAACCTAAAGAGGAAACTAAACCTCCTGCCGAAGTCAAGCTACCTATTGAGGAGGAAAGTTCACCGCCTCCTAAGACCGTGTGGCTGGTGTTCGGCGATAAAGGAAGTGGTAAAACAACTACTGCTATGAGCTTTCCGGGACACTTGCTGGTGTTGAGCTTTGACAGGAAGTCAGCTATAATTAAGTTTAACATGTACAATAACGATAACAGGATTAAGGTGTTTGATGTTGTTAAACTTATGAACTACAGCGCACCTGAAACTATGCTGGAAAGTGCTGAGAAGACATTCGAAGCTATAATACAGCTACTAGATAACTATCCTAAAGTTTACGGCAATCCCGACTGGGTGGTTATAGATGGTTCTCAAATAATGCAGCAAATTTGCGAGTGGACTATGAGAAAGAGGCATAACATAGGTCCATTCGATGGCATTGCTAATCTCAATCTGTGGAAGGAGAGGAGAGCTTACATGCGTGATATACACAATAGAGCTCTAAACATTGCTAAGAAGGGTGTGATATACACAACATATGTTGAAAAAGATGAAGTTGTTATAAGTGGTGAGGTTATACATAGAAAGGACGTTCCAGCATGGATTGATGTGCTAATATATGAGACAGACTACGTGCTTCAAACTCTATATAACCCAGTAACTAAGAACTTCGAAGTTAAGGTTGTTACTAGTAAGAATGATAGGTTACTGCCTTCAGGAGCGATATACACCGTTACAAATAAGAAGTTTTGGGAGGTGGTAGGTAAACTCCCGTGAGGTGATGGAATATGAAGGTAGAGCTTAAAAAGTTGTTAAAAGTGTTAGAGTTAGCATCTATGGGTTGGTCAGTAGATCCCGTCTCCGTAGAGTTCACCAAAGACGCTGTAATAGCTTTGAATACGGATGAAGCATTAACCATGATGTCGTACTTGAAGATGGATACTCACGTTATTGAAAACTACAATCCAATAGGTCAGCTTGTGATTGGTGAGGATGTAGTTAAGAGCCTCAAGAAGATGTTTAAGGGCGATGAGAAAGTTGAGTTAGACTTACAAGGTGATAACATAGTTATAAAGGGTAGTAGAGAAACGTTTAGATTCCCTAATCAGACGCTGACTAGGGAGAAGATAAAGCCTGAGATGAAGTTATTAGAGTATGGCTATGTACTCTCAAAACCAACTATTAAGGCAGTTTATAGGGTTGATTACACTATGCTTAGAGACCTTCCATACGAAGAAGTTGTAAAACTGAGATTCAAGCCTGAAGGTATATTAGTTGTAACAGACGTGTCTGGAGGTGTTTACGAGGCATGGGTTAAAGTGTTGGAGATTAACCAGAAACCCGAAGGTGAGATAATGCTGTCGTTTGACGGTGATGTGCTGTCTACAATCTCAGACCTCATTGAGACAGGCGTTGGGTGGCTTATTGTTACAGAGTCGCCACTACATATAGTGGCTGAGGATAAGATGCTAGATGCTAAAGTAACTTACGTAGTGTTGCCAAGGGCTGTTGAATGAAGGTGAACGACCTGTTTAGGAAGTTTCCGAGATGTGTGGGTTTGTACGGTGATTTGGTTTATAGTGAGGAAGAGTTAAACAGATATGTTGAGGTAAGTAACGGAGTGAGGGATACATACGTGTGCTTGTACGACACTAAATGTATAATCGATAAGATTTTTTTAGATATCGATTCATATTTTTTAGATAAGTCTTTTGAAGCGGTTAAGAAGATTGTTAAGAGGCTTGAATCCATGAACATACCTTACATCCCCGTATTTTCGGGTAAGAAGGGATTCCACATCTACATCCCAACAACTGATTGGGTGCCCCCTAACATTGAGACAGCTAAAGTGGTTTTAAGGGATGTGCAGGAATCTATAGCTGGAGATGTTAAGGAAGTTGATAAGCATGTTTTTGGAGATGTTAAGAGGAAAGTTCGTTACCCTAACACTTTGAACGGAAATAACTACGCTACACCGCTCCCACTAGACTTTACTAGCATGTCTTTATCAGACATAGTTGATTATGCTAAAACGCCACATGACATCACCTATGATGTAAAGCCAATTAACTTGCTTAAACTTACGGATGTAGAGTTAAACTTTAGAGAGTACGAAGATGTAGATGTTCAATCGAAGTATGACGCACCTGTTAGCGTTTTAAGTGTTTTAAGGCTTTTGAGACCGTGTGTTGCTGATGTATTGCTAAAGGATAAAGAACCTCCACACTTACTTAGGGTTGATTTAGTTGCTGAGTTAAGGTTTTTAGGCTTTACTGAGGAACAGGTTGTCAACTTTATTAGATTGTTAGGGTGGCAGGATTTTGATGAAAAGATTACTAGGTATCAGGTTAGTCAAATCTTCAGAAGAGGCTACTTACCTCTTACGTGTAGGAGGCTACAGGACTTCGTTGAACATAGGAAGTGTTTAGGATGTAACTACTTTTACTGGTGGGGTGTATATAAAAAGCCTTGGTGATGTCACATGTCTACGAAGGTGGTTGAAAAAGAGTTCAGTCCATTAACTGTCAGGAAGTACACAAACTTACACATGCTAGGCGGTTTACCAGTCTTCGTAGCCTTGATAACGGATGATGACTTAAACAGCTTAGATAACGTTGTACATGAATTTACGTTAAAGTATGTTGAAAGTTTTGGAAAGCCTAGCGGTATTCAATGGTTTAGATGTTACGCAGGGGCATTAACACAGCATTTATCAATTGTGTATCGCAGGTCTGAAGGAATCGCCGTTGTCGTATTTCCTGACAAAACAGCTGTGTCCAGCTTGTGGGGGGATTTTATGAATCACTTACATTGTAGAATGGAGTTATACGCACTCATAAACACCATGTGGCATTTGTAGGTGATGTTATGGTTAGAGTTTTGATAATCTCACCCCATAACGACGATGCCTTGATAGGTTGCTTCCTATATTTGACAGATAGATTGAAGATTAGTGGGGTGAGTTTTAGCGAGGCAGAGAACTACATTTTGTTTGGAAGTGAAGAGTTAGATCCTGATAGAATGAGGGAGGCTATATTGTTTGCTGAAGACTTTAACTTAAAAATCGTCGAATTCACCTACATAGTACTGTCAAACCTTGATTTTGACATAGTCATAGCTCCATCACCCGAGTCAAAGCATTACTACCACAAATACTTTGCATGGAAGTCTCTTGATGTTAGGGCTAAGTGTAGAGTGTTTTACTCAACTGATATGGACGAGTGGTGGGTTAGACCTATACCTGTTGATTTGAGGCGAGTTAAGAAGGAGTTGTTAGATAAGTACTTCCCATTGGAGAAGAGTTTATGGGATTCCGATGCGAAGTACTACATGTTCGAAGGTTACGTATATTTTGTAGGGTGGTAGAGCATGCCCGGATATATTCTATTCGCAAATAGAGGTAGCTCTGTATCTATGAATAGAGCGAGATTTGTTGGTTATGCAAGTGTTATTGATTCATTCATACACGATGCTCTTGTTAGCAGAGGTTTTAGCGTAAAGTACATACCAAACACATTGCCACAAGAAGTTTTTAATTTCGAAAGAGTTAGGTTTATAATCTTTTTAGCTTCAAGTGAGAACTATAAGATCACTCTGAATTCAGACCTTTTGGTGGGTAATTTTAGCGAAGTAGCTCTTCCGTTAGCTTGGGGTTGTAAAGCTTTAGTAACAGCACATATTGAGTTGCCAGAAGTTAATGAGATAGCTCTTGACCCTAACGACGTTATTAGAACGGAGAATCTATTCGACATAGCCATGTTTTGGCGTAGAATAGCGGCTGATATCCTATACAAACATGCTAAAAACGCTGTTTATGCGGCACAAAATCCTGTTGAAGCTGAGATTGTTAGAGGTAAAGGTGTCGACACGTGTTTGGTGGTTCCCAATATTAAACCTATAAGCAGGCTGACAGTTGACTTAAAGTACGACTTAGTCGTCAATGCTGTTTACTGGAAGATGTTTGGAGTTAAAGCTCTACAGCGTGTTCTAAGTGCCACCACTAAGGCTGGCTTGAGAGTTGCTGTGCATGATTACTATAGCTCTGACATGATTAAGAAATTGGCTGTTAAGCATGGTGCTGATTACTACTCCTACATCGAAAACTTTAGTGATGTGATTAAACTTTACTCGTCCACGAAGTCAGCATACATAATAACTGGTGGTGAAACTTTTGGTGTGAGATTTTACGAGATAGGCCAGATAACTCCTGTCTTCACTAATGTAAAGCATTGGGATAGTAGTGTGTTTAGGAAGGTTAGTTATGAAGAGATACCTGACGTCGTCAAAAGCATTGACAACAAAGCTATAGCTGAGATGACTGATATCGTGAAGAGTAGGGTTCAAGAATTTAATAAAGAACCTTACCGTGATAGAGTTGAAAAACTTGTAGATTACGTAATTAGTAAGTTTAACCTACGACCCTCAAATCTCAGGAGGTGGATTGAGTGAGGTGTTGCTTATGGAGTTAGATTCAGTTTACAACATGCCAAAACCTAGATACGCAGTTGTGTTCATAAATAGATGGTGTCCTAGACAATGCACTTACTGTAAGTCTAGGCTTGTTAAACCGTCTAAACTGCTAAAGCCTGAAGAGTGGATTAAAGCGTTTGAAGTGTTAAAAGATAACGATGTAAAGTTCTTCCTCATACTTGGAAATGAGGTGTTAGTCTATCCAGGTATTGTTGATTTAGTTAAGATGTTGAGGGAGAACGGCTTTTGGGGTATGTATGCTATGTACTCAACATTTCCAGAACCATGGTATAGCCTTTTAAGGTACAAGCTTGTTGATGCAGGGCTATACAACATGTCTGCAGGTGTTGATATAGTGTCTGGAATTACAACTGGAGATGAGAGTGTAGATGCTAAGAGTGTGTGGGGGTTAGAGCAGTTAATTTGGTTTAGGGAGCAAGGTGTTCCAGACTTAGATGCAACTATAACCATACATAGATATAATTACCGTTATCTAGATAAGATACTAGATGTAGTCACATCTAACGGGATTTGGGGGAATGTAAATATGATTCACTACTCTGAAGATGGCTTACATGACTTTTACGGTACTGTGGAAGAGTTAAAGTCATTTATCATACCAGAGAGTGAGCGTGAAGAGTTTAAGTATGTAATGTACTATCTCGCTGAGCAAGTCAGAAGAGGGAGGTGGATGTTTTATCCGCCTCCTGAGTATCTAGAGTTACTAGGTGATTTAGGCGGTAAGCCTATATGGCATTGCTCACTTCCTCTAGAGATTGCCATTGAGGCTGACGGGGAGCTTAGGTTATGTGGTTACAGACCCTTCTTCAAGCATAGAGGGTACAGCGTGTTTGACATTGGGAGCAAGATAACCATTTACGACTACATGAGATGGTTTATGGAGGAGCGTAAAGATTGTCCAGGATGTGTGTGGAGTTGTTTCTATACCGCAGAGTACTGGTATTATAGGGATGTAGGGTTTGGCGATAAAGTTTTTCAACAACATGCGTCTAAGTACTGGAGGGGTGGTAGTAGTTGAAGGTTTGGGTTGTAACTATACTTCCAATATGTGACCGTTTCTCATCATGGTTTAATAGGGAGTTCTTAAAAGCTGGCGATAAGCTAGGCATTGATGTAGAAGTTTTAGAGTTAGATGCTCCATGCGTTAAGACTATGACTAACTACTTCACAAATGAGTTTGAAGCAGTTGAACATGAGGTTAAACAAATAAGTCTCATAAATAACCTAGCGGTTAGAGGTGATAAAGTGCTGTGGCTTGATTTAGACTTCCCGGGGTTTGCTGTGCCTATGGCTTACATACTAAAGTTGAGAGGTGTTAAGTCTTACGGGGTCTTACACGGTGCGTACTTTAATGTAGGAGATGTTTGGAGCCAAATACCTGAGAGAAAGTGGTTTATGAAGGCAGGTGTGGAGGTGTGTGAGAAGGTGTTTGTAGGTTCAGAGTACTTTAAGAGTGAGCTTATTAAAAACCTAGACGTAAGCCCAAGTAAGATCATCACTACTGGACTTCCATTTGACCCAAGCAGATACCGATTTAATCCATCAATTAAGAAGAACATTGTCGTTGTCTTAGGTGACTTCAAAGTTAACATACCTAACTACATCACGGTAACGGGTAGGGGGTTAGATTACGACTACTTTAAGGAGCTTTTAGAGTCTTCAAGATACATGATTGTGTTTAAGAAGGCAGAAACGTTTGGATATGCGGTTTTAGAAGCGTTAGCGTCTGGCGTTATCGTCCTAGCACCTGAGAAGTTTAGCTATCCTGAATTCAAAAGTGATAAAGAGGATTTACTAGTGTTTGTTGATAGCGTTGAAGATGCCATAAACTTCATAAAATCGCATAGCTGGGATGTTAGCGATGTTATGGAGAGATACTACAACACCTATAAGGTTATAGAAAAGTATAGATACTCAGCGATTAGGATACTAGAGGAGGTGGTTAGAGATGGCTGACCTATATCCTGGAGTTTCTGGCAGTTACGTAGTTAATTTAAGGGTTCTCCCAACTGAAGCTATGTGGTGGCGTAGAGAATGTCCAGTCTTCCATCCGTACGTCTTGATATCGTACGGATTGTTTAGCCAGATTTTTAGGCATGATAAGCAAACTTTAGATGAAGCACGCAAGTACCTTCACATTCCAGACTACGCATACGTAATGATTGATTCAGGAGGATTTCAAGCTACTACTAAGCATATAGAGTCAGAACATGTGCTGGTGTGGCAGTTAAATAACTCCACATCTAGGGATTTGATAGTTCCTCTAGATTATCCTGTTCCTATACAGCACGATAATAACATAGACCTAGTAGAAAAACTCGCTATGAAGACAGCGAAGAACATAGAGCTTTGGATTAATAAGTTTGACAAACTTAACAGCAAGTCTCAAATAATAATCCCAATACATGGCTTTAGAGAAGAGTCTCTACGTGTTTGGTGGAGACACGTTAAGGACTATGTGGAGATTACTAGGAGCGTAGGATTAGGCGGTCTCGCTATCTCAAAGTCTAAAACCCTACTTAAAAAGTCTGCATTTGTTGAAACTTTACTACCTAAGATCAAGGTAGCGTTAGATAACAACGTAAACTTCATACACGTGTTTGGCGTTGGCGGGAAGTTCGCAATTCCATACATATTCTACTTAGAGGACTATCTAAAAATCAAGTTCTCGTTCGACACCTCTAAGTTCTCCTTGCTTGTAGCGAAAGGGGGTATAATGTATCCTTCAGACCCGTTTAAGAACATCAGAAAGTTCTTCAGAAGGAAGGACATCAATGATAATGTGGAGCTTCCATGCCATTGTCCAGCATGTAGGTTGTTTCTACAGTCAAAGATACCTAAGATATCAGCATACACTCACTACGTTCACCTCACCGTTACGCTTCACAATCTGTTTAGTTATCTAGCGTACTATGATAAGGTTTGTTGGCTTACACGGCTAGGAAGGTTGGAGAAGTACATCGCTAAAAACTTTCCTGAAGGCGATAAAATCATATCACGCACTAAAGACTATTTAGAGGGGAGGATAACGTTTGACAATAGTATCAGGCGATGGTTATGATAGGAAGATTGGTTAAAGTTGAAAAGGAAGGGAGGATTATAAAGCTGTGGGTTAGATTCTCTAAAAAAGTTAAGGAAGTTGTTGAGGTTATAGACTTCTACCCATACTTCTACGTCTTTGACCCCAAGGGCGAGTACAAAGCTATTTACGGGGGAAACGTTAAGAAGGTTATCGCTAACGACCCTTCTGAGGTGCCTAAGCTTAGAAGTAAGTACACCCACTTTGAAGCAGACATACCTTACACTAGGAGGTTTATGATTGATTTAGATTTGTACGAGTGTGTCGATGTTCCCAATGAGAAGAAGGTTATGACTAAGCAGGTTAAGCCAGCTACGTGCGATATACCTCTTAGGATTTGGTTTTTGGATATTGAAGTTATGTCTGATGTACTGCCAGAACCTTCAAATCCTGAACACCCGATATGCGTTATGACGGTTTACGACAGCTACACAGGTAAGTACCTAACGCTAACCACTTTACAGCTTGGTAAGACGTTGGGTAGGGATGATTGGGTTGTTGAGCAGGTTAGCTCTGAAGACGAGTTAGCTTTTATATTTATTAATATGTATAACAAGACTCAACCTGACCTGATAGTTGGATGGAACGTTCGTTTTGATGTCGATTACCTAACAGCTAGGTTTAAGAAGTTGGGTTATGAGTTTAGATTTGATGGTGCTCAAGTCTTCGACATGCTGGAGGGGTTTAAGAGGCTTTATAAGAGGAGGAGCTATAAGCTAAAGTCAATCGCTTTAGAGGATGGATTGATAAGCGAGTACAAAACCTTTAGTGCTGGCATGAGTCCCGAAGAGATGGTTGAGTACAACTACCGCGACGTGTGGATTATGGTTGAGCTTGAAAAGAAGTACGGTGTTGTTGATTTTCATCTTCAACTTAAGAGCATTGCCGGAGTTAATGAGCTTGAAGATACGCTCTACAACTCCATATTGGTTGATACAGCGATACTTAGGTTAGCTAAGAAGTTAGGCATTGTACTACCGTCAAAGCCTGAAGATGTGGAGGAATCTGACGAGGCTGAGTACGAAGGTGCTATTGTCTTAGAGCCTCCTAAAGGGATTTTTGATAATGTTGCGGTTTTTGATATGGCTAGATACTATCCCAACATCATACTATCATTCAACATATCTCCCGACTCATACACCGTTGCTGGAGATATTAAATACCCGCCCACTAATGTAGCCTTCAGAAGTGATAAGGTTGGATTAGTTCCGATGCTAGTTAAGAGGTTGCTGAGTTTGAGGGATGAGCTTGAAAAGTCAGGAGCTCCTAAAAATAAGATTGATGCGGTTAAGTTTATAGTAAACAGCGTTTACGGAGTTTTTGGACATAGAAGGTTTAGGCTTTACAATTTGAGACTTGCTAGCACAGTTACAGCTATAGGTAGGGAGGGGATTTTATACACTAAGAAGTTGGCTGAGGAGTTAGGCTATAAGGTATTGTATGGAGATACAGACTCACTACATATTCAAATCCCATTCAATAAAGCTGAAGAGGTTGTTAAGTACTTAAATGAAGATATTGAGAAGTACTTCAGAGAGAAGTACGGTGTTAAGGAATGTACGATAGGTTTGAAGTTTGAAAAGTACTTTAGTAAGATGATGTACTTCGGTGTTAAGAAACGTTATGCTGGGATTATGACTTGGGAAAAAGGTAAAGAGGTTAATGAGTTGGTTACAGTTGGGTTAGAGACTGTTAGAACAGACCAATCGAAGTTCTCACAGGAATTTCAAGAGAATTTATTAAAGCTAGTCCTTTCTGGAGCATCTAAGAAGGAGGTGATGGAGTTTATAAACAAATCAATCGAAGATATGAAGAAGGCTCCGTTGATTGACATAGCGATTGTTAAGGGATTGTCTAAATCTTTAGACGAGTACAAAGCAAACGTTCCGCACGTTAGGGGTGTTTTATACAGTAATAAGTACTTAGGAACTAAGTTTGGTAAAGGCTCTAGGGTTTACATCTTATGGGTTAAGAGCGTTAAGGGGCTCCCGCCAACCGACGTTATAGCTTTTGACGAAGACACCAAACTGCCTGAACTGGTTGTTGATTGGAGAAAGATGGAGGATGTGAATATTTGGCAAAAAGCAGAGCCTATCTTGAACGTGATTGGCTTAGTTGATAAGAGTCTAAAGGTGTGGTTCTAAAAAATTAAAGAATTTAAAGTAAAAATAAATAAGTTTAAAGTTTTCAAACAGGTAACATTATTGAGGTGAGGCATGTGATAATAGTGTGGCTTGCGTGGCTTGTGGGATTAACTGCCTCCACAGTAGTTGGTTCTTGGTTGATTAGGAGGTTTAGAGATACTTTAGGGTATCCTGCATTACTCACATTCTATATCTCATACATTATAGCTTCAAACATATT
>Ga0080004_1075300_pt1 | contig 15146 bp, 13 predicted proteins | sample WasSprMetagenome_FD_69207 | JGI IMG/M metagenome (GOLD analysis project Ga0080004, IMG submission 69207) | Sulfidic aquatic microbial communities from Washburn Spring, Yellowstone National Park, USA - WS (SPADES assembly) (version 2) | ecosystem: Environmental > Aquatic > Thermal springs > Hot... | reverse complement strand
ATAAACACTTAAAAATGAGTGAAACAATAAAAATCTCAAGCTAAGCCGCGGTAGCTCAGCCTGGGAGAGCGTCCGGCTGAAGACCGGATTGTCGCCGGTTCAAGTCCGGCCCGCGGCATTTAAGGACCGACAGGCGACAACTTACATCTTTATTTACGTTTTCGGAAGAGCCTAACGCCGTCGATTTCACAGACGTATTCAAAGCCTGCCTCTATAAGCTGGGCGGCTTCTTGAACTGTTCTGGCTGTTTTGCATATGAATTCGTCTTCTTTAAAGTTAACTAGTTGAGTGTATCTGAGCGTGTTTTTGATGTTTTTGTGGCCTAAAACTTGCATGACGTATAGTATGTCCTTCGTCTTCGCATATTCCATGGTGGCCTTCCAATGGCGGAAGGTGTGAAACGTTATTAATTTCAGCCTTGGATTGCAGAGTTGAACTGCAATCCTGTTCCTAACCCTTTCAAAGGTTCTACGCATGTGCCGGAGTTTCCACGGCTTGAAGACCCATTCGCTTTTCCTCTCTAAGCGGTTGAGCATGGCTAGAAGTCTGGCTGAAAGCTTAAAGCATCTGGCTCTGCTCCCCTTTTCAGGCGTGACGCGTACGGTTCCATTTTCAAGGTCGATGTCCGTCCATTTAAGACTCCACGCCTCGCCCGCCCTCATGCCTGTCTCCTTGAGGAGCTGGAGGAAAACCGCTAGCTTGCCACGAGCCGCTGCTATTAGGCTGTCGAGCTCCTGTTCAGTCGGTATGAAGGGGAGCTTCTCAACCTCCCTGACAATGGGCGGTTTCCACGATCCCCCAACCATTTTTAAGAAGCAGCTGTAAGCCCTTACCACAACATCTTTTCCGTTGTCGCTCCAGCTCTGTTTCGATATGACTTCTTTAACGCTTTCAGGGTCGTATAGGTTTGCACCGCGCTTGTATAGAACTTCCAACGCTTTAACCCTTCTAGTTATTGTGGACTCAGCATAGCCTTGCTTCTTCATCCACCATGCAAACTCTACAAGCTTGCCTTTGATGTCAGCCCTTTGGCTTGTCTCTGTGGCCCCCGCAGCCCGCTTTTCAACCTCAGCCGCATTTTCCATCAAGCTCAGCCCTTGGCTGGCCGAGTTTTTCGCCCCGACCTCCGAGGCGCATACTCGGCGATTCCTATTATAGTCCCCAGAAATATTTAAGTTTTTCTCTGCAACAGTCCCTTCAGATGGGATATGAGGAGCTACATCTTCACACCTCTGGAGAGGAAGAGGATCATAGCGTTCCTTAACGGCGAGATACCCCCTGGTGATGTCAGCATCAAGAAAATTAGATTCAGGGTTAAGACTTTTGAGAGGTTGAGGGAGGACGTTGAGCTTTACCTTAGGGTGAGAGAAGCGATATCCACAGCTTCTACAAAACCACCTTTGAACCGTTAAGCCGTCGGTCAGACGGCGGAGCCCATCCCTCCAGACCTTAGCTGAACCGCACTCAGGACATCTTGGGGGCTGGCCTAAGCTGGGCTGCGGGGGCCCATACGAAGCCTTCGAGGACTCCCTAGGTCCAGCCTCTCCCATAGCCTCGACGTCGGCGTTTCCAGCCTTACATCCAGGAGCATTTTGGGGCTCCGCCATCGTTAGAACCTCCTCCTCAAAGTCGCCAATTGGCCCCCATCAGAGACCACTTATACGCTTGGATCACAACGGCCCCTCCCAATCCCTCAGGCATTTGTCACACAGCCGATGTTTGCCGTCTTTACGCACTACAACCCCCCGTCGCCCTACCACCGCAACGCTCGCACCTCTTGTCTTCCATATTCCCAATGTCCTTCATGCTAGAGAACACGTGAAACCACCTACGACCTTGCGACGCCTTGAGACATGCATTTCACGTGAACAAGTTTACCCCTATAGTACGTGTAGGCCTCCTTTTCAAGGTCGATGGGTTTACCGCATATGGAGCACGTCTTGGTCGGCACCCCAGATCCGCTTAGAACGCTCTTCTTTTCTCTTAAGAAGAGCTTTGATTCCTCCTTTTCTCCACTGGAGGCTTTCTCTTGGCTCTGTTTACTGTTCCTCTCCTCTTCTAGTGATGTGGGTGTGTTGTTAAACGGGTAGTTCATCCATTCAGGGTCGCCTGTTTGTTTAGAGTATTCGAGTCTACCGTTCTTAAACCCTATGGATACCACTTCTCCCGTGACTGGGTCTACGGTTTTTATAACATCCCCCTCCCCTAGAAGAGGTGAAGAGTTTCCATCAGAGCTTAAAACAGGCTTCAAAAGCTGAAATACGTCCTCAGGGCTCTTCTTAAGAGAAGAGAAGAGCTTTTCGGCCTCCTCAGAGGAGGTTGTGGCCGTCACGCTGTAGACGTTCCTACCCTTCTCTTTATCCTTGCTCAGGTAGCCCTTGTCAACCAGATGTTCTAGTATTTTGTAGGCTGTGTTGTAAGCCATTTTAGTTGTTACGCATACGTCCCTGACGGATGCGCTGTTGCCAGACCCTTCAACGGCTTCCAAAATCTCCTTCTCCCTCTGATCTAACGGTGCTACGGTCTTGAGCATCGCCTCCAGACCCAGCTGAAGCGCAATATATAGGTCTGTGAGGTCGGCCTCTCCACGTGTTTCAGGGGGTTTCTGAAACCTTCTGAAACACGCCACGGCCTCTATCAGGTCGCAGAGCTTATCGGGGCTACGGCGCTGGCTACTGTCGTATTTGGACAGCAGATTTATAAGTCGATCCGCGTAGGGTATGTTGATCGAACTGGGCACGTCTTGCGTGAGGGCTATCTCAAACGCGGTCTTCCAGATTTTAAGCTCCTCCTCTGGAAATGCAGGGCGCCTCCCAGCCCTCAAGAGAAGCTTCTCCTCTTGAACTCTACGGGTTAGCTCAGGGCTGTTGTCGGTCTCAAGTGTCCACGCACCGGACTCCAAGGCTGGGTCTATTCGAATCTCATTGGAGCTCGTTAAAACTAGCTTAACTGGCAACCGCTCTTCAACCGTGCTCATGAGCCCTGTAGCCGTGTCTTTATACGCATATTCGATCACAAGCCCTCCGTCGTCGGCCCTCATAAGCCGGAGCTGACGGCCCATTTCCCCCTGTAGCTGTGGAGAGTCTGGAATGTAGAGGACATCTGCCCTATGTATCTCCTCAGAATATCTTAGACCTCCAGGGGTTAGGTAGCCCCTCTCTACATACCGGAGGGCTTGAGACAGTAGCTCCAGGGAAAGCCGTAGCAATGTGTCTTTCGCCGTGGCTACGTCCCCTATTATGCGTATGATAGATGTGAGGCCCATCTTTGCCGAGGAGGCTACCAGTATCGGGACTAGTCTTTTGTTTCTATCCTCGCCAATCACGAAACGCACCCTGTTGAGCTTCGGCACTATGAACCCTCTTTCCATGACCTTGCCGAGTTTGTAGAAGAACGCCGGATCCCTGAGCAGCTCTAAAGCTTTTTTTCGCACCCCCTCATCCCGTCCATCGGTTTTGGCTGTATCCGTCTTGGGTTGCACTTTAGCTGCTTTAATGCTTTCAAGCCTCCTTTCGAGTATTAGGATGATGCTTTCCAAGAGGCTTTGGAAGTCAATATTCTTATCGGCTTCTTCGACCTTCTCTTCCATCACCTTCCGTAAGTGAGAAAGCCCCCTCTTAACTCTAAGATCTGTGGGCTCGTCGAATTCGTATGATGCGGTGAGCTGTCTGCCATCTGAGAGGCTGGTTAGCCTGATCCGAAATCCCCTCTCCCGCCAGACCTGGAGTAGGAGGACTTTCTTAACGGCCACCCCTTCCCTCCCATCCCCCAGCCTGAGCCAGTAGACATCTGGGTCGAATGCAGACCCGCAACTAGTGCAGGTTTCAACCTCCTGAGGGTTCCAGCTCTGACATTTTAGACAGAGCTTAACTCTGACCCTCTCCCTTACTGGGCAATCTGTGCAGTTAAACGAACTGTAGTGTTCCCGCATGAAGCTTGAAACCTCTGCACAGTTGAACTTCCGGCGAGGGTCTGCCGCCCAGCGCTCCCACCCTAGAATATCGTCTGTGTTGAATGCCTTCTGTCTAGAGATTAACCATTCCACGATGGATCTACGGGCATCGGGGTCTTCTACCGTTCTGAGCAGGAGGATGCAAAAATTCTTCCCAACTGTTAACTCTCTCCGGCCCTCCGGAAACGGGTGTTCGGCGAAGAATTTTAAACATTTAACCTCTCTGGGGTTCAGTCCTTTGAAGGCCTCGTCGGGTGCGTATATCGCAGATTCGGGCTCCTTCCACCCTAGTTCTCTAGCCCTCTCATAGATGAGGGCTTCTAAATTCTCAACTTCTGCCACTGGAGTATCCGGGTTTTCAATTTTGTAGGCTCCGTTGAAGCTCGGGGGTAATACTATGAAACTCCCAGCACCCTGGACTTCAATACCGAACATTTTCTTGAACCTTTTTATAGTAGAGCACTCGACCTTACTTTTGAATATGTGGTGTCGGCCGCCACTCATGGTCACGTGGATCCTAGTCCTGGGTAGGCCCTCCATAAACTTTGATGCCATCTCCAAGCATTCTATATCCGCATCTACCGCAACCCATCCATTAATGCCGGTTATGCCGCCTATGGCGTTTGCCTCAGCCCATGGCATAGACTCGACATCCTGTAACGTCTGCCTTTCGGTACACCATCTCTCCCAATCGATGATGGGCTTCTTCACGAACCTACCCGTGGAGTCCCGGTAGATCTTAATTGGAATGACATTCCAGCCTGCTTGCCACCATTTGATAGCTTCTTCTAGGAGACGAGTTCTCGCAGGCACACCTTTGTAATCTTCTCCGCTCACGTCCGTCCCCCCATACGTCTAGCTAACTCTTTTTTTCAGCCGGACACCTTGGGTCTGCTCTGAACCCGCACCTATACCAGCGTTTACAGCTCCCGTTTTTCTGCGTTGCCCAGTTCGGAAGGATTGGACAGCGTATGCCATGCTTCACCTCATTCATTACTCCACTACCTCCTGAGTTAGAGCGGCTTTGACCTGCGTGCTCACCAAGTTCATCTGCTGTAGCTTCTCCAAAATGGCTTGACGCGTAAACTCACTAACGGAAATACCCATGGTTGATGCTACGACCTTCACGGTTTCAGCAATCTTTTCTGAAACCTTCACACTTATCCAACGATCTTTACGCGCATGCATCACCTCCGCAAAATTTAAGAAGAATTGCCCGATATGAACAAATTTGGAAAAATCCAAATTAATCCAAGTTGGGGGTTGCAAACCATGAGCACGACGAAATCCCATTGTCCAAGGTGCGGTTCCTCAGTAGTAGAATGTCAGGAACGACATATGGTGATGGGCATTTACATTTTCGACTGCAGGAAGTGCGGTTACGTTTTCCACGCCAAGGACAGCTGGGGAGAGTTTAGGAGCAGTTTCCTCACGAGATTCATCAGAGTGTGGAGGACGCTCAAAGCAGGTAATGAGTACTTCTTGGGCTCCCTTGCCGATGCCGTCGGCGTCAGCTTAGAACGTCTAGAGCGGCTCATAAAAAGGGTTGAGAGGAAGAGCCTCAACGGCAAACCTCTACTCCTCGAGAGGCACTATGGAATCAGACAGGTTACCGATGAGAGAACTGGCGAAATCAAACTGGTATACAGGCCCCATCCGGTGGTCCTAAAGGATATGGATCCTGAATCGGGCGAGCCGTGGCCTTATGACATCTTTTCCCTCGAAATCGCCGAACATCGGCATGACGATCCTATCATAAATAGGTCGCTTCAGCTCAAGGTGCAGGTTGACTATTGCTTCACCTCTCCAACGGAGGTCTTCATAGGGCTTGAGCACGAGGGGTGCTGGGTTGCATGTACGCAGCAAAGCGTGGTCGGTGAAGGTGTAAAAGAGTTCGCATTCGAAATCCCTATGCTTAGAAAGTATGGAGAAGCTGTTTTTCGCCTCAAAGCATTCCATAAAGAGCAGGATTGGGTTGAAGATTCGTCGATTGAGGTGAAGTTTGACTTCACGAGGGTGAAATGTGATGCATGTGGCAGGTTGCTAAGCCTTGGTGGGGATTCCCCCGAAGTTAAGTGTCCATGTGGAAAAGCATGGTATAGAGTCGAAAATGGAACAGTTTACACATTAAAACGCGACGAGGCATTCTGCTACGACTTCAACCGCAATTGGGCATGGTATTGGAGGCTGAGGTGTCCAAACTGCAACTCCGAGGTCAGCTTAGACTTTAGTAGCGGGAGGTGGTTCTGCAACAATTGTGGACAATACGTGGAGCCCAAGCATGACTATAGACTCTTCAGGTGCATACTTCCATGCAACCACGAGTACGTATACAGCATTCACTATTTGATCAACAACATACCACTCAAATGCCCAGCATGTAACACGGAGATAAGACTGCCAATTCACATCCAGACGGCGTGGAAAAACCTTAACTATACTGTATTCGACACCCTGCCAGATGCTATAGTGAGAGCAGAGTACTTCGCTAGAAAGAACCCGTGGGTTGTCCCCGCAGCGATAGGAGGAGTTTTGGTCTTAGGGGCTTTTCTAGCGTCTATGATACATGGGAGGCGAGAGCGTGACGGTTCCTGAGAAGTCTTTGAGCATGGCTGAAAGCTTCCTGAAGAGGGCCCGTAAGAAGCTGGGCGAGGCGGAGGAGCACCTAAAGCAGATGAACTATCCTGAAAGCGTTTCCTCGTCTCAGGAGTGCATAGAGCTCTCTATAAAGGCCATGTTCCTGCTGCTTACGGCTGAATACCCGAAGAGGCACACCTTCAGAGATGAGGAGTTTGAAAAACTGTTCGAAAAGGTGCCTGAGGAGCTGAGCTACCTAGACTTCCCGAGGCTCTTCCTGTACTCGAAGTTCTGGGGCGGCTTCTACGAGGCCGCTAAGTACGGGGATGAGAGGCTTGGAGTCGGACCTGAGAGGCTATTCAGAAAGGAGGAGGCTGAGCTCGCCCTCAAACACGCCGGAGAGTGCAGGCTGGCGGCAGACATACTGCTCAGCTATGCGAAGCGGGAAACCTAAACCTCAGCCCCAGCTAAGCGTTGAAGGTTGAATTCAGCGAAAGAGTGGTTCTTGTGTAGAGCCCTTTAAACCGCTTCAACCAGCTCCAGTTCATGGAGTTGCTCGACCCTGCGCAGAGTCTGCGTCTATCGTTGAATTCAACCTCTCAACACTATGGTTCTGATGCGTGAAAGTCGGCGTTGACGCTTTCAACCGGCTGTTTCAACCTTCAACCCCTCCCCAGTCTTCTCAACCTTCACTAGACCCTCGGCTTCAAGCCTCTTAAAGAATTTGGATGCACCGCTCTTCTCCTTGAAGCCCAAGATATCAGCCCACTCGCTGAGCCTGTGCACTTCGCCTTCATGCTCCTTCAGGATCTCCAGCCTCCCGTCCTCTAACCCCTCAGCCACACCAGCCTCCAAGCTCTCCCACGCGTTCTGCACTACCTTAAACGTTAGGTCGTCTAGCAGCTTCAGCTCCCTGAGCTTCTCGAGGGGCTTTTCTCCAAGACCCATGAGCCACTCAACGAACTTACGCGTCAAAACCTTCTCCCCGCCGCCGATCTTCCACCTGCACTCGTCCCCTCCGAGCTTCACGAGCCTGTAGCCTCCGCCCTCCAGCATGCCCTTGGATAGGAGCTTGAGGAGGCTTATGGGCACGTGCTCGCGCTCCTCGGCGAACCGCAGCGGCTTTGGAATAACGTAGGTGAGGCTCTTCTCATCATACTTATCAACGTACACGACCTCCACCCAGCCCACGGCGTATCCTTCCACGATGAAGTCTAAGCCGCCTTCACTATACTCAACCCCCCTCGCCCTGGGGAAGATGTACCAGTGCGCCCTAGACTTGCTTCGCAGCCTCTTCTCGAACCTCTCATCGCCCTTAAACCTCTCCTCAGCCTCCCTCCACAAGAGCTCGGAGGCCTCTTCATTGTAGGGCTCGAGTTTGAAGTCTACGCCTAAGAGGTCTTGGAGCATCCACCCCATGCGCTGCTCAGACTCGTCGCGGTAGACGTAGGCCTTCATGAGCTTAAGAGCCTTATTCCAGCTGAGCCCCATACCACTACTATGCTTGGAAAAGGCTCTACTTTAAAGTTTCCCCCTGCAAGCAGCTCCAGTTGTTGGAGCCGCCCGATCCTACGCAGCTCTGTAAAACGGGGCTGTGGAGTATATGCATAGACACTGCATATAGGTCTCTAAGGGTTGTCGACCCGCTTCAAATGTCCTGAGCTGCCCACGCGGTGGTGTCTTGGCTCCTACCTCTAGGGACATCCAACAGCTCTAGGAGCGGTCTAGGAGTCGTCTATGGCTTCCTAGAGTCTCCCCACTGGAGCCGTTCATGGCCTACTGTAAAACCGTATAGGCCTTAAGCTTAAAAGCCGTGGTCTGAATTAAATAGTGAAATTTGGAGCACATATGCCCTCAATTCTCTATGGAGCTTGTTCTGGGCTCAACAACATCATCCGACGCCCATACAGTAGGCTACGGCGCGATGCTGTGGAGGCGTGAACTACGCGAAGGCGCTTCAAATTCAAATTTAGTCTAAGAAAATATACTGAAAACTCAAAAAAAAGATAGCTAAGACTTATAAGTTTATCAGAAAACAGTTAAAAATCGTGGAAAGATGTCTAAAGAGAAAGAGATCGTTGAGGAGTTCGAGTTAAAAAGGGTTTACTGGGCTCCTTTGCTGGCTTTGACGGTTATTTTGTCATTCATTGGGACTCTGCTTACAGGGTTGTGCGGTGTTACTGGTGGCGTTGGTTTTGCTTGCACGTTCAACATCGGCGTCTACTCTAGACCGATCTATGTGGCATCTCTCTCAGTCCTCCTGCTGTTATTTATGTACCCGGTGAGTAAGTTGAAGGCCAAGTTAGACCCATCCACGTTGGCGGGTTTATATACCGTTGGGCTCGTTGCGTCTCTCTATGGGATTGGACACTATGAGGCTTTTGCATTATACCCGGTTGGTTTTACCAGAACGTATCTGTATTCATCTCCCGATCTTAGAGCGTTGATGGAGTCGTGGTGGTGGACTCCTCCATCTGAGGCTATTACAGGGATGGCTCGAGGCGTTGGCATCGCCATCGATTGGGCTGCTTGGGGCCCCACAATACTATTCTGGACGATATACCTTTACGTTTTCTTCTTCTTCACATCAAGCGTCATGCTCGTATTCAGACGGCGATGGATAGACGTAGAAAGAGTACCATTCCCCCATGTACTAGCAACCTATGAGACTATAAAGCTCATCGAACACCGTCCAGAAGAGGCTAGAACCACAATACCATACCTAATCGGCTTTATCTTGGGCATAGTATTTGTGCTTCAAATCCTATTAACGACGCTATTTCCTTGGTGGCCTGATTTATACGCGTGGAGGAAGAATACAAGCCCGCAGGGCTGTGTCTTCGCAGACCCGACTACGGATCCGATAGCATCCGTCGTAGTACACTGGGCTAAATGGTCTAAGGATCCACTGAGCTTTGGAATGTTCTACCTCGCCCCTCTAGATGTGACGTTTACAGTCGCCCTATTCACCCTTATAATGATGATACTTGAACAGGTAGCCTATACCATGGGCTACTACACGGGTATTCTAAGTCTAACCGGTTGCTGTAGAACATGGGGAGGGAATGTAGCATCTAACTCTTTCGCTTGGGGTCCACCTTTCTACTGGCTCTATCAGAGCATGATTGGCGGCGTTGTTGCCATAGTCGTGATGATGCTATTCTACTCAAGAAGCTACCTAGCAGACACTATAAGAGCCGCACTACGTAAGAGGTCGGAGTTTGAGAAAGGAGAAGTCTTCAGCTACAGAACAATCTACATAATTGTCGCAGTATCCGCCATAGTTCTGATGATATTCATGTCTATCGCTGGAATAAGCTTGGGTCCGGCTCTAGCAATACTTGTAGTAGGTGCGTTTGTGAACATGCTTGCAAACGCCTACATATTCGGCCACACAGGTTTCATGTACATGAACTCCCGTAACGTGGCTTGGGAACACTGGCCCTTCTACTTCGTCCAACCTGAGCCTCAGAACTACACGACGGATTGGATAATGTCCCGTACGTTTATGGGGCCTGGAATGAACCATCCAGCTCAGGGGGTAACTTTGGGGGGTCTAGTGACCATACAGAGCTTTGCGATGGCTAGGCTAACCCGTACAAGGCTAAAAGACATATACTTGCTCACAGTTCTTTCAGTACTTTTAGCAGCACCTACAGCTGTGATCGGTAGAGTGTTCATTGCAAACTTTCTTGGAATTGGCCGCGTACCAGTATGGGGTGGCTGTGACATAGCCCATTTATGCGACAACTCCTTCGACGTGTGGCATTTAGCACCGCCTACAAACGACATATTTGGAGCGTCTATTGCGGGCTTCATAATAACCGTCGTCCTCTCGCTTGTAAGGGCTAGGTTCATATGGTGGCCAATACACCCCTTAGGCTTCTTGATAGCGACGTCTTTCAGCGCCATATGGTTCGGTAGCTGGAACTGTTTCTTAGCGGCTTGGATAGTTAAATGGATAACCCTTAAAGTGGGTGGAAGCAGAGCGTATGAAAACTATGGTGCTCCGGCTGTAGGCGGCTTCCTCGCAGGAGTGACTTTAGGCTATTTCATAGGGGCAATCGTTGGGACGATAAGGTTCTTCATACCGTTTTAAACATCTCCCATTTTTTAACGGTGATAGTTTATGGGGAAGCCAGACTTCGATAGGATTCTTAAAGTCTTGATGCTTGAGGAGCCCGATCGTATACCTCTCTTCGAGCTCTACGTTGACTTAGAGGTTGTGGAGGCTTTAACAGGTAATCCCATCGTCAACTTAGACTTCAGCAGAGAGGGGCATAGGAGCCTATACATAGACATGGTTAAGAAGTTTTTCATAGGCCTTGGATACGACTACATCCCCATGGAGGTTTCCGTGAACTTCCCCCCTCTGAAGAGAAGAGTTGCAAAGGATGTTGCGGCTTTATCAGGTGCACGTGGCAGCGTTAGGAGCTGGATGAACGAGACTGAAGGCGTTATTAAGACTACTTCAGACTTGGAGATGCTTCCAGACCCATCAGATCCAAAGGCTGTCGACTACACGCTACTCAAGGAGCTTTGTAAAAACCTACCTGATGGTGTGAAAGTGATATGTGGTGTGGGTCCTGGAGGTCTTTTCGAAATATCCTCATGGCTTATGGGCTTACAGCCTTTTCTAATATCGCTCTATAAGGATGAGAAGCTTATAAGCCGCCTATTCGATAGAGTTGGAGAGATCTATTTGGAGTTCTACAGGTATGTTGCAGAGTTTGATCATGTAGGGGCTCTCTCGCTTGGAGACGACCTAGGCTATAAGAAGGGTACTATGATGTCTCCAAGGCACATTCATAAATACGTCCTCCCATGGTATAAGAAGTTCGTCGAGGTGGCCCATAAACACGGTAAGCCCTTCATCCTACACTCCTGCGGAAACCTTGAAGCAATCATGAACGATTTGATAGAGATAAGGGTTGACGGTAAACATTCATACCAGGAGCCGTTTGCATCTGTAAAGGAGGCTAAGGAAAAGTATGGAGATAGAATGGCAATCTTAGGCGGTGTGGACGTGGATAAGTTAACACGTCTCCCACCAGACGAGCTTAAAAGCTACGTCCTAGGTATAATCCAAAGCTGTGCACCTGGAGGCGGATATGCATTGGGTTCGGGAAACTCCATAACCAACTACATGAACCTGGAAAACTACATGCATATGATACGCATATGTAGGAAGTACGGCGAGTACCCTTACAGATGATTGCTCATATAATGGGGTGTGATCTACATGAAGCCTATGGAGAGGGTGTTTAGGGCTTTCAGCCTTGAGGAGCCTGATAGAGTCCCATTATGGGAGGGTTGGATAACAAACGACGGCGTTTATGAGGCAGTCATAGGCTGTAGCCTAGACGACTACTTGAACGAGTTTCTAACAAAAACACCAGTATCCGAGGAAGAGGATAGGATTAGAAGAGCGAAGCTCCTCGCAGAGGCTCAGATAAAGTGCTATAGGAGGCTTGGGCTTGACATGTCACCCATATGGGGAGCAGCTCCTCCATACGGTTGGAAACCAACCAGGATAGATGAACAAACCTTCATAACGGAGACCGGGGCCATTCACCGCCATTCTCCAAAAAGCCACCAAACATGGATAGTAGACTACCCTGTTAAAACGCCTGAAGACGCTGAGAAGTATGTGTACCCGGATCCACATGCCCCCGGTAGGCTCGACCATGTAAAGGCTTTAGTTGAAGAGGCTCATAAGTACGATATGCCAGCTGTGATAGAGGTTGGAGGAGGCTTAGAATACACGATAGAGGAGGTGATATCGCTCCCCAACCTGATAGTGCTCATGTTCCGCTATCCAAACCTCGCCAGGAGGTTGATAAACATGGTCGTAGACTTCAGCATTGAAATAGGTAAAGCAACCATAGACATGGGGGTTGACGTTATAGAGATAAGCAACGACAGCGGCTATGTGTCCGGACCCATGCTTTCGCCCAAGCTATTCCACGAATTCATAACACCCACGCTGGAGAGGCAGGTTCGGGCATTTAAGAGGAAGGGGGCTATAGTATTCGTCCACTGCGACGGAAACGTCTACCCAATACTCGACGACATGGTTAGCACTGGGATAGATGGGTGGCATGCCATAGAGCCCCAAGCAGGTATGGATATAGGGTACGTGAAGGAGAAGTACGGAGACAGAATATGCCTCATAGGGAACATAGACGTATCCCACACACTACCGTTTGGAAGTGAGGAAGACGTAGTGAGGGAGGTTAAGGAGAGGATAAACCTAGCAGCACCTGGAGGCGGCTACATACTATCATCGTCAAACTCCATACATAGAGGCGTTAAACCATCCAACGCCATAGCCATGTACAGAGCCGGCAGAAAATACGGCGTATATGTAAAACGATAAGGTAAGGTTCTTCTACCCATTCTAAAAACTCCCATTTTATTTTTTCCCTAATGCCTGTTGGAGGTGTTGTCTGTTTCAATCGCTGTTCAGCCCAGTATGGGTATTTGTGAAGGCTTCACGGATAGCAACGGCGACCGCAGACGTAGGTCTATAGTTTTAGCCCCTATAAAGGTTAGGGTAAATGGCGGAGGCTTCACGCTGACTTGGACCTGCAACCTGGCTGAGAACTGCCATAATAGAGAGTGCTTCTACGCAAAGTCTAAGGTGGCTGAGTGACTAGACGCGTTTGGAAGGCTCATGAGGCCTCCACTATGGACTTTGACCTTCAGGCTTAGACTTCGGAGTGGGAGTGCTCCCCGCTTCGGCTTTACGCCCGCCTATGAAGCCCAGCTCCTTGAGATACATTATGGTCGCAAACCTCAATATGTCGGCCTTCGAAGAGAACAGCCCGGTCTCTAAGAGCTCTTCTAATAGCTTGTCGAACTTCTCGCTGACTGTTACCCTTATCTCAGGCATATTCTATCCCTAAAATATCCCTTAAAACGTATAATTTGTGAAGGCTTATATATCGTTTCTGCACATAAAATATACATTGATGATACATATGAGTGGAGTATGTTGGAAAAGTGGAGTGTTAGGATAGACGCTAAAATCATGGAATATTTGGAAGCATCCCAGGGGATATCGTAGAGATTAGTGGTAGGAGGACGACGACCGCCGTGGTCTTGCCCGCATACCCTGAAGACGCGGGTAAAAACATAATCCGTATGGACGGGATAGGAGGAACGCAGGGGTCTCTATAGGCGGGGACGTTTCGGTTAGAAAGGCCGTCGCTGAGGAGGCTCAATCTGTAACAATTGCACCCGTTAACGTGACGGTACCCAGTATAGATCCGAGCTTCTGCGAGTTCGTTAAACAACGCATTCTCGAAGCACCTGTAGTCGCAGGGAATATTATTCACGTTTCGATATTCGGAAGCGCCGTCCACTTCCGCGTAACTAAAACCATTCCACACGGCATCGTCGTAATAACACCCGGGACAAACGTTCAAGTCCTATCTGAACCAGCCCCAGAGAGGGTGAAGGATAGGAAGATACAGGTGTGGTGGGTTGAAGACTTAGACCATCTCAGTGCGGATTTAGAAGTGAGGGAATTTGAGGCACTCTTCGACGGCACTGTTAAAGTCGCTTGCGATTTGCATCTTAAGTATGATGTAGACACTGAGGCTACAACTTCAGGCGTTCTCGAAGTCCGCCGGAGGGAGGAGGCTCTATCGGAATTAGACGGCTTTGTAAGCACACTCCGCAGAGCAACACAGGAAGAGCTTAAAAAATTAAAGCAGGTCTGGCTAAAATACTGGCAAATGCGAAGCCTGTAACAGTAGACATGGACAGATTATTGAATAAGTTAATCGAAGTCTTAAGAAACAGAATACCAAAACAAAACATATTCTAAAGCATATGGAGCATCTGCACAGATTCTCCGGCGTCTAGGTACAATTATAAAGTTGTGGTGCATCTTAGCCTTAAACCGTTGAGTCGCATGGGCGTAAAGCCGTGGCTATGGTGCCGTAAGCTCTACGAGCTCGACCTTTACCGTCCAGTTCGCGTCAAACTTTACGACCAGCGTGAGTATTCTGAAGCCCACCTTTACGGCCTTCCTGGCTATATCCTTCTCTCTGAAAGAGAGAGGCGCGTGGGAGTATTCCCCTTTGTAGAAGCGACGTCTATGAGACCCTCCTTATGGGTATTCTCCTGGAGGGCAATATCGTTTGTACGTCCCACCTGTCGGCCAGGTAACGCTCGAGCTCTACTTCATCTATCACCTTCTTCGGGTCGCTTCTCTCCCTCAGCTTGTAGCCCTCTAGGCTCAGCCTCCTAATCTCACCCATGGCATCGTCAACGGTCTTATACTTGATCATCTATGGTTTTCGCCAATTCGAGTCCGGCGGAAAAAGCCTCAACGGTGAAAAGTCTGTCCAACTCATTTATCCATGAACGAAAAAATAGGGGATTTACGGGGGATTTCTCCAAGCGTCGCCGGTTCAAGTCCGGCCCGCGGCATTTTCATGGATTTTTAGCATAAACCCGCGACACCTCTTCCTTATTTTCTCTTCCGGAAGAATTTTAGGTCGTTATACGCCCATAGAGATAGAGCTTAAGCGTCTTTAAAATAATCGGATGAGGGAAAAGCGATGTCTGAAAGGCTTATTAGAGAGAGGATATGAAGTTTCCTAGA
>Ga0080004_1153400_pt1 | contig 15156 bp, 13 predicted proteins | sample WasSprMetagenome_FD_69207 | JGI IMG/M metagenome (GOLD analysis project Ga0080004, IMG submission 69207) | Sulfidic aquatic microbial communities from Washburn Spring, Yellowstone National Park, USA - WS (SPADES assembly) (version 2) | ecosystem: Environmental > Aquatic > Thermal springs > Hot... | reverse complement strand
TAAATGTATTTAGAAAGGACACTGGGAAACCAGTTGATGCACAGATAATAATTAGTGGAGGCTATGTACCACCCATTCAATACATGGCGGTTACTACAGCTTATACAGGCCTCTACGATGTAGGCCACGCCGAGATCGAAATTGCCCCCGGTAGCTACAATATAACAGTGAATTATGGCGTAGACTTCATTAGTTTACCAAAGACAATACCTATCTCGGTGGAGTCTGAGAAGACTGTGGGAGTTAATGTAACAGTGGATGTATTATTTAAGCCGGAGGAGTATGGCTGGTACTCAATTGATCTACACCACCACTCTAATTACCTAGATGGAAAGACGCCACCAGACCTCCTAGTGGTGGCTCAATTAGCGGCAGCACTGGACTTTACATTTGTAAGTGACCACGACTATGTTGGAAACTGCCCTGTTATAAAAGAGTATTCTAGTTCTCGTGGTGTACCATTTATATGTGGAGTAGAGATCTCACCCGACTGGGCCCACTTCAATGTATACCCCGTCATATACCCGGATAAACTAGTATATCGGGGCACACTCAAAGAGATCATTGAGGGGGCGAAGAAAGCTGGGGCACTAGTCATTAGGGCGAATCACCCATATATTGGGGGATTATTCATTGCACAAGAGTTAAACAATATACCGGGTGGTTATTATGAGGAGTGGGATGTAGCTGAGATAAATGGCCCTTGGGGCCCGGATGATAACAAAACACTCACAAAGATGTTTACGCTGTGGAGTAGTGGAGTCCGCAAATATCTAACGGCTGGAAGCGATGTACACGATGTATTAACCCAGACATATACTGGTAAACCAAGACTAGTTGTATATCTACCAAGCGGTCCAAGCATTGAGTCCTTAGCGGAAGCCGAGAAGTATGGACACTCATTCATATCCTATGGACCATTTGTATTTACTAATCCCCTACCAGGCTCGACAATGTTTGTAGGGGGCTTAGATGTGGAATTAAAGATCGCTTTAAAATTATTCTCAGTTAATGGACTCGATAGACTGGAGGTTTATGGTAAGTATGGGAGGTTGATAAGGACTATTCCACTAAATAAATCACAGAGCTTAGATTTAGAGGTTAAGGTATTAGCGAGTGAAGCAACTAATGGAACTGAAAACGGCTTCATAGTGTTCATCGCCTACGATACAAAGGGCAATAGAGCCATTGTAAACCCCATTTGGATTGATATGTATGGTGTGCCGAGAGAACTTACCCACACGACGACAATAAAGGAGACTATGCCAGTAACTTATACAGAGACAATTACTACTACCAAAACATCAACAATCACTTCCATATACACAGAGACAACTATCGCGGTTCAGACGAGTGAAGTAGTAAGATACGATACTGCAATAGCTATCGCAATAGTAACATTAATAATAGGGCTAACAATAGGATTCCTGGCAAGGAGGAAAAAGTAAAGAAATAGCTTTTTATTCCTTTCACCCACCTTCACGTTTTATTTGGGTCACTGCTTTTGGAAAACCCCTCACCCTGGTTCCCTACTCAAGAGCTACTTCTACTAAGTCTCCATTGTTTTTAAGTTAAATGGGTCGGAGAGGTGCTTCTTGGATACTAGGAGGTAGACTCCAGAGTGTATACCGTATGGAAGAACCTTTTCTAAAGTAGACTCAATAATCAATGGCGCTTCGAGCAACACAGAACTATGTTCTTAAAAAGTCTCTTATATCTTTCCAGCGGAGATGAAAAGGCTATTGATAAGAGTTTGGAGTTTTAGAGTAGCCACTAGGAAGACACGTGAGTTGTTTGGTAGGCAGACTATGTAGAACTAAATAAGTTAATTATCGCCTTAGGTATGTATATGTTGTGGAGGTGAGTGATAGTCCTAGAAATACCGATACCTGGATCACGTAGTCTGCTATCCCCCTAATAGGCGCTATAGTGTTAAGTAGTATAATCAATACCCCGGCTAGGCTATTGACGGATGCTAAAAAACCAGTTGAAGTTGCCTCATACATCCTAGTACTCCTTGATATCACCGCGTAAATACTCGTATCGTAGAATGGGTATATGGGGAGCACCCATAGCAAGACGTATAGTAGTGGGGGTGTGAATGGTAGAGCGAGGAATAGAACTAGATACGATATAATAGATGCTAGTAGTAGATGCCTCTCTACACCTCTATCGACTAGCCTACCCGCAATAACTCTAGCTGGTACTCCGGCGAGGACTGGTAGAGTACCGTAGAATAATCCATATAATAGCCTTGGATCAACATCTCCTGGCACTAACCCCAGTTCTCGTACTTTGTAGTCTAGTAGAATCGCGGTTACACTCGAGGCTATTGATAACCCAATAGACGAGAACAATATAACTGGTGTAAACCAGTAGAGCTCAGTAAATACGGTTTCAAGGGCTAAGATGGGCCTAGCAACCTCTTCCCTCTCTTTCCCAGTGTATCCGAGTACTACTAGTATGGTCCCCGTAGCGTATAATGTAGCCAGTGTAGTGGCGAATAAATACCTATCTAGTGATCTAAATAGAGGCCAAGCTATGAGGCTACTAATACCCCACCCAATACCCATTCCAAGCCCTGCAAGCGAGTATTTAGAGCCAACTCTAGCTCTATCCTCGATAATGCTGCTAATTGCCATTATTGAGACCAGTCCAGAGAACAAGTTGAAGAATCCCACAGAGGCAATTATATGTCTCCAATCACTCAGCGTGAAGACAGCGAAGAGGGGTATTGCACCAACTAAGCCAATAGCCATTAACTTCCTCCTACCCATAGAGTCCCCTAGAGCACCGAGTAGAAATGAGAATAGTGATGGCGCGTATTCCGCTCCATACAAGTAGAGAACCATCCACGCTCCATACAAGTCAACGCCGAAGAGCGGGCGGGATACCGTGTAGTATAATCCATAAGCTACGTTTATTACACTCAACCCCAATACGAGTATCAATAAGCGCTCCATTAGTCACTATGTCACCTAATACACTAACTCCCAATAGTTACATAAAATGAATCGTGGGAAAATTAAATACCTTACATCCATGCAACCACTACTTCAACAGACTTAACGAGCTTGTGTAACATCACGGAGAGTACTGTCCTTGTTAATATAGGAAGCCTAGGAAGATATGGTTTAAACTAGGCATTTCACAATCCCTCTTCGTGTGTCACTCCATAGATTACTTCGTCATCTGTATAAAACTCTTCTGCACCAATATCCCTTGGTGATATTATTTATATCACGTCTCCTTGATAAATGCAACGTTTCTCCATATTCTCCACGATTTAATAATTATCAAGGGTTTAACTAATACTACTCTGAGTATTTGGAGCCGCGCAATATTTGGTATTTCTAAGGAAACTCACGATGCACTAACTCGGAGTCTCCTCTACTCAGACTCCTCCACGCATCACCACCACTAATGATCTTCACCCCTCCCTCCATGCTCTTTGAGGAATCTAAATTTATAGATAACTATTTACTCTGCGAATTCTAAATTATTGAGTCAGCGATATAATACTCGTAGATATACCGTGTTGAGAGATTAATCTGGAACCCCGCGTCTGGCAAGTATTATTCCTACTTTCGTACTAGTTGTTAAGCCCAAGCAAATAGTACAGGGATTATACCTATCGAGGGAGAACTAGTGGTACTTAATTTTCCTGGATATTTAAACCCAGCCATTATACGCAATAACCCTGGTCTCGGAGGTCAACTAGGTGATCTCCAATGGACTTAGCCCTCACATCGTTGATAGAACATGGCTGAGACAAAGAATATGTAACTTTTTACAAACCAAGAAGTATGCTTTAGTGTCTAAGTAGGATCCTTGTAAAATTCCCATAATTTAACGTGATTCTAATATAGATAACTGTCATTATTTTAATGGTTATATATTTTGAATGGCATAGCTCATGTCTGTGGGAGTGTTGAAGTGTTCTTCTATTACCCTCAGGGAGGATCCAGAAATATACACTCTCATACCGTTCATTGAGAGATTTGTATTTGAGGTAGAGAGATGTAGCACGATCGATTGCTACTTGATCAAATTAGCTACACTTGTAGACTCCGTAAAGGAACATTTCCCTCGTGAAAGAACTCGTAGAGTACTAGAAAAGATCATGAAGTGCGATGAAGTGCAAGATAGTATGAGCCCCCTCGCCAATTACAGCAATGTTATTACAGAAATCATTACAAGAGATCCCAGGCATGCATCACTACGTAGCTATATAGATATAATCACAACCACACTGCAAGGTATTAAACCGAAATATAAGCAATTAGAGGTAACAAGAGAGCCAACATATAGAATAGAAGAGTGGGAAAAGAGTTCTAAGGAGGCAATAGTAGCTCTCCGAACACAGAGAGAAAATATTGGTTCTATGCGTGAACAAGGAGTAGAGAAGCACGTGGAGAGAAAAACAAGCAACTTCGCTAATTTATTAAAAATTATTGCCGTGATCATCATAGCAAGCACCATAGGGGTATTAGCGTACTATGCAAAACCCCCTCTATTTAACTCTATTCAAACCACTCCAACTCAAGCCCCAATGCAAGTCGTAAGCTTCAATATTCAAGCAGTCTGGATTAACGAGTCTGATGGAATACAAAGCATGGTCGTCAAGTATAATACGAATGTGTCAGGGCTTATCTTAGAGCTACTAGATGAGGGAAACAGTGTCGTCTGGGGCACGCAGCTGGAGCCTGGCACAGGTGAAGCAATTCTACGCCTTCCACTAGAACTATACCAAACATTAACAGAGCCGAGACTCTACACTCTGAGAGCAATATATCAAGGCAGAGTAGTGAAAAACCAGACAGTGAGTGTAAATGGAGCTAATATAGAGCTATCTATTGTGAGCCATTTTGCTTATCATTACTTATACCCGAATAGAACTGGAACAGCAGTTTACATTAAACTGAAAACTAGGAATACAGGTGATGCTCCACTATTCCTGTGTAGTAGCATATATAGGTGTAAGCCACAGGTGAAAGCGTATATGAGTAGCTATCCCGCTGGAATCGCCATAATGGAAGTCAATGAACCAATAGTTGTAAACCCAGGCGTAGAGAAGCTCATCAATGTGCTTATATACATAGATGGCGTATTCCTGAATAGGACATCCGAGCTGAATATAACCCTGAAAATAGGAGCCATAGTGAAAAACATAACGATCAAAAATGTAAATTGGATATAATTTACTAGTGGAAGCGCTGAACGAGCCAGTTAAGGAATTATCTCGATGTTTTCACTAGATGTATTATAACCACCGCGTAGAGAGCTGCTAGTAGTCCACCCAGAGCTATTACTCCATAGTAGAGCTTTGTGCTTCCCTGCTCGATCGCGCCTATTTTCTGTTCATTCATGCTTGTTTTAATCTTTAAGTAATCTGTTTTATTCGCTAGGTAATTGTAGTTTATTTCAATGCTGTTTATTACAGAGCCGATGTTTAACAGACTCTCGCGCAATGATCCAATGTTATTTGATATGCCATCCAGAGTTTGCCTTATAGTTGCAATATCTCTTGATAAGTCTCCTTGACTCCTCTTCAGCCAATTAACATCAACTACTACACTCTGGTACTGATCGATCAGAGAATCTATCCTCGTCAGTAATTGAGTGAGCCTGTTGGAAATATCCGTCGTGGTAAATAATCCAGTGCCGAGGCGTGCTTCTAATTGACTCGTCTTATTCTCTAGCTCACTTATCTTGGCTTCGTACTCCTGTATGAGCGAGTATATCCTGGCTTCCTCTATGATCACCGGAACATACATCGCGATATTCTTCTCCTCGACACCATCATAGTAAACAACACTAACACGGAGAATACCAGCACCTGGAGAAGCGCCTTTGACGATGATCTCGATGGTTTTAGTCTCGTTGACACCTACATTGAGGGGTAGAGGTGTATAAACGTATACCATGAGGAAACTAGGTTGTTGGAACTCAATTCTCCGGATCTCCACAGGGCCGTTCAACGATTTCACACCAATACCGAGTTTACCGGGCTCGTTCAATCCCAGGGACAAGTAGCCTGGAGAAACGTCTTGTACCTCCAACACCACTATGGGGTTATACTCTACAATGTAGCTATAAGCCCCAACATTACTAACTATCGTTTTGCTTTCGATATAAACAGGTGATTGAACATCATAGTCTTTTACAGTTACCTCTACAATATTACTCTTCAACCGACTGTAAATCTGTCGAGGTATTAAAATAGTGAAATTTGCTGACTGAATGACGGGTATTCCACACTCAGTGCTAAACCTCACTGTATAAACCGTAAATTCATCTGAATAATCAGGGGTTTCATACTTAATAACAACGTAGAAAGTAACCCATGTACCAGACCAACAACCACCCTGTAATTCAAACACAGCTTGAACGGGGTTTTCGCGGTCTACCAGTAGACGCGTAGGAACAATTAATTTTAGCCTCCCATATATGTCCCCTGAAGAAAGGAAACCTACAAGCCTAAATTTAATCTGCGTATATGCATAGGTGTAATCCGATGTGTACTCTCCACTGCTCTCGGCAGTACTAAGTAATATCAAATAACTCGTTATTATGAAAACTGTGAGTAGTATTGTGATGTATTTAATTTTCACAGTATATGTGGTGTTCAATACTGTACACCATGTAAATATTATTCGACCCGCGGTAAAAATCTGTGGTATTGAAAAACGGTATTATGGAAATAGCAGTAGTAATATGGTGATTAAGACACCGGCTAGTCCTGTAATGGTGAGTATTGGCAGAATATCTGCTTTGAAGTCTAAGAATTGCAGTGTTTCCACCGCTTCCCTATCTCCAACTATTATTTTCTTCTCTTCTTTTACACCTTCTAGTTTAACGAATAGTATTGAATATTTTGATGCAGAGATTTTTGCCTCGCCTTTTTCATCTGTCTCCGTAGTTGCACTGTATTCCTCTTTACCCTTCTCTGTTGGTACAATGTAGCGTATGTGTATCCTTTTACCGGGTAGTGGTTTATTGAATATTTTGCTTCTTACTTTTAACACAACGCTGGTAACTCCGTGTCGAACATTAAGGATTCTCTCGAGGCCTTTAAATGATCTCTCAATCTCTTGGCTTGATGGTTCATACAATAAGGGTGTTTCAAACACCACGATATCGCAGCCGAGTATCTTCAATAGATTTACTATTCCACTGTATAAATCCGGGTTTTTATGCATAATCGATGTTGCTAGATTAGCGAGCCCGTGTCTGAAGAAATTTAGGTCGATTGCACGTTTGAGAAATAAATCTCTGTAGGAATAAATAGCATTGACAATGCTGGCTTCCATAGGGGTACCTTCATCTCTATATTCGAATAATACACTAGCATCCTCCTCGTTGTACCAAACCCTCGTTGTTCTATCACTTTTTGGAGGCGTTAGTGCATACTTATTAACCAGCTCAATGAGTTTGGGATTGAATTTTCTAGGGATTATATTATCTAGTACTTCATCACTAGGGAGGCTCGTACACACTAGTTTAAAAGTATTAGGCAAGACGAACCTCCTGTTTTACTTCAATATTGTCTTATTTCATGAAGGCTATTTTATTTTTCTAATTAATGGCACTATGAAGACTTGTATAATCCCTCCTAAAACACCAAGAAAAACACCCGACCCGAATGATAGTTTTAAATACTGTCTCAGGTCTGGATAGTACAGGTTACTCAAAGAGCCCGGTGTCAGGGTATTCTCAATGTGTGAGATAAGTAATTGTAGTTCACTATTTAATTGACTATATGTAATAACCAGTCCCAAAAGAAGCATTGTCCCCGTTAATACACTAATGGCTCTCGCGTTCTTCAAGCCTAGAAGAACAGCAAGCCCCACTATTAATCCAGTAATGTAAATTACAGGGCCAAGCCACTCCCCCATCCTGATTAAATCTGATCCGTATATTGGAGTGGTAATGGAAATAACTGGGAAAAATGGAATACGTGCTTCCACAAAAAACCAGGGAAGTACAAATCCTACTATAGCCATAATCCAGGACACGAAATAGACTATTCGAGGGGCTAAACCGAGCCCCGAGCCTGGAGCTTTCCCTTCTAAATGCACTGGGGGAGAGGTATACTCCTCTGTGGGTCCTATACTTGGTTTGCTTGCCAATTCGACAGGGATGATATTGTACCTTTTCTCGAATCGTACTAGTTGAGACTTGATCTCTTGTTCCTCCTGCTCAATTTTATATGTCGGTGGACGCGTTATTTCTAGTATTTTACTTGTTGATTGCAGCGTCCCTAATGTTGTTATTAATAAGTTCATGTATCTCTTCACGGGTCTATGTCTTGGATCTGTTAGAGCGAGGTATTCTACTACTTCGATGTGCTCGACTAGTGGTCTGAGCGAGTCTCTCACTTCGTTGCACAATAATATTTTTCTAAATACCTCCTCGGCTTTATTACCGAATGTTTCTTCTACACTGTTGATCAGTGTGCCTAGCTTCATTAAGTAACAGTCAATACTCTTACAGGTAGAAGCCTCGCTAATGAATAATCGGATGGAATCTAAAGCCGTGAATAGATCAGGATCTGCACGGTAGTCGATATCTAGGCACTCCATTTGTGCACCCTATTATAACTAATAACAATAATTTGTATATATAAATTTTCATTGTAAAGACTAATGATGTTTATCAATGACTTAGAAACGGTAATTACTGAGTCCCTTGAAATGACGTTTCGCTATTGTAATCCACTCATTGATCTAGGCTAGGTATACGAGAACGTTATCACCCATTACTTCTACCCAGATATACTTGTATCTATATGGTTCGATCACCGGGGAAATAGCTGAAGCATAGTATTTAACCCACCACTCATTGAACACCGGTGTATAAAGTCTCGTTATGGGATATGACTTATTGGTTTGAGGGGATACATGACCAGGTTGGAAATTAATCATTAGTTTCGGAGCATTCTTAGCGTACTTTGAGACAAGTAGCCCTTTCTCCACCGCAATAGCTTCTGCAATATCCCGGGCAATTGTTGGAGGCAGTGTATCATTCATGTATTTCTCGAATAATAAGCTTCTAGAGCCATATGCAAATGAAAGTGTTATATCATGGTAAGTGACTAATTCACCGGAGACCTCGAGTTCAAATACTTTGACATTGCTTAGTAGGTCGAATCTAACTTTATATGGTTTTAAGTACTCTATGTAATCTGAGAACTCTGATGGTGGAATATCTGGATTTGTCGCCTCTATAATATATAATACTCCATCTATCTCTATACCGGTAACCGCATGTTCAGCGTCTTCGAGTATAATTACGTATACCGGGGTTGCATTCACAGAGATAAGTGCCGTTGCATAGAATAGAGAGAGATCTATACAGACGCCTCTCTTCCCCCTAAGTACTTCTTCCGGTGCGAGGGCTGGATAATTCACTATGAATTGAAGCGGGGACGGGATCTCGATACTTGAGAGATTTATTTTCCTACCATTAGCTTCACCGTACTCTAGATTCTTCGATGCCCAACTCATTAGCAATAGAACAGCCTCTACTTTGGACTGGGGGGTGTAGTTTCCATATACTTCTCTTCTTATATCCATTAATGTCTGTATACTTGTTACTTTATTGTCTGGAATATGCAGCGAGTAACTCGGGGAGTAACCATAATTAGACTCTGAATAACTCGGAGTAGATGGCTGGTTTATAGAACTGAATAAGCCTATCAATACTATGATTGCGATGATCCCTATTTGTATAATAAATAAAGTGAAAGAGATTGCTCTTGTTATACTTATACCGCTACCTTCATCTACACTACTACTTGCACTATTTTTCTCCACGGCTAGAGCGTTGTTTTTCTGTTGTGTCGTAGTAGCCTCCTCTGTCTCCAGTACGAAGCTATAGTGTGTCTCATCAAGGGATTCCACATGCTTGGACCTAGTTACCTCGAGTAGCTTATCCACAGGCTCTAACTCCTTAAGAGTCTTCAATAATATGTCGAGGTATCTCAGAGTAGGGGCGTGTCTTACATTTGATGCTAATTCTTTTACTTCATTAATGTAGTTTGCGAGTGGTCTAAGGGCTTCTCTGAGTTCTTCGCATTCCAATATCTTTTCTACTATTTTACCAGCTTTTTCTCTACCATAATAGTCTTCCACACTGTAAAACAAAGTATCAAGTTTTGTTAAGTATCCATCAATAGTTCTATATAAAGGAGACTCCTTCGTAAAGCTCCTGATTAATTGTAGAAATGGATATATATCTGGGGGTACTCGAGAGTCCGGTGTGAGGCACTTCATGCTGTAGGCCCTGAAGGCACACTATGTGTATAGTACCCAATAGGGGTTAAATTAAAAATATTTCTCGGAGTCCAGGCTACTATTTTACTTGGCGGAATGCTTTTCCCTCAACAATATAATCAATAATAATGCTATTGTAACTACCGAGACTACTCCTATTATCTTAGTCGTGGTGTAATCAGGGATCTTGACAGTCTCGGTAGTGGTCTTAATATCCTCTCTACTAATAACCAGAGTTTTCGTCGTAGTCACTTCTCGGGTTTCAGTAGTGATAGTAGGTATGGGAGTATACGTGAGAACAGTCGTGGTCTCTGTAACTGTGAAGAATTTATTTATTGTAGTTGTAAATGTTGTAGGGGCTGTTCTCAATGGTGATATTAACACGTATCCCGTCATGTATGCTTCAGCAGGCCTCACATTGACTAAATCATAGCTAGATAACATACTATACTGGTCTTGTGGAGTGGGAGCTAGTAAATCCACGACCTTTGGCTGAATCCCTAGTGCTCTGGCTTCTGGGTCTGCACCACCAAAGAACCACTCGCTTGGTTCACCTGGATATACTTCTCTGATTCTATCCCTAGAGGTTAGTCCATCATGACCTGCTATTACCACTTGAAACTTCCAGTTCAATATGTTTTCAACATCTACTAGTATGGTTTTCGAGACTTTGAATTCGACAGCGTCTTCTCCCGGTATAGCATATACATCGAATAATACACCCTTAATTGCTATCAATTCACCTGTTGCTGAGTAAATCGCAGGATTGCTCCCAACAGGCCAAGGACCCTGTTCATAAGTATTGTTCCATCCACCCACACCCACTATTAGATAGTGCCAACCAGGATAAACATGCATGTTTACCCCGGGTGCAGTGTTATTCGGAGTTATCCCACTAGTTGTAAGTATATAGATCTGGATGTGTTGCAGGCAAAAACCATTAGATCCATTCCAAGGATTTCCACCGAGATTCTTGAACACTACTTTGAAGTATACATTATATTCGTCAACGTAAACCTCTAGTCTCAATAGATCAAACACACCCGGTTGGAACACCGGGTTTGTTGGATACTTCAACCCACCGGCTCCATTATCGTCTCCCTCAGGATCGCTAAAACTAACGATTAGTTTTCTATTGGTGTACTCTTGTAATCCAGCTTTTACGATCATGGCGGGGAAAAATTGAAGGAATGTGAAGCTAATAAATATCAACAAGAGAAAACCAACAAGTAATTTTAATGTAGAGGCATAACACATAGACAACGCCACCATACGAATCATTAAATAGCAATGGTTTAAATAATTATGACATAACTGAATTACCTCCCACTACTGGATTAAATCTGATGGCACAACTGTAAACACCACTCCATTACCTAGTTTGAATTCTACAGGCTCGATTGGCTCTGGTGGTAGTAGTTCTTCGTACTCTATTATGTTCTCCACCCACAACTCGTGTAGTCTCCACAGGTACTCAGCCTCCTGTCTAGTTGCCTCTCTTACTTTAACCCCTAGATCTACTAGGTCTCTCAGTGTTATCGCGGCTGAGTGTTGCTTGTATGAGACTAGTTTACTCGCTATTTCCTGGGCTTTCTCGGGGTTCTCCATGTACATTCTCCTAGCTAGTACCCTCCCGCATAGCCCTGCATTGTGCTCTACAGCCCTCTTGTAGTCACCTAGTTCAACAACGGGTATTCTCTCGAGTATGGCCTTGGCTAGCTCGCTCGTCAAACCTCTCTGGTTCAGGAGGTCTAGTATTTCGAGGATTGACTGTAGTGGTATGTATCGCTCATTGCGAGAGTCGTATATGACTGGGTCGACTGGCCCGAGCTCGGCTACGGGCAGTAATACTACTTCGTCGCCTGCGAGAGCTAGTAGTGTTGCAGCGCTCTTAGCGTAGCGTGGAATATAGAACACGAGCTTCTCCCTGGCTAAGTCCTGTAGGTAGGTTGCAAGTGTGTATGTTTCATCAATGTCCCCGCCACTACTAAATAGGACTACAGCCAGCTTGTCTACTATACCTAGCTCTCTGAGAACTGTGTAAATAGAGTCAATAGACCTAGCATTAATGTACCTCCTTGGACTGTAGAGTATCGGGACTATGGTGAAGCCCGTGGATTCCTCCAGGGCACTCAGAATCTTAGAGGCTTCATTCACGAAAACCCTAAATGCATGAACCTTCTCGACGACGCGGTTGTCGATCAAAGTAAACAACCCTGTTTAATACATGTTGAAACCACCTGAAATACCAATCTCAAAGATCCAGCCGACCCTCTGCTCGGTCAATCCCCACACATGCAAACTCTGGAATCCACTCAGTGACCAGGGGATTGTATGGTATTATTATATCCTAGACTTAAATGAAGAGATAGCGCGGGATCGCAGTTGTTTAAAACCCTGAATTACCGCTTCTCTATTTCTTCACTATGTGGTAGAGAGTGGCGGTGGCTACTCCAATAATGGCTGATGCTGTGAGCGCTATATTCCACGTCTCCAGGTATGGTCTGCACTCACTGCAGTATATGCGGTTACTCTCTGTGATGTATGATGTGAAGTACGTTGATACTAGAACGAATAGTGTGGATGCAATGGTCTTTCCTAGCCTACTAGTGATCCCGCTAGAACTCACTAAGCCTCCAATAAATCCACCCATAAAGCCAGCGGCTATGTAGTAGTATGTCCCCTGCTCAATCTTCATCCTCAAACCAGCTATTAAGAATGTAATGGCGATGAAGACTAGCCAGTAGACAATAGAGTACTTTATAATGGCGACGATGTAGTCGACTCCAATAGTACCGAGAAATACAGCTACACCCGTCCTCCAAGACCTCTCAAGCGCCTCAACTGCTCCAATATTGAGTGTATTGCATTGAAAGAACGCGAGCATAAGTGTGAGAGTAATTGATGTGAGAGAAGCCACTATTATTAAGTCAGAGACCCGTGGCTTCAAGCCAGCACTCTTATACCCTCTATAAACCCAGTAAGTGCATAGAAACCCCGAGGCTAAGCCAGTAAATATAAATCCGTACTCGAGTGCACCGGAGTCGTGTTTGTACAGCTCATACACTAAGTTAACTCCAATAATGAACACCGCGATCGCGATTATAAAGCCTAGTAGATAAGTAGTGAAGCCACTGGAATACTCCAAACCATACACCCTACTCTAGTAGTCAACTATGAGTATTTAAGAATTAGAATTTAAGAATAATTAGAATAGTTACTCATGGAGGCCGGGGGAGTACATAGTCTTAGAGCCACTCAATTAGAACTCCATTAATCCATGTTTTGTACACAGAGTGCGAATACGGGAGTAGTGGAGGTTAATAGTAGAGTGGATAATGGATCTTTATTTAATCATCACTCGTGAATTACTGGTTATTATGGATTTAGTAGTAGTGCTTTGCCTAAAAATCCCCACTAGGTTGTTCAGGGCTTACGGGATTATTTAGTGTGATACGTTAATCTCGAAGCGTAGAACGGGTTCTCGGGGGATTCAACGCTATAATGTCGACTCCATGATTATGTGAACATTAATTAATTGATTGTTTTCAATGTATACATATGGGGAGATTATTTGAGTAGTCGTAATTCGTATTCGTAGATCGATTTTATGAATTTTCTACTTCTCTATGTAGACTCTTTAATTTAGTTTAAATAAATTACTTCGAAAATGATACGTATCTGGGTTATATTAAGTGTGTTCTGGGGTTTATTGATTTTCTAGGTGGTTTTTATTGGGGATACCAGGCTATAGGGTTGGTGTGGAGTATTTAAATGAGCCTTATAGAAGCCTGGTTAAGGAGTTGTGCGTGGCTCTTCAAAGAGTCTTCATGGATAAGCTTGTCTCTGTAGTTGTATTTGGCTCTGTTGCTCGTGGCGAGGCAAGAGTGGATAGTGATGTAGACCTCCTTATAGTTGCCCGTGGCCTGCCGAAGTCGAGGTTTAAGAGGCTTGTATTATTTGAGAGCTGAGGAGCTTGTTGACCCCCTTGTCGAGGAGCTCTGGTCTAGAGGCATCTACGTAGACTTCTCACCCATTATTCTAGATGTTGATGAAGCTGTGAGGGATAGGACAATATGCCTAGACATGGTTGTAGACGCTGTAATAGTTTTTGATAGACACGGCTTCTTCAAGGGAGTCTTAGACGACCTCTCTAAGAGATTGAAGGCTTTGGTGCGGAGAGGAAGAAGATTGGGGGACTCTGGTACTGGGTGTTGAAGAAGGAGTATAGACCAGGAGAGGTGATAGAGATATGAACAATGTATCGATGGCGAGGTCATACATTAGGCAAGACATATGAGAGGTTAAAACACGCTAAGGAGGCCTTTGAGAGTGGGAACTACCCGTATGTTGTTAGACAGTGTCAAGAAGCTGTAGAGTTATTACTCAAAGCTTCACTCAGGCTTGTTGGTGTAGAGCCGCCTAAGTGGCATGACGTTGGGCCAGTGCTTAGGAGGGAGGCCCACCGTTCCCCCATCGGTTTTAAGAGTTGATACCAAGGTATGCGAGGATCTCTAGGAAACTAAGGAGGAAGAGAGTACCATCTATGTATGGAGATGAAGAGTCTGGTATTCCCCCAGAGGAGCTCTACGACGTTGAGGATTCCAGAGAAGCTTTGTCATGGACTATTGAAGTGTTGGAGTCTGTTTCAAAGCTATTCAAGGAGTTGACTAGTCAAGAACCCATATAGCGAGATTTTCACGATTTGTACTCGGAGTCCCCGCTTCTAGGAGTGGTTAATGTGTTTATTGTCTATGGTAGGCACTCTTCGTTTAATTGTTCTTCTCTAGCTACTTTACACAGCGTTTGATCAGCTGTGTAGAATTCACTCGCTTTGACCTCCCTAGCTGATACTAATTGGAGTGCGTCTGCTTGGTAT
>Ga0080004_1121446_pt1 | contig 15156 bp, 12 predicted proteins | sample WasSprMetagenome_FD_69207 | JGI IMG/M metagenome (GOLD analysis project Ga0080004, IMG submission 69207) | Sulfidic aquatic microbial communities from Washburn Spring, Yellowstone National Park, USA - WS (SPADES assembly) (version 2) | ecosystem: Environmental > Aquatic > Thermal springs > Hot... | reverse complement strand
CCCCATACCGTTGTTTCCATCGATGAGACTAATTGCACCAAAATCACGAACCATTGTTGGATTAGCTTTGGGATCAATGAGTCCTCTCCTCATTCTCTCTATATAGCTATATAAGCGAACGGCCCCGTGAGAATCCACGCCGCGTAAATTAGCCCAAATTAAGGCATCTGCTACTATTTCAGCATCTTTCTCCCTCATCCCAGCTGCGACTAGCGCTCTTTTACAAAAATCTTTTAGTTCCTCTGCTTTTACTCTGATAACATTGGACATGTTAATCCCCAGATGTCTATTAAAGAAGACTCGGACTAATATTTTTAACAATATACTTGATTTTCCATATAAAGCATTTAGAGTGCTGAGGAAAATACGTTGAAGCAGGGTTTCGATGAGTACATTAGGTGCACAATGTGGACGTAGATGTTAACACTGAGTGGTTATATAAACAAATACAAACCTAGTGTATCGAGTTCCATAGCATTCGACGGTTGCAAGCTCTCTTCCCCCCTTTACCTATCGCATTATTTTTCTATGTTTTAAGCACAAGTTGCTCAAGTAACCACAATGTATTTATTTTTAACAAAAATTATTCTTCGTTCTATAAATAGTTCTGCTTTTAGGTGGAAAATTAGATATGATGCACTTTAATACGCAGATCTACCCGTGATCCTCTTACTCAAGCTTATAATAAAAAGTTATTACTCGCCTCACGAATTCTAAGGTGTTTACATAGCCCAAACACATTAAAAGCACTTCCGTTACCTGGTACTATTGGATAATGCATGGGGATTCCACCGTGGTTGTACTCTGTGAACTAGATGAATCTGTAGCAACTATTATTGGCAAATCTCTCTTTACAATATTTACACTAATATTATCGAGGTTTTAGCTCAAAGAAAAATGGGTGCGAAAATGTGCTCTAGTCGCATTGTTTGATTATAGTTATAGCGTTTATCTAGATCCAGAGGAGCCGGGTTTCTTTGTGTAGAATGCATTGACCTCGTATACTGTTCCATAGGTTTCTCTATCAAGAGCTATTTTACCTAATCTAACGAGGCCAACTAGCAGACCAGCTAGTGCTGGGCTATCGTTTATTCTCCAAACAACGTATAGTTCATCTTTAAACTCGCCGAAACTATAGTACTCTATAATCATGGCGACGAATTTCTTATCTCCTAATGGTTCCAAGTAACCTGTGGACTTGATGTAATTAGTTGATGTGAGTTGATGTTTACATCAACTCACGAAAAGCATTTTTAATGCTTTATACGACTAGAGCCACATACAGCCATCTAATAGCACTTAATAGTATAAGGGTGGCCCATTGCCAAGCAACAAAAAGGAATCTACAGCCCTAGAGAGATCTAAATATTTATATAGCAGATGTAAGGAATCAGTGTGATGTTCAATTCAGTGATGTTGTGCCATAAACTGTATCATGCCATGGTTTTTCTGCAAGCAGAAGAGTGGTGAAATAACCTCTATTGCAGAGCCCGTGGCAAGCTCATGAGCAGCTTATTTGAGCATTATGAACGGGTTGAGGAAAGCTTAGATGTAGCATTTTTGCTGTAGAGAGGCTTCAGTTAGTTTGCTAAACAGCGTATATGTGTTGTCAAGAGGAGCTTGTCATTGCTCTTCTGCAGAGAGAAACACGGTGAGAAGCTCTAGTATTGCTGCCGAGACGCGAAGAGCCTACTGCTTATCGATGGAACTAGCTAGCTTGTTTAGCAACTGTTGAAGCTATACGTGACATCCTCCACCAACGAGTAGCTAGTTGATGAAGACATCAACACGTAGGACTTAAACAAGCCGTAGCAAAAATCGATGCATATATGAAGCCACGGTTTTTCTGCCTGCAGAAGAGCAATAAAAAATATAGGTTGATGTAAGCATAAACTTGTGAGGCATTCTAGTGCTCGATACAACTCTATAGATCCACTACTTAGAGAGACCCAAGTACTGTGTAGCAGATGTAGAGAATTGGCGTAGTGATCAATTCGGCGATGTTGCGCTGTAAAAAGCGTTGCATTACGGCTACTCTGCAGGAAGAAAAACCGTGAACCACGTAACAGGGGCCTAAGAAGTTGCTAAGGTCTATGCAACTCGAGTTACACACCTCTCTCCACTATATCACGTAGCAGGGGCTTTAACATGGGCTTACTAGCTAATATGTCTTCAAGAAGGTGTGAGGTTAGAGAGAACAGGTAAAGCCGTAACTAAATGTTATAGTGAGATTATAATGAGAGAGTTAGTGAAGTATTAGTGTAGCATTTGTAAATTAGTGGTTTTGTGTTGCAGAGGAAAACTAGTAGGTCTCTGTGTGCCTCTACTAATCACAACACCAAAACACTAGCTCACTGCTTTTCTGCTAGCAGAAAAGCCGTGACCTACACAAGAGGCTCTAAGCAACCGTGGCAAAGAACCATGTGGCTAGAGTTGCACACCACTCTCTAACTATACTATATTAAATATAGATGTGTAGGTTATGACTAAGAAGCTACAGAGACCCGCAGCTTAGAGAGTCCTTAGCAAAACACTGTAAACAAAGACATTGGCTCAACACTCAACCCATTAATGTTGCAGCAAAGACAAAATCAACTCACCGCGCTTCTGCAGCAGAAGAACCATAAACAAACCTTTTTTTCTCTGAATTGCAGGAGCATAGGTCTTGGCGGGTAGTTGCAAAGACTTTTATTGCGACGTTTCTTCTGCTTACAGAAAAGCCGTGGACCCAATACTAGAAAGACAAGATCCTTTAACAACCCTAAAACATTGAACTCTTTGAAGACGGTAGCGCAACCCAATAAACAATTGAATATCCTGATATATATCAGGATATTCAATTCTTTGAAGACAGTAGCATGACTCATTCTAGAATTGAATGGTTGAAGTATTCCTCATCCACATCTCCTCCTAGCAATCTCTAGTATATCATTTTCTATTATTTCTATATAAAACATATTCTATTCTTATATAGTAGCACGGTAGCGCAGGTAGCACGGTAGCACAGTAGCCTGAGTAACACGGCAAAGTAGTTTCGGTCTACTCATCGTGATGTATCATAAAATTTTTCACAGTGTGTGCTGCGCGGGCTGTGCTACCATTCTAGAGTTGAATGAGGGTCTCAACTCTTTCTTCATGCCTATCAATCAATTCTTTGAAGGCAGTAGCACGCATCGCCATTGATGTATGTTACCATAAAAGAATAGAAAGCTCTTTTCCTAGAGAAAGGGCAAAGAAAAAATAACTGGTTTTACACGTTCCCCTCTAGGAAGTCTACAAATGCTTTGAGGTCTACCTCAATAGCTTTTAGAACTCTGTTCCCTACCTTAACGTTCTTGTAGCTCCATCCAAGTAGCTCTGCCAAGCCTTTTAGATCCCATGATTCATCTACACGCTTCCACAGCTCGGGCAGTACACCTGTTGTTATCAGGATCTTCTCGCTGTTTCCATTTGTTTTCAGCAGCATCCACGGCAGAGCCTTCTGTACCAGCACGGCTCGCACCCTATCCTCTACTACTGTTATGCTAGGGCTTTTCACAAACCTCTGGTAAGCTTCGTTGATCTGCTCTAGGAGGAAGCCTCTTATCACCTCCTTGGTGTGCTCATAGATATCGAATTCCTCTGCATAAGTCATGTAGATCCATTCTGGTGCTTCCAGACCTGCAACTTTGTATGCTTGTTCAAGTATCTTCTCCGCTAGCTTCTCGTAATCATCCTCTAACCCGTTCTGCATTACGCTACTAGCTATGAACTTTCCTAGCGCTTGCAGCTTTGTTAGCCTTGGCCTAACCTTATTGTTGAACTCACTGATTTTTTCTGGTGGTAGGCGCTCTCCATATGTGAATGTGATCACTATAAGCCTTCTGAGCAAGGCATCGTCTTGCGGCACATACTTATTGCTAGTGAATATTAGTGGCGCTAGAGCAGGTATCTCTATGTAGCTACCCTTGTAGAACTTTCCCCTAGAAACTGTCTTCTCAATGGCGTTCTTAATCATTTCAACGATATCCTCCTTTGACAGTGCGTTCCCAGGCTCATTGATTACTATAGGGAACGTGGTCATGCTGAGCACTTGGCCTAGCCTAGCAACTGTGTCCATGTTAGCACCTGTCTTCATGTGCTCTGTTCCCAGACCCCACATGCTGAGGATTACCTCTGCAAGTGTGGTCTTGCCTGTGTTGGATTTTCCGTAGAGGTATAGCCATTTAACCCATTTCCCTCTCTGCTTGTATGCATAGATAAATGGCGCTATAACACCCCATTTAACTACTGTGGCAAACCTCTCGATAGCATGAGCGTACCACACGTTTGCAAGCTTGTTTAGAAGTGCTAGTGCTTCCCTAAGCTCCTCCTTTGAAGGCCCCTCAACGCTGTAGCCAGACGCAATCAGCTTTCCATCGGCTATGAAGAAGCCTGTAGCGTCAATCTCACTCCTTATCTCCGCCTTGCCCTTGCGTATGAATCCCTCGATAATAGCTGCTAAAACATCTTCTGCTAGCCTACGGTTAGTAACCAAACCCTCTGCTTTAAGCCTATCAACAATCTCCTCTATTAGTGCAGGTCCAATCAGCAGTGGCTTGGGTCTTGTGCTTGTCTCCCACTTCACCTGATACTTTGTGATGCCTCCAATTGGGTTTATGTAGACGGTTACCTCTGTTGGTGCCCCTATGAATACCCTCTCCTTGTAGGCCATTCTATCATTATCTCTCCTAGCCCTAACGACAACAAGCTTCCTAAGGTTTGCAACCGCATATAGCTGCTTCTCGTAGTCCAGGATCTCAAAGACTGAGTCTTTGAATGGGCTTGCAGCTCCAAAGACATCCTCTATCTGCCTAATCACCTCCAGTGCCTTTTCCTCTCCTAGGTTCTGCTCCAGCACCTCTTGAAGGCCTGTCTTACCCTTGACCTCCTCCTCACTAATCTCAAGCTCCAACCCATAGATGTTGTCAACTCCTAGGATCTGCTTTAGTTGCTCTGCGTATGGCACTAGATCTATGCCTGCCTTCTTGTAGCTGTAGACAATAGCACTTGCCCTAGTCTTTATCGAGTCTGCATCTCCTGTCTCATCATAGAGCATCTTAAGGATCTTAGCTACAGATGTGGGTGCTACACCAGCTTTAGCAGCCCACCCTGATAGGTAGAGCCATATGAACTGCCTAGCACCAGGCTCGTAGGCTGTTTTTAGCATGTCCTTAATCCTCAGGATGTCGCTGTCACTTAGCTCTCTAAGCTTCTCCACCCTCTTGCTAGCCTCCTCCACCTCAGTAGCTGTAGCCTCTTCCTTTAATACTCCTAGCTCCTTTAGGATAGCCTCTACCTCTGCCTCAGTAGCTGCATAGATCCCTAGGCTAGGATCAGTGAAGTTGAATGGCTTTATCCACTCGTATCTAACCCCTGTCTTGTGAATGCTTGGCGGTATCAGTTGATAGTTGTTTACCAGGAGCTCTACGTCTCCAAGCCTCTTAGAACCCTTAAAGAACTTCTCGTAGGTGCTGTAATCAACTGTTATTAGCGCTCCTAACCCTCTGGAAGCCTCCTCAACTGTGAACTCCTTTCCACACTTCCTGCACCTGAACCTCTTACCATCCTCAACAACCTCTAGATCCTTATTCATACAGCTTGGGCATCTAGGGCCTGTTCTCCAAGAAACGGTTTTTGCTAGGATCTCTCTAAGCACCCGCGATTCCTCGAGAATTCTTGAGTTATCAACATCTACTACTACTAGTATAGTATTAGTAGCTTTCCAAGGGTTCTCAAAGCCCCCCACAATGGCTATGCCTGTAGCCTTCGGTAGTAGCTCTAGAAGCTTATCCCTATCAACTCTCTTAGTGTTGCTCCAAGACGTTAGAGGCTTTTTGGTCCTATCCACAGGCGCAATGTTGAAGCCTAGGTCATAGAGCTTTAAAGCAAGATCCACAAGCTCCCTACTCATCACCATCGCCATCAATCTTCGTAGAGCAATGCATTTACCATGCAATTGCACGCATCTTCGCTAAGAAGCTTCAAATGAGCGTCTCTTAGCCCTCTGCATCGATAGTAACAACTCAATGAGTTGATGTAGTTGATAAAGTCATCAACTTTTTTAAATCTGCTAGAAACTAAACTAAGCTTGGAGCGAGGCATAGCTCGTCCACCCCCAACCCCTAGTGCAGGTTAAACCTGCTTTCTCTTCTTCTCACCCACTTCAAATACCTGCATCTCACCACACCGGGTATTATATGCAGCTCTGCAGAAATTTAAGTATAGTTTCAGTAGTGTTCTCGCTTACGTAAGGCAATGGTCTTTACAACTACTGTTACTGCTTTTGTTTTCTCAACTCGCTTAGGGTTGTAACCGAGTTGGGAGCATGCCTCGAAGGCTTGGGTCTCCGCAGAAAGGTTCTTGGGACTATGGAGTAGACTATGAGGCTGCTTACAGAGAGCTTGTTAAGCTCCTTAAGAACTCTGATTCCTCAAAAGGCTATGCAAAGTGCTATGCTGCAATCTCATTGATTGCTCTACGCAATGGTGCTAGGATTGGTGAGGCTATAGAGGCTTTTAGGAAGTTCCTTCAAGGAGATGCAACAACAAAGAGGCTAGATGATGGTAGAGCAGCTCTAGTTACACAGGTTAGGGTTGAGAAGCACAAGAAGGAGGATTATAGACTCATTGTCTTCCCAGCAGAAGTCCTGGAGCAGAACTTCGACACCTGTATGCAACTGGTAGCCAAGGGAAAGGATGTTGTAAGGGCCTACGTAAATAAATGGCTTAGAGAGAAGCTGGGCATAAACTGCCACAGCCTTAGGTACTCATTCATAACGCACATGCTTAGAAGAGGTGTTCCACCGGCAATAATAGCGTCGATGACTAAGCACAGGAACTTGAACATGATCCTAAAGTATGTTCAGGAGAAGGCTGCAGAGCAAGAGCTTCTGCAACTCTAACAGGTTTTAGCAGCTGAGGCTACAGAGCGCTTGCCTATACTAAGTGAAGCCCTTTGCCAGGTTAGTGCTACTATTAGTGACTTGCTTGCCTACTCGCTGACAACACTATTGAAACTTATTTGAGAATCTATGTGGCTGTACTGTAAGGTTTACCGTGTTGTGATGGTGATACACCAAAACTACGCCAACACCAATCCACTGCTCTTCTGCAGGCAGAGAAACCGTGAACCCGTGCAGTAGGGCCTAGGCGACTGTAGCTATGGTCTAAACGACTGTAGCCGTATGCCTTTAAGCAGACCCTTCTTAGCTTATGCAGAGACTCTATAGCTCTGGTAGTGCTATGCATGTGCATGCTCGGGCTAGGGGGTACATCAACACAATATTTTCTAAAGTCTTCTTTATGCAACTATGTAACTACTTATCATGTATGGCATCTTTAGTTTTAAACATAAAGTTATTAAATACACAATATAAGAGTGTGTAGAGGACTAAAGCTATGTAGATCCTTATCTTGTAGCAGCATGCATTCCTATCCCTACTCTTAACACAGTACTCTGAAAAAGTTGCGTAATTTACTCCCTTCACTACTCTCTTCAAATTTCCTTCACCACAGCTTCAGTATCTATAAAGAAGTACTTTAGCTTTACTTCAATATTTCGTAATGTGAAGAACCTGTTCTCTCACTTTCTCGCTTTCTTGAAAGCTTATTTGCTGTTAAACCGATGTTTGAAGAGCAATTCTGTTAGTGAGAAGTTGGAGGGGTTTCGTGGATGCTATTTGTAGAGCCTGGGAAAGCGCTGTACATCTTTAGATGAATTTAATTGCAAACATAACTATTTTCTGGTTCTTGGTAGAGTAGGAGCTTAAGGCAGTGGCTTTACATATGCTACATAAGCCTTGTTTATGTAGATAACATCTATAGACTCGAGCTCAGTCTTTGCATTGGGGTTTCTAACAATAACCTTGAACCAGTACTTAGTTGCATCAACAAGCCTACCCCTGACCTCCTCACCTGTTGAAAGCCTTATAACAACATCCTTGCTTATGTACTCTTCTGAGAAGTCGTGTCTTCTCTTCCTAGGCTTCTCCCTACCTCTCTCTCTACTCGCATCCCTAAGCCTATTGCTCACCTCCTTAGAAATGGCCATCCAGGCCCACCTCTAGGCTTGTAGAGTGGGCATAGAGCGCAGATAAGCTTATGCTCATAAACATTGATTCTATACCTCTTACCACTGGGAGTCTCAACCTCCCTAATCTTAAGGCCTGGTACAGGCGATGGTAAATCCCTTAACGTACAGAAGCCATCGCTATCAATATACTCACACCTAAACCTATCGACTGTGAGCCTGGGGAGAATGCTCCACTCAAGTAGGCTCACAGCGATCTGAATGCTTTGTATAGAGGACCTAAGCTCACTAACAGCTGTTTTTAGATCCTCAACACTCTTAGCAATAGCATCAACACTACTAGTACTAGTAGTAGGAGTGCCTGGTTCTGGAAGCGCACCAGAAGCTATAGCTACTGCAGCATCCCATGTGACTCCATACCTATCCCTAACCTCCCTAACCCTCTGATAAAGCTCTGGGTACCTCTTCTTTAGGTAGTAAGCAAGCTTAGACCCCCGAAGACGCAAATGCCTTGGGAACGCCTGGTCCATGAGCCCACCAGTTGATGAGAGTTGATGCAAACATCAACTGACGCTATACAGCTAAAAAGTTGATAAATCTATCAACTACATCAACTAATGAGCACGGGTTCGTGTGTTGCGGTAGTGCAGCTGCGCCACGATGTGTAGTTGAGGTGCTGTGGGCAAAGGCTTTCCCCAGCCTTTGCGCATATTAAGTGCTTTAGGGCTGTATACTGCTGGGGATGGGATGTGGTGAGAGCAAAGTCGTGGATTGGAACATACAATGAGCTTGTAAAGCAGTATTGCAAGCTCTTCACAAGTGATGCAGAGCTTAATGCAAGTATTAGGATTGTATGTAAGGAGATGCACAAGGAGATAGGCCTGAACTACACTGCAACACTGCAGAGAACAGACATCGTTGTTGAGGTTCTAGACAAACTCGTTAAAAGCGGTAAGATAAGACCTAGAGTTGCAGAGATCTTCAAAAACAATGCAAAGTACGTAATCATTTGCTGCATAAACGTCTATGAAAATCTGTTTAAGGAAAGGCTCAAAACCTTCAAATTCTAGAATTTTCAAAGCATAGAACACTTGATGAGCACTTTCAGCAACAAACTACCTACACATATAAGTTTAGAGAATGGTTATTTATGTGAGTACAATGCGTGAAGCTATTAAGGATAGTGTTAAGAAGCTTCTCAAAATGTATGGCTGTAGCGTTAAAGATAAAGAGGTTTGGGCAGAGGGATACAATTTAGGTGCATGGGTATATAAGGAGAGGGCTAGACTCGATGTTGTTGCTGAGTGTGGAGATAAAGTTGTGGTTGTCGAGGTTGAGAGAGCTCTTGCACCACTACTCACTATTGATGATACAGCAACTCAATGGATTGTTCACAGAATTACTGCTGCAGCACTTACACTAAAAGCACATGCACTCTTCATACTCACACCAAGTGTAGATGCCTACAGAGATCAGGTTAATGTCGCTCGTGAGGTTGTTAAGAAGGTTTCTGGTAAAGATATGGATATGAAAGTCTTCATAGTTAAGAACATTGAGGAGTTTGAGAAAGAGCTTAAGCAATTTCTAGGCATTGAAAGCCCCGAAATAAAGCATGCAGTCATAGGCATTGATAAATACATTAAGTCTGTAAAGACAGAGCCTAGGAAAGGACCTGTAAAGAGATTTGATAGGAGAATCACAGAGCAGCTTCAAAAACTATAGAAGCGCCTTTCCCTAAGAGACCCCCGCAATGGGCTCACCATGAGTGGGTGTTGCGAGGAGTTGTCATTGCTTCTGCTTGCAGAGTGGCTGTGAATTGATGTAGTTGATGATTACATCAACTAATGTGTGCTGAATAACTTAGACGAAGATAGTTAGAGCTATGTAGAGAGCTCTCATATACATCACAATGCAATAGTCGTGAGGTGATGTGGTTGATGCTTGTATCAACTCTTTGCTTTTCTGTTTGCAGAAGAGAGATAAGCTTATTAACTGGGTAGCGGTTTTTCTGCAAGCAGAAGAGTGGTGAGGTTGTGAGGTTTATTGTCCTTGGCTTTACACAGGGTTTGAGTAGTAGGGCTATTATTGGTAGGTACAAGTCTGAGGATGAGCTTAGAGACATCTTCTCAACTGATAGGCTTAGCAAAGCTGCTAGAAAGCTCTACATCTTTGAGGTCTGCAGGCCTGAGGAATTGTATAGCTGCTTGTGGGTAGTGAGTTTCGATGTTAAGCTTGTTAGAGTTAGGGACCCTAGGAGAGCTGGTGGAAAGCTCTACACAAAGCCTAGCCACATATACACAGAGCTTAAAGAGTCTATGCTCACCTACCTATGCGGCCATGTGGATGCCTCCACCTATATCTGCGGAGAGAACTACAGTGGTGAGGTTGAGAACATACTGCTACAGGCTACAGACAGAGACAAGTTTAAGATCGAGACGTACCCTGTAAAGCCTTGGAGAGATGTTGATAAGGAGCTTGTTGTAGAGTCAATTAAGGCGGCTATCGAGTGGCTACAAGCAAAATCACTAGCGCTAGCAGCTAAGGTTAGAGATGCAAAGCCCAAGGGGTTTAGACAGGCTGAGAAAAAGGCTAGCAAATTCCTCGAAAACCTAGTCACAGCGAGTAAGTATGTTGCAAAGGTTAGTGTGAAGCTAAGGGCCTTGGGAATAGACATGAACCTCACAAGAATTGTTGAAGAGGCTAGAAAGATTGTTGAAGAGGCTTTGGAGAGCAGAAGAGAGTCGATGGCGAAGAAGAAACGCACTCGATAAGCATTGGCTCTGCTTACAGAAAACAATAAAAACACTTCCTTGTTGCACACAAGTTGATGTGAGTTGATGTTTACATCAACTCATGAAGAGATCTCCATATACTATGCAACCAGAGTTGTACGCCTCTACCTAATAGCAATAGGTGTTTGAACCGCCACCAAGCTGGAACCCTGTGTTGGTGTAATGCTCACAGGAAGCTGGTAGATCATGAGATTAGCTTTCCTACGGTTAAGACCCTGGGCAAAGGTTCTCGACAACATGCTCACATTTTGGGGAGTTAGAGATCTGCCATAGGCTTTAACAACACGTTGTGGTGTGAGGAGCTAGACACACTCTTTCTTAAAGCTTCATCACTGCAGCCACCACTAGTGAGAAAAGTGTGAGAAGCTCTACACCCGTAACCTAAGCTCATCCCACGCGAGTTGATGTATACATCAACTAATATCACCTCACGAAGCATTTAAGCAAATGAGTTGCTAAGGCTTAGATAGACCCTAAACTGCGTGTTACTGGTTGGCATAATCGTATTGATAGCGGTATTAGCTCATGGCTTTTCTGCAAGAAGAAAAGAGATGAGCTAATGCAGTGGTGCTGCAAAATCTTGGAGACACTATTATCTACACTACGTGTTTTGAAGTATAGGCGTAACAGTCTATTCAATAACATTGTAGCTTTTCAGTAAGCAAGCTACCTATGGCAAGCTTATGCTGAATTTGATGTGGAAGAAACTGTAGCTACAGTCAGCTCTACAGGAGGGTGCACGTAGCGTGTAGAAGGCTTGCCTACCCCTGTAGGGAGAAGAGGAGGGGTACGTGCAGAACGCCCCGGCTCCTGATCCACGACCCCAAGACCAAGACCTATCAGCTGAACCCAGAATATCACGATGTAGCGCCCTACATCGATATCACCGAAGTCCTGGAGAGGCTTATTGAGAGGAGGCGTAGGAGTGAGCCAGCTAACCCGGGTAGCGACCCCGGCAAGGAGCAGGTGGTGCGTGACGCGTGCTGTAGTGATGCTGTACTTGGTGAGAGCTGTCCGCGGGAGCTCTACGACGCTGTCTTCAGGGGTGAGAAAATTCTCATCAGGGTTGCCCACTGTAACGCCGGGAGCAGGATCCAGCTGATTAAGCTCGTCGCTCTAATGAGGTACGTATATGATGTGGTGTTCGAGCAACTCGCTAGGAGTGCTGTTAGTAGGAGTGAGCTCGAAAGAGGGGATGTCGCAGAGATCGATAGGAGGGCTAGGGAGCTGGCTGAGGAGGTTCGGAGGGTGGGTGAGGCATGCTTCGGCTACCATAAGGCGGGGAAGGGTAGAAACAGGGAGGGGTTCTCCCGCTGATGCAGTATACTATGGCCATAGCTCTGTACGGTGAGAAGAACGTCGAGCCCGGTGTAGACATCTCCATCCCCTACGACGTTGGTAGGAGGATTGAGGAGTTCCTCGGTTTTAGACCCTTCGAGAAGAGTTACCTAGTTACTCAGGAGCACCTAGTGAAGACAGGGGCTATGAGGAGGTGGAGGGAGCGAAGGACTCTAACAGACTACACCAAACGTACCGAGTCTCGGGGAGCTAGTTCGTGAGCTTGGAGGGCTAGGTGCGAATAGGGTAACCCCGTGGGAAGACTACCCTCCTAGGGGGTAATCTACAGCTACCCCCATCACCCCTTCCTGGTGCTGTTAGTTGAGCTCCACACACCCTGCACGCCAACTAACGCGGACGGGCGGGGGCTAGTTGGGTTGATGGCTGGTCTACCGGTTAGACTGACCCTGGGCTAAACTGCGATCGATTGGTCGGTTGGCGGGGTAGCCACAGTCTATGACTAGGGGTGTAACTACTCTTTTAACTAGCGTGTAGTGCTTTGAGAGACCGCGGACTACCACTATACCGAGCTAGTGTAGTTGGTTGGGGTAGACCGACTAACGGTTGATAGTTACTATAGACAGTACCGGCAGGAACTACGCAGAGGAGATAGTTAAGAGGGCTAAAGCCAGAGAATCGGAGTTGCTGAGCAAGTGACTTGTCTAGGCCTGTGCTCCTCGTGAAATCTTCTACCTTTAAGGAACAGCTACGGCGATTATTAAAGCGACAGTAAGGCTCCGGCCGGGATTTGAACCTGGGACCTCGGGATCCACAGTTCCGCACTCTCCCGGACTGAGCCACCGGAGCCACCAATTAATATTAAGCGATTTTAAGCTTGGTCAGTCCTCATACAGTTCTTCATCGCATCTGGTCCGGTGTTCTTCATCACCATTTATTACTGGTTTCCCAAAGTTATACATGTGGAGGTTCTCTCAAAACTATGACTTTCTTAACCTCCTCAGAACTTTGAAGCATTTTCAAAGAGTCCTCATGTAAGGGTGCCGTAACTAAAATCTTAGCCATATCGGCTACAGATAGGAAGTTCGATGCGAAGGTTTAAATCATTGAGGTCGCGTCAGCTTTGCGATGAGCTCGGGTTAAACTCGATACATAGCCGAACCTATAAATACCTGTCCTGTCTAGTTTTTAGTTTTGGTGGTGTGTAATGAGAACTCACTTAGTCAGGCAGTTGGCTAAATTTGTACACGACCTCAAGTATGAGAATCTTCCCGATAACGTGGTTGAGAAGGCCAAGATATGTTTTTTGGACTACTTGGGTGTTGCGTTGGCAGGCTATCAGACGGAGCTAGGCAAAACAGTCGTGTCGGTAATGAAGGGTTTGGGGGGTGTGAGCGAGTCCACTATAATAGGTGATGGTACTAGGATACCCGCGGTTAACGCAGCGTACGCTAACGGGGCTCTGGCACACGTACACGAACTTGATGACGGGCACAGGATGGCTATGGGTCACCCCGGGGCTCCGGTAATATCTGCAGCCCTCGCCATGGGCGAGAGGGTGGGCGCCTCTGGGAAAGAGCTGATAGAAGCCATAGTCGCCGGCTACGAGGTCTTCATAAGAGTCGGCACCGCAGCCAACCCCTCCCACTTCAGGCGCGGCTTTCACACGACCGGTACCTGCGGTGCGTTAGCCGCTGCGGCGGCCGCTGGGAAGTTGTTGGGCCTGAATATTGATGAACTCGGCAACGCCATAGGGATTGCAGCGACGCAAGCCTCGGGCCTCATGGAGGTAACACGGGGCGAGTCCGTAATTAAGCCTCTGCAACCGGCTAGGGCAGCGCAGAGCGGCGTCCTTAGTGCGCTACTTGCTCAGAAAGGCTTGACAGCCCCGGAAAGCATACTTGATGGCGAGAGCGGCTTCCTAAGGGCATACAGCGATGAGTACAGCCTCGATGTAATCCTTAAGGATTTGGGGAAGACCTACAGAATTACTGAAGTCTACTTCAAGTTCCACGCCTCATGTAGGCACACCCACCCAGCGATAGACGCTATCCTGGAGTTGAAGCATAAACATAACATCTCCCCCCAGGACGTGAAGGAGGTGGAGGTGAGGACCTATTCAGCCTCTTACGAGGTCTGTGGAAGAGAGTACGAACCGAAGACGCCCGCCACAGCTAAATTCAGCATACCCTACTGTGTAGCTATAGCCCTCATGTACGGCCGCGTGACTCCAGAGCTCTTCACGTTCGATAAAATACGGGATAAAAACGTACTTGCTCTAGCAAGAAGAGTTAGAGTTGTACCGGACCCTGAACTGGACAAGCTCGTTCCTAGGGAGAGGGGAGCTAAGGTTAAGGTATACCTGAGTAGTGGAGGATTCCTCGAAACGTATGTTAGAAACCCATACGGCGAACCAGAGACCCCTCCAACGAGCAACGATTTGAAGAATAAGTTCAAGTCCCTGACATCGGCGATCCTACCTACGCAGAGCATTATCGAACTACTAGATCTCATAGACCATCTAAATAACGTAAGCGATATCAGAACAATAACCACAAAACTTCACGTCTGACACATCTTAGCAGAGTAAGGTAACTCATCGCAATAACTTCATCATTAAAGGAGTTTAAGTTACTACATCTGATTAGTAGTTACCCAAAACATAGCTAGTTGCTCGTTTATAGTCTCTCAAACCCCGCGAATCTCAATTACTTGGCGTTGCGGTCGTGCTAATATGCCCTTAACGCTTATAAACCTCACTGCACCAGTTAAAAACGGTGCTAACTATGTCAGGGTTGTCACTCCCTAGGAGTAGCACTAGATTAGGTATCACAAAAATTCAGGCAGCCATCATAGCTATCGTAGTGGTCATCTCTGTCATAGCCGTAGCCGTATACGTGACTAGTCCCACACCTATACCCACACCTACGCCCACGCCTACGCCCACACCTATACCCACACCTACGCCCACGCCTACGCCCACACCTATACCCACACCTACGCCCACGCCTACGCCCAC
>Ga0080004_1118733_pt1 | contig 15170 bp, 13 predicted proteins | sample WasSprMetagenome_FD_69207 | JGI IMG/M metagenome (GOLD analysis project Ga0080004, IMG submission 69207) | Sulfidic aquatic microbial communities from Washburn Spring, Yellowstone National Park, USA - WS (SPADES assembly) (version 2) | ecosystem: Environmental > Aquatic > Thermal springs > Hot... | reverse complement strand
TTTTGTTTTTTGTGGGTGGTGTGGTTCGCGCCTTGTCTTATAGTTTGGGGGTGGGGGGTTGGTTTTGTGTGTTTGCTGTTTTTGGTTTTTTTTTTTTGGGTGTTGTCTTTCCCCACGGCTCTGGCGATCACCGCTCTATACCTCTACTGGGAGAGGCGGGGGGGCGAGCGTTGATCGCCCTGGCCATAATGCTGGGCGTCATAGGGGCCTCAGCTATCATCGGCTTCTTGGCGGCTAAGCTCAAGATGCGCGCGCTACGTGCAGACACGTACATAGTTGCTGGGCGCGCTCTGGGCACGCTAGTGTACTTCTTAAACACAGCTGCGGCCATCTATAGCGGCTACACCTTCCTAGGTGGAGCTGGCTACTCGTACAAGTACGGCGCTGTGGCCATATTCATGTGGGCTACGTCCCTGCTCGGCTACATGATCGGCTACGTGGTGGCGCCGTACATATGGCGAGTGGCTAAGGAGAACAACCTACTGACCTTCTCAGACTACATAATGTGGAGGTATAACAGCAAGCTACTGATGCTCCTCACAGCTCTGATCTCGATACTCTTCAACGTGCCATACGTTCAAATGCAGATCAAGAGCGTCTCGATACTCCTAGACGCCTCCTCAGGGGGCCTAGTGCCAGGCATACACGTGGCGGTCATAGCCTTCCTCCTCGTAGTCACGTACGTGTTCCTGGGAGGGATGATCTCCTTATCAATAACCAACGTGTTCTTCGGAGCACTAATGCTAGCTACCATGCTTGGCGGCAGCTTAGCGGTCATCATGAGGTTCTTTGGTGGGCTTCCAGGGCTCTACGAGGCTGTAGCCGCTAAGTCTCCTAGCCACCTCCTCCTAGAGCTGAGACCGATGACGTGGTTCATCGGGACGGTGGTGGGGACCTCGCTGAACTTCTGGGTGTGGTCAACTAGGGTTCAATTACTCTACACAGCGAGAGATGTTAGGGTCTTAAGGAGGGGTATGGCACTACTCTCGTGGTACGTCCTCCTCGGAACGGTCTGGGTCACACACGTAGGCCTGGTGGCGCTCGCCCTCGGATTGAAGTTGAGAGATCCAGACTACGCTTTCGTAGAGGTCGTTAGACTAGCCTATGGAGACGTGGCCCTAGGCCTAGTAGCGGCTGGCGGCGCGGCCGCCTCGTTGTCGACAGCAGCCGCGATCCTACTAGACCAGGCTAGTACGAGCGCAAGGAACGTGATATCAATAACGCTCAAGAGAGAGCTTAGCGACAGAGAGCTGGTGGCTCTAACTAGGCTCTTAGTCCTAGCGATAGGGGTCATCTCGACGATCCTAGCGTACATCTCTCCAGCCCTCCTAGTAGACCTATACCTACTCAGCGCTAGTGGAGTCCTCCAGCTATTCCCAGCTTTGATCATCGGCATATACTGGAGAGGTCTAAGCAAACACGAGATCTTACCAGGCCTAGTAGTAGGAGAGCTCGTAGTGCTCACCCTATACGTACTAAGGTTAGAGCCCCTTGGAGTTCCAGGCATGATCTGGGGGCTAGTTGCAAATATACTCGTGATTACTACAACCTACCTATATAGGAGGATTCGATGATAGTAGCGTATCTACACATGGCTGTACAGCGACGACTATACAGCTATATACAATCAGTACCAATAAGTATAAATATCTAACTCTATATTCCTATTGAAGGGTGAACTCTTTGAGTGGCCAGGTTAAAAAGGATTGGTTCACCCTCGCTGAGAAATTACACAGGCTTTATGGGGGTAAGATCGAGGTCGTCCCAAGATGCCCGATCACTAGGCTAGAAGACTTCAACATATGGTACACTCCAGGCGTTGCAGAGCCTTGTAAGAGGATCAAGGAGGGTGGCGAAGACCTGTCATTCGAGTACACTTGGAGGTGGAATGCTGCCGCTGTTATTAGCGATGGCACTAGAGTGCTCGGTCTCGGCAATATAGGTGCTGCAGCTGGGCTACCCGTGATGGAGGGCAAAGCGCTACTATTCAAGTTCCTAGGTGGAGTTGACGCCGTCCCAATAGTGATCAAGGAGACGGATCCAGACAGGTTCGTGTACATAGTGAAGATGATCGAGGCTAGCTTTGGCGCTATAAACCTAGAGGACATAGAGTCTCCCAAGTGCTTCTACATCCTCGAGAGGCTACAAGAGGTCCTCGATATACCGGTCTGGCACGATGACCAGCAGGGCACAGCCCTTGTGACCATTGCTGGGTTGATCAACGCTCTCAAGCTGACTGGCAGGAAGTTCGAGCACTCGAAGTTCGTCTTGTTCGGCGCTGGAGCAGCGAACATCTGTATCTACAGGTATCTCAAGGTCTTCGGGGCTAGGCCGGAGAACATGGTCGTGATAGACTCGAAGGGGCCACTACACAGAGAGAGACCAGACATCGAAGAGCTGAAGAAGACAAACCCGTGGAAGTACAGGATCGCCATGGAGTCTAACCCGGAGTGCATCAAGGAGGTTCCAAAGGCCTTCGTGGGGGCTGACGTCGTGATTGCGGCCTCTAGGCCCGGGCCAGGTGTGATCAAGAGAGAGTGGATCAGGCCCATGAACAAGGACCCAATAGTCTTTGCAATGGCAAATCCGATCCCAGAGATATGGCCGTGGGAGGCTAAGGAGGCTGGTGCTAGGATCGTCGCGACCGGTAGAGGGGACTTCCCCAACCAGATCAACAATAGCCTAGGCTTCCCAGCTGTGTTCAGAGGCGTGTTGACCGTGAGAGCTAAGAAGATGACTGATGAGATGTTCTACGCAGCCGCAGTGGCGATCGCCAAGTACACGGAGGAGACTGGGATCCACGAAGAGAGGATCATCGGCACCATGAACGAGCCAGAGCTATACGTTAGAGAGGCTATAGCCGTAGCTGAGAAGGCAATGGAGCTAGGATACGCTAGGAGGAAGCTATCTAGAAGCGAGCTCGAAGCTGAGATAAGAGAGCTCATCGAGAGGCCTAGAAGGCAGCTGAAAGCCCTAATGGACGCCGGCCTAATAGCCCCGATGCCAGAGGGATAGGGCATGGTCACTAGAGAGTTGATGGTCAAGGCCCTCGTAGAGGGGATTAGAGTAGCCACGATATACCTTCCACCAGACGTGAAAGAGGCGTTAAAGAGGATCTACGAGAAGGAGGAGAGCCCCGTAGCGAGAGCTCAGCTTAAAGCGATACTTAAAAACATCGAACTGGCCGAGAAGCTGAAAGCTCCAATATGTCAAGACACTGGGTTGCTCTCATTCTACATCAGGGTGGGCGCCAAGTTCCCCGCAATAGACCTGGTGGAGGAGGCGATAGTCGAAGCTACAAGAGTCGCTACGAGAGAGATCCCGCTGAGGCCGAATACTGTAGACCCGATTACGGGGAGAAACCCAGGTGACAATACTGGGAGATACGCCCCGGTCATTGTCTGGGACGAAGTAGACCCCAAGGGGGACTACCTCGAAGTGACCATAGTGCCCAAGGGCGGAGGGTCTGAGTACGTGGCTACCTTAACTATGATCCCGCCTGGGAGGGGGCTTGAGGGGGTGAAAGAGGTGGTTCTCGACGCGGTGGTCAAGGCTGGAGCTATGCCATGCCCGCCCACGATCATAGGTGTAGGGATAGCTGGGACTGTCGACAAGGCGGTAAGCCTTGCTAAGAAGTGCGCAGTGATCAGGAGGGTCGGCTCTAGACACCCAGAGCCTAAGATAGCCACGCTAGAGGATCAATTGCTCGAGATGGTCAACGAGCTCGGCATTGGAACCATGGGGATGGGTGGAAGGTTCACAGCTCTAGATGTACACGTAGACTACGCGTATAGACACCCAGCGACCTACGCTGTCGCAGTGGTGTTCCAGTGCTGGGCTGCTAGGAGGGCTACAGTCACGATCAAGCCGACTGGGGAGTACATTGTAACGCAGTAGGGGGTGGTCGAAGTGGAATACAGGTTGAAGACTCCACTCAGCGAAGACGACGTTAGGAGACTACGCGTGGGGGACATCGTCTACCTGTCAGGCGTGATCTACACTGCGCGAGACGCGGCGCATAGGAGGATCATCGAGTACATTAGAGAGGGGAAGCGACTACCCTTCGATCTAAGCGGTGGGGTGATCTATCACTGCGGCCCAGTAGTCCAGAAGAAAGATGGTGAGTGGATCGTACTAGCCGGAGGTCCTACTACGAGCACTAGAATGGAGCTATATGAGGCAGAGGTGATCGAGAGGCTTGGCGTTAGAATGGTCATTGGGAAGGGCGGTATGGGTAAGAGGACTGCCGAGGCTTGCGCCAGGTATGGAGCAGTGTACACCACGTTCACCGGAGGTGCTGGAGTCTTAGCGGCTCAGGCTATTAAGCGAGTGATCGACGTGTACTGGCTAGACCTCGGGATACCCGAGGCTGTCTGGGTGTTAGAGGTAGAGGACTTCGGCCCGCTGATCGTCGCCATAGACTCTACCGGTAGAAACCTAATAGAGGAGATAGTTGAGGAGAGCAATAGACGGAAGAACGAGCTGCTAAAGAGGCCTCTCGTCCTCCCACCCTAAAACCTTTTTTTACCTAAGCTCCCCCTTAGAGCAAACTGGCTCGTGGTGATATAGTGCGTATAGGCGTCTTTGTATGTCATTGTGGAGTGAACATCGCGGGGGTTGTCAATGTTAAGAGGGTCGTCGAGGAGGTCAAGAGGCTCCCTAGCGTGGTTTACGCTGAGAGCTACATATACTTGTGCTCTCAACCAGGTCAAGAGCTCATAGCCAGAGCGATCAGAGAGAACAATTTAGAGGGCGTAGTTGTCGCAGCTTGCACTCCCAGTCTACACTACGAGACCTTCGCCAAGGTTGTTGAGGCCTCCGGTCTAAGTAGGCACATGTTCGAGATGGTCTCGATTAGAGAGTTAGATAGCTGGGTCCACCTAGATAGAGGGGCGGCGACCGAGAAGGCCACTAGATTGATAGCGTCGGCTGTTGCGAAGTTGAGGGGGAATAGGCACTACGAGCCGATCAGGGTGGGGGTGGTCAAGAAGGTCCTAGTCGTTGGCGGGGGGATAGCTGGTATCTCAGCTTCGTTGACGCTAGCTAAGGTGGGTATACCAGTGGTCTTAGTCGAGAAGTCGCCAACGATTGGGGGTAAGATGGCAATGCTTCACGAGACCTTTCCAACTCTCGACTGCGCCCAGTGTATTCTAACCCCCTTAATGGCTGAGATGGCTCGAAACCCCCTCATCAAGATCTACACTTTAGCAGAGGTTGAAAGCGTCGAAGGCCACGTGGGAGACTTCAAAGTCAAGATTAGAGTAAAGCCTAGAGGTGTAAAAGTGGGTGAGTGTAGACTCTGTGGATTCTGTGAAAGAGTATGCCCCGTGGAGGTCCCCAGCGAGTTTAACAGGGGGTTAAGCACGCGGAAGGCCATATACATACCGTTCGCGCAGGCTATACCCTCAGCCTACGTGGTGGACTTCGAGCACTGCACAAAATGTGGTAGGTGCTTAAAGGTCTGTCCAGCGAAGGCCATAGACCTCGAGGTGAGAGAGGAGATAGTAGAGGAGCGTGTTGGAGCTATAATCCTCGCAACAGGGTACGAGCTATATCCAGGCGAGAAGCTTCCAGAGTATAGCTACGGTGTGAGCAACGATGTCATAGACTCTCTTCAGTTTGAGAGAATACTAGATGTTCAGGGCCCCACGAGAGGGGAGATTAAGAGGCCAAGTGATGGGAGGACTGTCAAGAGAGTAGTGTTCATCCAGTGTGCTGGGTCTCGGGACATCAACCACTTACCATACTGCTCTAAGATCTGTTGCATGTATACAGCTAAACACGCCCTCCTATTCCTAGAGAGAGTGCCCGATGGCGAGGCGTACGTTATATACATCGATGTTAGGACTGCGGGCAAGGGCTTTGAAGAGTTCTACAAGAGGGCTCAGGAGAAGGGGGCTATATACATCAAAGGGAGGGTTTCGAGAGTGTACAAAAACCCATCTACAGGTGACTTGGTGGTAGAGGGATACGACCTCTTAGAGAATAGAGAGTTCGCAATTAGCGCAGACCTAGTGGTGATCGCGACTGGCATGGTCTCAGCTCTAGATAGAAGACTTGCAGAGGCGTTGAAAGTACCAGTAGATCAGTTCAACTTTGCCAGCGAGATCCACCCAAAGCTAAGGCCTGTTGAGACGCTGACTCCAGGTGTTTTCTTAGCGGGGACTGTTCAAGGCCCCAAGGACATACCAGAGACTATAGCTCACGCGACGAGCGCGGCAGCTAAGGCAGTCGAGCTACTACTACGAGGATATATCGAGAAAGACCCGCTGATAGCCGAAGTTGACTTGGAGAAGTGTAATGGGTGTAGAGTCTGCGTGACAGCGTGCCCTCACGCGGCGATCGAGGTTGTCGAGGGGAAGGCTAGGGTCAATGAAGTCGTCTGCGAGGGCTGTGGTATTTGTGAAGCTTCATGCCCAGTCGGGGCGATCCACTTGAGAAATTATAGAGAAGACCAGCTCTTAGAGATGGTCAAGGCGGTCCTCGAGGTGGGGTAAGCCATGTCGTGGAGACCTCGAATAGTCGCGTTTCTATGTAGGTGGTGTGCTGGTGCAGCGGCTGAGACGGCGGGGGTCATGAGGCTCAGGTATGATGCGAGCGTCGTCCCAATAATAGTCCCCTGCACAGGTAGAGTAGACCCATTGCTCATCGTTCACGCCCTTCTCAATGGAGCTGATGGGGTGTTGATTGGGGGTTGCCACACACCCAACGACTGCCACTACTTAGCTGGAAACTTCAAGGCTTACAAGAGGGTGTATATGTTGAAGAAGCTGCTAGGAGAGATCGGCGTAGAGCCTGAGAGAGTGAGGTTAGAGTGGATAAGCGCCACTGAAGCTCTAAAGCTCGCCAAGGTCATAAACGAGTTCGTAGAGGAGATCAAGAAGCTGGGGCCCATAGGTGGTGAACATGCTTAGACTAGCTGTGATCCCGGGAGCTATCTGTGGAGGTTGTGATTTTGCGCTGGCTAGCCTGGGCGAGAAGCTACTAGAGCTACTGAAACACTACGAAGTGGTCTACTGGCCGACAGTTGTCGACAGAAAGCTCTCAGAGCTCCTAAAGCTAGATAGGATCGACGTGCTCATACACATGGGTGGAATATCAACTGAGGAGGAGGCCGAGCTAGCTAGAAACATATCTAACAAAGCGCGCGTCAAGGTATCGTTTGGGACTTGTAGTGTATATGGAGGCATACCAGGCTTGAACTCGCTGTACAAGCCGAGAGAGGTCTACGAGGCTATAGCCTCGCAGGTCGAAGTAAGGTTGGAGGGAGACAGCCTCGGCCTACCAAGGCCTATAAACTACTCAGCATACACAGACATAGTTGAACCAGACATCCTAGCTCCGGGGTGTCCGCCAGACGATGTGGTGCTTGAGCAGCTCCTCGAGTTGCTGATAAAGTACGCTGAGACGAGGAGGCTCGAGTCTCATCTTGTACTACTAGGGGCCTCCGAGTCTCTGTGTAACAGGTGCCCTAGAAACCCGAAGACAACGAAGATCAAGATGCCCGGGGTTAGGAGGGTCTTCGAGGTGAAGCTAGATGAGAACAAGTGCTTCCTAGAGCAAGGGGTGCTCTGCATGGGCCCCGCGACTAGGGCTGTTTGCGACCATAGTTGCATTAGAGCGAACTACCCGTGCACTGGGTGTGGTGGCCCCGTCAAGCTGGACTCTGACGCGGGGCTTTCAGCGATGTCGGCGATAGCATCCGTATTACTAGTTGACCAGGAGAAGACCGTGTTAGAGCCCGGCTTGGCTAAGGAGATAGATAAAATCAGGGACATCGTCGGTAGCTTCTACAGGTATACGCTTAGAAAGTCTCTTCCATACAAGTTAAGAGCGATGCGTGGTGTATAGCCGTGGGTCACTACAAGCTACTCACTACACTAGACCCGATCACCCTCGTCGAGGGGGTCGCTAGAGTGGTGATCGTGGCTGGCGACGACAACGAGGTGAGAGCTCTATACCAGATAATGGAGTTTAGAGGTTTCGAGAAGCTCCTAGTTGGACGCCACATTGAAGACGCACCTAGAGTTGTGTCAGCTATATGTGGCTTCTGTAGTTGGTCACACCATTTAGTCTCGGGGAAAGCTGTAGACTCTGTATTCAGCCGCTCGCCGCCCGCTAGGGCAGAGCTGACTAGGAGGTTGGTAAACTACATTCAGATACTCGATAGCCACCTCCTACACTTCGCGTTCATAGGGTTGCCAGACCTGGCTCTGTGGGGTGAGGGGGAGAGAGACGTGGTTAAGCTACTAGCCAAGAACCCTGAGGTGGCCTCATCAGCGCTTAGAACGCGCAGCGTGCTCAAGAGGTTGGAGAAGAGGCTGGTTGGCAAGATACAACACGGCCCAGTGGTCGTGCCAGGTGGCGTCGCCCGCGGGCTGACCAGGGAGGACCTTGATTGGCTCGAGAAGGCGCTTGTAGAGGTCGATGGAGCCTTTGAGAGCCTCTATAGGTTCTTCCACGAGAAGGTGGTCAAGAGCGAGCAGTTCAAGAGGCTTGTGGAGAGCGAAGAGTTTAAGTTGAGGTGCATCAGTGCAGGGCTTGTGAGGGACGGAGCGCTAGAGCACTACGACGGCACGCTCAGACTGGTAGACCCTAAAGGTAGAGTGCTGTACGAGGCCCCCGAGCCTGGCAGGTACGTAGAGGTGATCGGCGAGGCGCTAGTCAACTGGAACCACTCCACCCTCCCATACTACAAGCCAGCTGGGTTCAAGCTCTTCAGCGAGGAGTCGACGATAATGGTTGGCCCTCTCGCTAGGCTAAACGTGGTCGAGAAGGTGCCCACGGAGAGGGCTAGCTGGGAGTATGGTAGGCTCCTCGAGGCTGTTGGTGGCAAGCCTCTTGACAACGTGGTGCTGTATCACTGGGCTAGGGTTGTCGAGATAATACACTCGCTAGAGGCGATCGCGGAGCTATCGAGAGATCAGAGGTTGCTAGAGGGAGACGTGGTGAGCTTCGAAGGCTCTCCAACCAATAGAGGCGTCGGTATCATAGAGGCTCCACGGGGGCTACTAATACATGACTACAGCGTCAGAGAGGATCTAACGATCGCGAGAGCGAGGATCATCACTCCGACGACGATCAACAATATGGCCATAAACACCAACTTGAGCAGGGTAGCACCAAGGCTTGTAAAAGAGATAAAGCTCTCTGGGAGGCCAAGCCCCGGCACGATATCTATAATGGAATCTATAGTTAGATCTTATGACCCCTGTAATAGCTGTGCAACACACTGCATTAGGATTGGTAGAGACCAGGTCGTCACGTCGTTCAGCGTGGTGGTCGTAAGTGAGAGTGGTGAGGTGCTATGGCGAGGCTAAAGCTCGCTCCACGCGAGCTCAGAGAGTACATTAAGGAGCACACTGGGAGAGAGGTGTCTACGTGTATACAGTGCGGTCTATGCACAGCTGTATGCCCAGTTGCTGGTTTCATGGATCTACACCCAGCGGCCTTAGTTAGGAGGGCTATGCGTGGCGACCTAGACTTGGCAAGTACAAGGTCTCTGTGGGTATGCGTTGGTTGTATGACTTGTGTTGACAAATGTCCGAGAGACGTAGCCCCTGGACTGGTGATAGAGGCTTTGAGGAAGCTCGCACTTAAACATGGTGTGGAGTTTAAGAGGTATGATGAGCTCTCAATAGATGAGAAGACTCCGACTATACAGCTGGTTCTATACTCTCAGAGAAACACGTGGTGATAGCCTTGAAGACCCTCCTATACTACCCAGGCTGTAGTGTGAGAAGAGACTACTCAGAGGCGGAAGCAGCTGGGCTGGCGACACTAAGCGCTCTTGGCTACAGCGTTGTAGAGCTAAGCGAGTGGTATTGTTGTGGAGGTCAATTGGGACTTACGAGTATCGACCACCAGAGGTATGTCTCATCGCTGAGGACGCTCTCAAGGGCTATACAACAGGTGGAGAGGTCTAAGATCAAAGTGGATGGAGTGGTGACTCTATGTCCATTCTGTTACAATACATTGAAGCAAGCAGAGAGATTGAGGTTCGCCAGGCCAGAGATCTATGAGAGAGTTGCTAGTTACCTTAGAGACGAGGTTGAACCATACACTAGTGGGTTGAGAGTACTACACTACGTGCAAGTGCTCTACGAGAAGAGAGGAGACCTAGCTAAGCTAGTGAAGAGGAGGCTCAGCGGGCTTAGAGTCGCAGTGTACTACGGCTGCATGTTGTTGAGACCCCGCGCGGTCTCTATAGACGACCCAGATAAGCCGACGATCATCGAGACCGTTCTACGAGAGCTAGGGGCGACGCCGGTCGAGTACCCGTATAAGACATACTGTTGTGGCTCATTCCACTCGATCGTGGAGCCCAAGATCGTAGCGTCTAACACCAAGAAGATAGCGGAGTCAGCGAAGCGTGCTGGGGCGATAGTCGTCACGACGCCATGTATGCTTTGCCTTGAAAACCTGAAGAGGTATACAGACCTCCCCATTATACACCTCTCAGAGCTCGTAGCGTACGCGCTGGGGTTGATCGAGCACAGTCTACTGGCAGATCTCGTGAAGCAGGTGTAGAGGCGTGGTCGTGACAAAGACTTATTTTCACACCATGAATATCGAGTAGTCGGGGTGCTTCCAGGTGGAGGCTCAAGGGCGTAGATTTGTAACTATATACTTCAATGGCGAAGCCTACACTGTACCACGTGGATTAACCATAATGAAGGCCCTCGAGTACGCTGGGTTTAAGTTTACCAGGGGTTCTGGCTGTAGAGGGGGTTTCTGCGGCGCCTGTCCCGTGATCTACAGGATGCCGGGAGACTACAAGATACGAGTAGGCCTCGCCTGCCAGACGCCAGTAGAGGATGGCATGTACATCAGCCTAATACCGTACGTCCCCCTCGTAGAGTACGTACCTCGTAGAGAGGAGTTGAAGCCGAGCCCAGGCTACGTGTTGAAGCTATATCCAGAGCTCACGAGGTGTATTAGTTGTAACTCTTGCTCTAAAGCATGCCCCCAGGGCCTCAGCCCGATGGACGCGGTACAGGCGATACTGAGAGGAGACTTGAAGAGAGCTGCCGAGTTGACCTTCGACTGCATAGCTTGTGGGCTGTGTAGCTTAAGGTGCCCAGCTGAGATTAGACATCACGCGGTGTTCAGGCTTGTTGGGAGGATAGTTGGACTCTACTACACGCCTAGGTCTAAGAGCGTCGAGGAGAGGGTCAAAGAGATCGAGAGTGGCAAGTATGATAGGGTTTTTGAGAAGCTCTTATCTATGAGTACCGGCGACCTCAAGAGGATCTACGAGGAGTACATGAAGACTGGGCGCCTACCAATAGACCTCGAGGTGTAGGAGATGGGTGGGTATCCACCAGAGTTTAAGAAGTTGATTGAAATAGTCGAAGAGACTCGTAGAGAGAGGTTGAAAGCTCCAGCCCCTAGGAGGCTATCGCTAAGTGAGAGAGAAGAGCTAGTTAAGAGGTGGCATCCAGACTACAAAGAGGAGCTTAAAAGGCCTCTCAGGATCGGCCCTTGTAAAGGCCTAGTGGTCTACAACGCGATAGCCGACCTACTTGAGTCGTGGCCTCTTGTGAAGCCCGGAGAGGTCGATTTGTCTAACATAGACTTCGACGTCGACATCTTGGTGGTAGGCTCTGGTGGTGCAGGGCTTACAGCTGCTTGGTGGGCTGTTAAGAGCGGTGTAGACCCGTCTCAAGTATTGATCGTAACCAAGCTTAGGCTTGGGGATTCAAACACGATCAAGTATCAGAGTGGGACTCAAGCTGCTACAGGCCCAGATGATAGTCCAGTACTACACTTCTTAGACACGCTCGCAGGTGCTCACTTCACGAACAACCCGAGGCTTGTCATGGTCTTAGCGGAGGAGGCCCCATTCGTGATCAAGTGGCTAGAAGAGCTTGGAGTGAGGTGGAGTAGAGTTGGAGATGACCTCGAGAGGCTCCCAGGTGGTGGGGCGACGAGAGCTAGACTACACTGTTGTGGTGACTACACCGGGCTTGAAGTGATGAGGGTATTAAAAGATGAGGTGAGGTCCCTCGGCATAAGCGTCTTGGAGTTCCACCCAGTAGTCGAGCTGTTAACAGACCCGGATACGGGGCGGGCGAGTGGGGCGATCCTCTACAGCTTCGACACAAAAGAGTACAAGGTAGTGAGGAGCAAAGTGGTGATCCTGGCGACCGGCGGGATTGGGAGGCTTCACATAGCCGGCTTCCCCACCACCAACCACTACGGGGCTACTGGAGACGGGCTAGTCCTAGCGTATAGAGTTGGAGCGGGCCTCGTAGACCTAGACACGTTACAGTACCACCCAACGGGGGTTGCATGGCCAGAAGCGATCCTAGGAGAGCTGATCCCCGAGAAGACTAGGAGCATTGGAGGCCAGTTGGTGAACGTCAATGGCGAGAGATTTGTATACGAGCTAGAGCCTAGAGACGTCGTGGCTTCGGCGATCATAAGAGAGTGTGCTGAGGGTAGAGGCGTAGTTACACCTACCGGCACATGCGGTGTTTGGCTAGATACACCCATAATAGAGCTATTGAAGGGGGCTGGGACGATCAAGAGAGAGCTTCCAGCGCTCTACAGGATGTTCTTGAGACACGGGATCGACATAACGCAAGAGCCTATCTTAACCTACCCAACACTCCACTATCAAAATGGTGGAGTACTCATTGATGAGTGGACACACGTGTTGAGACCGAGTGGAGAGCCCATACCAGGGCTACTAGCGGCTGGAGAGGTCACAGGCGGGATCCACGGTAGGAACAGGCTAGTGGGCAACTCCACCGCTGACATATTCGTCTATGGGCGTAGAGCAGGCATAGAGGCAGCTAAGATAGCGAGAGAGACCTCAACCCCCAAGGTGTCATTAAAACACCTAGAGCTCTACATGAGCGAGCTGAGAGCACTCGGAGTCCCAGAGACTAGGAAAGCTCCAATACTACTCCCAGACTACCGTGGAGAGAAGGTGCTCAAGAGGATACTAGAGCTGTGACATCAACCTTCATCGACGCGTAGACCACCCAGCCGCGTAGAGGACAACTAGAGTAGATCTCTACCATAGAACCCTATGTGCATCTTTGCAGACTTCATATTCGACCTTCTAAACTCAACCGAGAGCCTAAAATTACTGCTTTAATGTTAAATAGTTATAGGGCATCCACATGGTTTCCCACGTAGAGTACTATGAGAAGGCGAAGCCCATCCCGGCATATGTTAGGGTCTCGGCTGGTAGTCTTATGAGGTTTGTTAAGGAGATCTTCGTGGCATCTGGGCTTAGGGAGGCTGATGCTGAAGTCGTCGCAGATGTCCTAGTCACAGCTGACTTGATGGGTATCTCTAGCCACGGGGTTCAACGGGTTGAGAGGTACGTGGCTGGCATCGAGGTTGGAGCTGTAAACACAAGGCCAAACATGAGATTCATCATCGACCATGGCGCTGTCGCAGTCCTCGATGCTGATAACGGGCTTGGCCACGTAGCCGCCTTGAGGGCCATGGAGAGAGCGGTCGAGAAGGCGGGGGCTTACGGTGTCGGCCTAGTCCTCGTTAGGCGTAGTCACCACTACGGCATAGCTGGCTACTACGCGCTCAAGGCTGTAGAGCACGGGATGATAGGGGTCTCATCCACGAACTCGGAGCCTCTAGTCGCCTACGTCGGGACCCTCGAGAGGTACCTGGGCACGAACCCCATAGCGTTCGCAGCGCCTAGGAGGAGGCCGCCACCACTACTCTACGATGGAGCGTTGTCTGTGGTCCCTGTTGGGAGGATCGAGGTTTACGCCAAGACTGGGAGAGAGGTGCCTGAAGGCTGGGTTATAGGTGCTGGTGGAGAGGTGTTGAGAGGCGACGCTAGGAGAGTCTACGAGGCCATCAAGAGGGGGGAAGCGGCGATCCTACCACTGGGAGGCTACCTAGAGGAGTTCGGAGCTCACAAGGGCTCGGGGCTAGCGCTGATAGTAGAGGTCGTCTGCGGCGTCCTAGCGGGGGCGGCCTGGGGCGTGCACGTGGGGTACACCACGGTCAAAGACGCGAACGTTGGGCACGCCTTGATGGCTATCGACATATCGAAGTTTATGAGCCTAGATGAGTTCTACGATAGGCTCGAGAAGCTGATAAGCGAGATAAAGTCCCTCAAGAAGGCCCTGTGGGCTGACAACATCTGGATACCCGGCGAGAAGGCCTGGCTGACGATGCAGACCAGGCTAAAGATAGGGATACCAATACACGTAAACATCCTAGAGTCGCTCAAGAAGATAGCAGAGAGGTATGGTGTGAAAGCAGAACTAGAGGTACTAAGCACTCACGCCTAGCCGTTCACCCGAGAGTGGTTGTTTGTGGTGTTTTAGGGTTTTTCAAGACCACCCCCGGGATCCTCACGGCACGGTGCCGAGCCGCGCACCGCGGTTCAACCACGGGTCTTGGGACTCGGCACCCACCGCTAGTTGCCCAGCAGGTTTATAAACCTTTTTATATTATAGCCCTGAAAGACCCAGACAACCCTAACTCACTCTGCTAACGGAAACAGCCCCTGGTTCTAGGGCTCGACCCTTAGCTGAACCTCTGGTCAACGCCCCTACCCCCGAACAGGGTTCAGGGTTATAAGCGAACGACGGCTTAAAGACCCCAGCGCCCATTAGAGAGTAGATAAGTAGAGTTCACCACACACCCTGCCTCGAGAGGCGAGGTTTTCAGCAAGAGCGCAAGCTCAGAGCGCTGGTATTTCATAGATGAAAGTCTCGCCGGAAAGATGGGGTGGTTAACGCGATCTCCACTATGAGGCGTGGGTTTTTAGGCGACCTGTAAATAGCCCTCACCTACCTGGGCTATGTTCGAATGTTTACGTCGCTAGAATCCTCACGTTCGCAGAGCATTTGGCGTGTATACCGTGTATAGGAGCGACGAACACGAAACCCATGCCGATAGTTGGCAACGACGTCGATGACGCCCTCCTCTCAGCTCCTAGAAGTCGTCTTTGACAGTAAGGCTTATCTGGGCAGTAAAATTTATTAGGGTCTTTTAGGGTTGTTTATTGCTAGTTAGGGTCTAGACATGAGCAGTGAACATGAGAGGTTGTTGAAGCCTAGCGAGTTTTGCGAGATTGTTGGCATTAGTTACCGGACTTTTAAGAGGTGGGTTTCTGAGGGTAGGATAAGAGTTGTTAGAACACCGACGGGTAGACTTAGAGTCCCCTATAGCGAAGT
>Ga0080004_1146972_pt1 | contig 15188 bp, 11 predicted proteins | sample WasSprMetagenome_FD_69207 | JGI IMG/M metagenome (GOLD analysis project Ga0080004, IMG submission 69207) | Sulfidic aquatic microbial communities from Washburn Spring, Yellowstone National Park, USA - WS (SPADES assembly) (version 2) | ecosystem: Environmental > Aquatic > Thermal springs > Hot... | reverse complement strand
ATTTCAAAATTTCCTCCAAATTCTTTTAGGCCAAGCTTAAAAATTTTTTCTGGAAACAAGATAAAGTACTTGTGTGCCCATTTTACAAATTTGTATTGAGGATATTTTTTATTGTTAAACAGCCAATTCGAATCAAAACAAAAAACAAATTTTGGTTTTTTGAAAGGACATTTTTCTTTGAACTCATCGTCCCACATTTTTGAATTGAACAAAAATAAAAAATCAGGTTTCTCCTTTTCTAGAATTTTTTTCAAATCTTTTGGTTTCGGAGTTAAAAAAACCTCAAATTCCTTATCATCTTTTAGAAAAAATAAATTTTTTTCTTGGTGCAAGCAAAACAAAATTTTACCACCCCTTTTTGATAAGAATTTTGCTAAAGCTCTTGCTTGACCTGTTTCTCCTGGGCCTCTTGAAACAAAACAAAATTTATATGAGCTGATAGTAAATTTTTTCATAGTTTTTGACCATTATTTCAATTGAAAAATTTTTTTCAACCCATTCTCTGCAATCTTCCCTTTTAATTTCTCCGATTCTCTCTATTGCCTCGATCAATCCATCAAAATTTTTTTCTCCATCTCTCAAAAAAGGAACCACAAAACCAGTTTTTCCATTTTTGATTACTTCCTTCGTCGAACCAAAATCGAAAGCAATCACTGGAGTTCCGCAAGCCATCGATTCTGCCATAATTAGACCAAAAGGCTCTTCCCACTCAATGGGATACAAAGTTGCAATCGCCCCTTGATAAATTTTAACTAATTTTTTTTGAGAAACCTCGCCCAAATACTGAATTCTTTCATCCAAGTTTGGCTTTATTTTTTCTTCAAAATAAGTTTTTCTTTCTGGATCTACTTTCCCAACAAGTAATAATTTAATTTTGGCTTTTTTTGCAACATGGATTGCATTTTCTATTCCCTTGTAAGGCTCCACCCTTCCAACCCACAAAAAATAATCTTTTGGCTTTTTTGAAAATTTAAAAAGATTTAAATCTACTCCATTGTAAACTACAAAATTTCTTTTGAAAGAAAAATTGCAAAATTTTTTGTGGGCTTTTGACAAGAAAACAGCATTAATTTTCTCTTTGTATCTCTTTGCCACCTCAAACAAAGGAGTTTTCTTTTTAATCTTTATTGGATTGTGAAAAGTAAAAATTGTTGGAATTTTTGTGAAATTCAAAAAAAAGAAAGTTTTTGGGCCCGTGTGGCAATGAACAATGTCAAAATTTTTCAAATTTAAAAAAGAAAAAGCGAGGTGCTCTAATTCTAAAAAGTAATCTGACCAAGGGATTTTATCTTCAGCTAAAGATTTTTTTCGCCACCAAAAAATTTTTGCAGATACTTTCGAGTTTTTAGTCGAAAATAAAACCACCCTGTGTCCTAATTTTTTTAATCCTTCAGTTAAATAATAAACTACTCTTTCTGTACCCCCGTATTTTTTTGGAGGTACAGGATACCAAATTGGAGCAATTTGTGCAATTTTAAGTTTCATAATCGTGAATTTTCACTAATTTGCGATTCGCGAATATTCGCGAACGAATATTCGTGCATATTAGCGAGTTTTCAAAATTTTTTTGTAAAGCTTTTCATACCTGTTTACCATTCTTCTTAAACCAAAATTTTCTTGAACCCATTTTCTGCAATCTTCCCGCTTTATTTTGTGAATGTCTTTTAAAGCCAATACTGCTTCTTCGATCGAGTTTACTAAAAATCCTGTGACTCCATCTTTTATTAATTCTGGCATTGAACCTTGTTTGAAAGCTATTACTGGAGTTCCGCAAGCCATAGCTTCTATTACCACTAGACCAAAAGGTTCAGGTCTTTTAACAGGAAACAAAAAAGCTTTTGCTCCGCAAAAAAGCTCAATCTTTTTTTTAAAATCTGCAGCTCCCACAAATTTAATTTTTTTACCGTCTATTAAAGGTTTTATTCTAAATTCAAAATAATCTGCGTATTGAGGGAAAATGGGACCCGCAATTATTAATTTTTCACCCGCCAATTTTGCAATATCGATAGCTTCTCCTGTACCTTTGTCAGGACCAATTCGAGAAAGCCAAAGAACATAATCTTTCGGTTTTTCTGAAAAAGGATATCTTTCCAAGGGAAGTCCGTGATAGATTACTCTTACTATATTCACTCCTGGAGCTTGCTTTTTTTGATGCTTTGAAATCGCAACAAAATTGATGTTTGGATATTTTCTGTACAAAACTAAAGCTTCTTCTGTAATGGGGTGATGCAGGGTAGTCACAATAGGGGGTTTTAAAAATTCAGAAAAAGGACAAGTGTACCATTCGCAATGATCATGAATAATATCAAATTCATTCTGCATTTTTAAAAGTTTTCTGTAAAGCAAAGCAAAGACCGCATGAGGAGTTCTTAAATTTGCACCCCAAAGTGAAGAGGGCCAAATCGGAACTAATTTTGCTTTTGTTTTTGAATCTCCAGAAGCAAAAAGCCAAACTTTGTGTCCTCTTCTTACTAATTCGTCACAGAGCCAAGAAATTATAAGTTCTGTTCCACCATAAGTTTTGGGTGGCACAGAAATCCACAATGGCGCAATTTGAGCGATCCTTAACATAAAAGTTTAACATAAAAATTTCGGGCTGCCGGGAATTGAACCCGGACCACATCCACCCCAAGGATGCGTACTGCCGTTATACTACAGCCCGGGAAAATTTTTTCAATATATTCAAATTTTACCTTAAATTTTTTAAAAATTCAATTTTGCTATAATATTATTTAATCTATGACAGAAGAAAAAAAAGAACTCACAAGAGAAGAAGCGAAAGAGAGAATAGAAAAATTAAAAAAACTCATTGAAAAGTATAGATACGCAAGACATGTTTTGGATCAAGAATTGGTTCCGATTGAAGTTGAAGATTCATTAAAAAGAGAACTCTTTGAATTGGAACAAAAATTTCCAGAATTTATCACTCCAGATTCTCCAACTCAAAGAGTAGGAGGGAAGGTTTTGGAAAAATTTGAAAAAGTAAAACATCCAGAACCAATGCTTTCTTTAAACGATGCTTTTTCAGAGGAGGATTTAAGAAATTGGTTTGAAAGAATTTCAAAGCTATTGAGTAAAGAAGAAATTCAAAGAATAGAATTTTTTTGCGAACCAAAATTAGATGGATTGGCGATTGAATTAATTTATGAGGATGGAATTTTTAAAATAGGTTCTACAAGAGGGGATGGAATTTTTGGGGAGAATGTTACTGAAAACTTAAAAACGATCGAATCTTTGCCATTAAGATTGAGAGATGTTGAAGAAGTAATAGAAGATTTAGAAAAAGATGGAGAAAAAGAAATAGCAGAGTACATTAGAAAACATGGGTTAAAAAGAGTGGTAGTGAGAGGGGAAGTGATAATTACAAAGAAAAATTTTGAGCTAGTGAATGAAGAGCAAAAAAAATTGGGTTTACCTCCTTTTGCCAATCCAAGAAATTTGGCTGCAGGTTCAGTGAGGCAATTGGATCCAAAAATTACTGCAAAAAGAAGGTTGGACGTTTCAGTTTATGATTTAGTAACTTTTTTGGGTCAAAAAACTCATGCTCAAGAACATAAAATTTTGCACGTTTTAGGCTTTAAAACTAACAACAAATATTGCAAGCTTTGCAAAACTTTAGAAGAAGTTGTTGAATTTAGAAATTATTGGATTCAGCACAGAGAAAAATTACCTTATGAAATCGATGGTATCGTAGTTCAAGTTAACGATGAAGAAATCTTTCAAAAATTGGGGGTTGTAGGGAAATCTCCACGAGGAAGAATTGCTTTTAAATTTCCGTTGAAACAAACGACAACAATTTTAAAAGATGTCGTTTTTCAAGTTGGAAGGACAGGAGCTGTAACTCCTATTGCGATTTTGGAACCTGTAGAAGTTGGAGGGGTCACAATTACAAGAGCTACCCTTCACAATGAAGATTTCATAAAGAATATGGGAATTAAAATCGGAGACACGGTTATAGTAGGTAGGGCAGGAGACGTTATTCCGGAGGTAATAGGACCTTTACCAGAATTGAGAACAGGAAAAGAAAAGGATATTGAATTTCCAAAAAATTGTCCTGTTTGCGGAGAGCCACTAATTAAACCTAAAGGGGAAGCAATCTGGAGATGTCAAAATTCAAAATGTCCTGCTAGAGAAAGAAGGTATTTCCATCATTTTGTGAATGCTTTTGGAATAATGGGTCTTGGGCCAAAAATTATTGATAAACTCTTAGACGAAGGTTTGGTTCAAGATCCTGCAGATTTGTTTACCCTAAAAGAGGGAGATTTAATTCCAGTTGAGAGATTTGGTGAAAAATCAGCAAAAAACTTAATAGAAGCAATTCAATCTTCAAAAGAAATTCCTTTGGAAAATTTCATTTTGGCTTTGGGAATTAAAAACGTCGGAGAAAAAACCGCTCAAGATTTAGCTGAATTTTTTGGCTCTTTAGAAAAATTACAACAAGCAACATTCTCTCAATTACAAAGAATTCCTGACATTGGTCCTGTTGTTGCAGAATCTATTTTCAAATTTTTTAGAGACAAAAAAAATTTAGAGTTTATCGAAAAATTAAAAAGAGTAGGAGTTAAAATTTTAGAAAAGAAGAAAGAAGAAAAAAGAAAGTTGCCTTTGAAAGGTTTAGTTTTTGTTTTCACTGGAGCTTTAAAAAGTATGACAAGAGAAGAAGCTAAAAAGAAAGTAAGAGAGTTGGGAGGTGAAACTACAGAATCTGTTTCAAAAAGGGTAAACTTTGTGGTTGTAGGAGAAAACCCAGGTTCAAAATTTGAAAAAGCAAAAAAATTGGGGGTGAGAACAATTTCAGAAGAAGAATTTTTAAAAATGATTCGAGGCTAAGTTTTTTAGATAAAAATTTCGACTTCTTCTATTTTTCTTCCTAAAACTTCAACTTTTTCAAGCTCAACGTCTTTTATTATTTCAGGTAAATTTCTTTTTACAATTTTGTAAAAAACAAAATCTAAATTTTTGGGATTGAAAGAGCCCAAAACTAAATTCAAATAAAAATTAATTCCTCTTTCATTTTGAATATGGTCTGCTTCTGCTAAAGTAAAAATTTTAGGTAAATTTTTTTGAAGTTTTTGGAATATTTCTTTTTTGTCTGAAAAATATTCTAACGTTTCAAAATTTTGTTTTTCCACGAGAAAAAAGAGATTTTCACAACTTCTAGATTCTTTCATGTTTAGAATCGGAAGGTTCAAAACAAAATCTCCTTCAAAAACTTTTTCACTAATTCTTATTCCATCTTTTTCTAAAAATTTTCCTTGAGCTATATCAAAAAAATTCACTTTCCTTTTTTCACAAACTTTCAAAAGCTGAGATTTTTTCAATTTTTCAATTATTGGAGTCTCATCGAAAGTTTGAGTTAAAATAGTGATGTTTTCAGGTTTTATTCCGAATTCAAACAAAAATTCCAACACAGATTCTAAAAATTCAGGAGAAGTATTTTCTCTCGAATGAGGATGAGAATCTTTTTTTACTGTAGGCAAAATTAAAATTTTTTGATCAGGTTTTAAATTTATTTCAAAAACTTCAAAAATTTTTTCTATTGGTTCAAAAAAATCATACTTTTTTCTCCAAATTACAACAGCTTCTTCTTTGTTTTTTGGTTTTTCGATTTCAAAAATTTCATCTACCTGATAGCTTTTTGCAGACTTTTGTAAAAATTTTCTTCCATTTTCAGTTTCTAGTATTAAAACATAATAAGGAACTTTTTGATGGAAAATTGAAGGAATAGTAGTTTGACCCAAACATTTTACTTTTGCTTTTTTCCATTTTTCTCTTTTCAATTCCACAAAACAAAAAGGACATTTTTCGATTTTGTAGCCCCAAACTCTTTTGCAATTTGGACAAACAAAAAACGTCATGATAAAATATTTTACATTAAAAATTTTGAGAATTCAATGAAAACTTTAATTTTGCCAAAAACTTTGAAACCAGAACTCAGAAAACCTTGGGGAAAGTTTTTTGAAGGAAAGAGAAAAGAAGTTAAAAGAAAAGTGATAGAGTGGTTAAAAAGAAAAAAATTTAAAAAAATAATTTGTGTTGGAGATTTAGTTTCAAAAGATTTTTTCGGAACGACAAAAATTTTTGATGGAAAAATCAGGAGGAAGAAAACAAAAATTAACTTAGTTTGGCACCTAAAAGTGAAAAACGAAAAAGGCAAAATTGAAAAGGAGGTTTGGGGGAAAATTAAAAAAGCAATAAAAGAAAACAAGAATTTATTTGTCGAAGGTGAAGAAGATTTGTTAGTAATTCCCGCAGTACTGCTTTCTCCAAAAAATTCTGTAGTAATTTATGGACTTTTTAAAAGAGGAGTTTGTGCAATCGAGGTTACGGAAAAAATGAAAAGAAAAATTAAAAATCTCTTGAAAAGGTTTATAAAATTAAAAAACTAATGATTCCAATAAGAGCTCAAAGCGCATCGAGAAAATTTCCGATATTAACTAACTTTTTAATTTTAATGAATGTTGGAATTTTTCTTTATATGTTTTTTTTGCCACCAAAAGAGCTCAAAAATTTCGTATCTTCTTTTGCTCTTTTTCCTCATTTAATTTCTCAGGGTAAAAATCTTTTTTCTCTTTTCACTTCAATGTTTTTGCACGGAAGCTTTGGACATTTGTTTGGTAACATGCTTTTTTTGCATATTTTTGGACCAAACCTTGAAGGAAGACTAGGAAGATTGAGATTTTTTATTTTCTATATTCTTTGTGGAATTTTAGCATCTTTTTGCGAAATCTATTTGCACCCTCATTCAAAAGTACCAATGGTAGGAGCTTCTGGAGCGATTGCAGGGTTGATGGGAGGTTATTTGAGACTTTTTCCAAACTACAAAGTAGACGTTTTGCTTACTTTGGGTTGGTATTTTAAATTAGTAACTTTGCCAGCTTGGACGATGCTAATTTATTGGTTTTTGTTTCAGTTAATTTCAGGTTTGGGGGCTTTAACTTTCTTCTCTTTTTCACAAATAGCTTATTTTGCGCATTTGGGAGGTTTTTTGGGAGGGTTTTTTTTGGTAGATTTATTTAAAAAAAGATAAAATTTAAAATGGAAATTTTTAAAGAAGAAATTAAAGAAAAAAAAGATTGGGAAGAATTTTTTGAGGAGATAGAGCACAAAAGTTTTTTGCAATCTTTTGATTGGGGTGAATTTCAAAAAGCAATGGGAAATAAAATTTTTAGATGGGGCTTTTTCAAAAATTCAAAAAAAATTGCTCAAGTTTTAATCTGTGAGATCTTTGCAAAAAGAGGAAATTATTTTTTGATTCAACACGGCCCTCAAATTAAAGAAGAAAAAGAAAGAGTAATGAAATTATTTTTAGAAGAAATAAAAAATTTGGCAAAAAAAGAAAAAGTAATTTTTTTAAGGATGGTGCCTTTGTTTGAAAAAGAAGATGAAAAATTTTTAAAAAGTTTGGGTTTTAAAAAATCGCCCATTCACGCTCAAGCTTACGAAAGCACAATAAAACTTAAAATAGAAGACTCAGAAGAGGAACTTTTAAAAAGAATGAGAAAAACCACTCGCTATTTAATCCGCCAATTTCAAAAGCAAAAAGAGATAGAAATTTTTGAAGGAGAAAATTTGAAAGATGTTGAGAATTTCTACTATCTTTCTTTGAAAACTGCAAAATATAAAGGTTTTGTTCCTTTTTCTTTGGAGTTTTTAAAAAATCAGTTTTTGACTTTTAAAAAAGAAAATAAAATCTCAATTCTTTTTGCAAAATACAAAGAAAAGATTATAGGGGGGATAGTTTTGATTTTTTGGTCAAAGATTTGTTTTTACCATCAAGCAGCTTTTGACCCAGAATTTAGGAAAATTCCTATAAGTTATGGTTTAGTTTTTGAAGGAATAAAAAAAGCAAAAGAAAAAGGTTGCAAAATCTTTGATTTTTGGGGATTTGTTGATCCTCAAAAATATCCAAAGCATCCTTGGGCAGGACCTAGCCTTTTCAAACAAGGTTTTGGAGGTGAAGTTTTTGAGTATTGCGGAACTTTTGATTTTCCTTTTTCAAAAAAATATTGGATTTTTTGGGTAGTGGACTTTTTAAGAAAAATTAAAAAAGGTTTATGAAAAGAAAAAGATTTAAGATTAAAAAGCCTTTTTACAGAAAAAAGGGCTTCTGGTATTTAATTTTTTCAATTTCTTTTTTTTCTTTTTTAATTTGGTTTTTGTTTTTTTCTCAATTTTTTTTACTTGAAAGTTTGAGCTCAAACGAAAAAGAAATCGAAAATTTTTTAAAAGAGAAATCAAAAGAAAATTTCCTTAAAAAAGATTTAAATTTTCTTTTTTTGTTGAATTGGGGAAAAACCAAAAAAGAAATTTTGGAAAAATTTCCAGAAATAAAAGATGCAAAATTGAAAATTTTAGGATTCAAAAAATTTGAAGTTGAAACTGAAAAAAGAAAAGGAATTTTGAATTTTTGCAACACTCAAAAGTGTTTCGTTTTAGATGAAAAAGGGATAGCTTTTAAAGAAGAAAAAAATGAGAGTTTACCCCAGATTGAAGGTGAAAGAGAAGTTGCATTAAAAATCGAAGTTTTTCCAGAAAAATTAGTTCAAGGAATTTTGCAAATCAAAAACGATTTCGAAAAAATGGGAATTAAAATAGAGAAAATGAAAGCAGGAGAAGATAGATTGGAAATTTTAGTTGACAAAGGCTATCTTGTAATTTTTGATCCAGATAAAGACATTTCCTTTCAATTAAAGAAATTTGAGATCGGAATGAAAGAAATCCCTCCAGAAAAATTAGAAAAATTAGAATACATTGATTTGAGATTTTCAAACTTTGCGGTTCCAAAGTTTAAAAATTAAAACAGCTAGAAAAAATTCCTCAATTTTGGCCCAATGGCGAAGGAATTCAAGGACTTGACATTTTTTAATTTTTTTTGTATACTTTATTTATGGTTTACGACGGTTTAGCTACTTCCCATACTAACATTGTTCTTTCCCGCTAATTGAAATGAAAATAAGGGGGGCTTTGTCCCCCCTTTTCACATTTTTAAAAGTTGGTTTTTTTGTTATTTTTTTGATAAAATTTGAAAATGGCACGACAGATTGAAGAAATAATTAAAGAAAGAGAAAAAAAGTTAAAAAAAATAGAAAGCCTTTTTAAAGAAGCATTTCCTTTGTATTCAAAAAAAACTCATTCTGTAGCTGAATTTTTACAAAATTTTAAAAAGCTTGAAAAGAAAAAAGAAGAAGTTTTTTTGGTAGGAAGAATAATCGCTCAAAGAATTCATGGAAAAATTTCATTTTTGGATTTGTATGAGGAAGGAGAAAAAGTTCAATTGGTGGTGGCAGAAGATAAAGTAGGGGAGAGCTCATATCAAAATTTTTTGGATTTAGTGGATATTGGAGATATTGTTCAAGTTAGAGGAACAGCTTTTACTACAAAAAGAGGAGAAAAGAGTTTGGAAGTTTTAGATTGGAAAATTTTGGCAAAAACTTTGAGACCTTTACCTGAAAAATGGCACGGTTTAAAAGATGTTGAAGAAAGATACAGGAAAAGGTATTTGGATTTAATTTTCAACAAAGAAGTTAGAGAAAAATTTATTTTGAGATCGAAAATCATCTCTGAAATTCGAAAATTTTTAGAAAGAGAAGGATTTTTGGAAGTTGAAACTCCAATTTTGCAAACTGTTTATGGAGGAGGAAGGGCAAGACCTTTTGAGACTTATTTGAACGCTTTAGATTTAAAATTGTACTTGAGAATTGCGCCAGAGCTTTATTTAAAACGTCTTTTGGTAGGTGGTTTTGAAAAAATTTTTGAAATCGGGAAATGTTTTCGAAACGAAGGAATGGATAGGTTTCATAATCCTGATTTCACTGTTTTGGAATTTTACTGGGCTTTTGCAGATTACAAAATGCTAATGAAACTAACAGAAAGAATGTTTAAATATTTGCTCAGAAAACTTTTCAAAAAACAAAAAATTGTTTATCAAGGGAAAGAAATTAATTTTAAAACCCCTTGGCCACGGGTTGAATTCGATGTTCTTTTTAGAAAAGAAACAGGAATAGATTACGATACTGTTAACAGAGACATTCTTTTTAAAAAAGCAAAAGAGCTAGGTTTGGAAGTTGACGAGAAATCCCCAAAATTTGAAATTGCAGATGAAATTTTTAAAAAAATAATTCGACCAAAAATTTGGAACCCAACTTTCGTTATTCATTATCCTTTAGGTTTTCAAGTTTTAGCAAAAGCTTTAGAAAACAGACCAGAGAGGTTAGCGAATTTTCAATTGATCGTAGGTGGAATAGAATTAGTGAATGCCTTTTCTGAATTGAACGATCCCATAGAGCAAAGAAAAAGGTTTGAAGAGCAACAGAAATTGAAAAAAGAGGGTTTCGAAGAAGCCCACCCTTTTGATGAAGATTTTTTAGAAGCTTTAGAATACGGAATGCCCCCTTCAGCAGGCTTTGGAATGGGCATTGATAGATTAGTAATGCTTTTGACAGATTCTTACTCTTTAAGGGAAGTAATTTTGTTCCCAACAATGAAACCGAAATGATTTCAACTTTGCTCAAATGTGCAAATGTTAAAATAACATGAAAGAAGCTAAAGTTTTTTTGCTCTTTTGTTTATTTCTTTTAGTTCCCATTCTTGCCTATGCTCAAAATTTATCTCACGTTTTAATTTCAGAAGTCTATTATAACCCTGACGAAAGTCACAAAATTCCAAATAAAGAAGGATGGTTCGAATGGATTGAAATTGTAAATATAGATGATACTCCAATAGATCTTAAAAATTGGAAAATTTGCGATTCAAAAAGTTGCGATCTTTTGATTAAATCTCAATTTTTAGTTCAACCTTACGAAAAAGTTCTTATTCTTCCAACTTCTACCGTTTTGAATTTTTGGCCGAATATTCCTTCTTCAACGAAAATAATCATTTTAAAAAGTCTGATAGGGGATCGGGGATTGAATAACAATGGAGAAAGAATTGCTTTGTTGAATCAGAACAAAGAAACAATAGATGAAGTTTGTTATGGTGAAATTCGAGAATGTATGAATTATTGTCCTGCGATTCCTGAAGGTTATTCACTTGAAAGGAATTTTTTAGTAAATGAACTGGGATGTCAATTTTTTATCCAACCAAATCCTAATCCAGGAATATATACTTTTGAAAAATACTGGCATAAATTCATTTTCGATCCTTTAGAAGAAGTACCGTTAGACATTATTTCGGGATTTTTAATTTACGGTGAAGAAGAAGAAATTTTATCTTATCTTCCTTCTCCAGGTCACTTTCTTCTTTTAGGATGTAATGTTCTTTTGGGAAGGATAAGTTTAAAAAATTTTGATTTTCAAAACCTACAGCCTTATTTTGGAGTAGGAATTAAATTGGAAAATTTGAAAACTAAAGAAATTTATCTTTTTACTTATGAATTTTCTTCATTTTCTCCATACTTGTTGTATTCTTCAGATGGTGGAAAAAGTTGGGAACTGAGAAATGATATTCCATTTTTTATTTATTTTATAGGAAGCTTAGAAAATCTGTACTTCAATATCAAATTGGACGAAATAAAAAACGTCCCTCTTCAGTGGAAAATTAGTTTTATCTCAGGAAAAGTAAATCCGGAAACTTTTGAATACCAAATTTTCGACCAAACAAAGGAAGTAATTCTTTCTTCTAATCAACCTCCAATTCCTATTATCAATTTTTTCCCAAAAAATCCAGTAAAGGGAATTAAAGTTAAATTAGATGCCTCTTCGTCAATCGATCCCGATGGAGAAATTAAAGAATTCTTTTGGGAAATAAAAAGAGGAGAAAAAATTTTAGCAACATCAGCTGCTACTACAACCACTTTTTCTTTTCCAGAAAACGGCGAATATCAAATCACATTAACTGTCACTGACGAAGATGGCGCCACTTCCTCAACCTCAACAACCATCAAAGTAGAACCTTTTTCCTTTGCAATAATCACTGATTTGCACATTGGCAGAGGATATCCTGATTACGATGGCGAAGGCTTTGATGACGACGGCTACAACGGCGAAGAATATTATTTAACTCAAAGATTGAGGAATGTTGTTAAATGGATAAATGAGAACAAAGATAATATTGATTGTGGTGGAACAAAATGTTCAATCAAATTTGTGGCAGTTTTAGGAGACATTGCAGATTCAGCTGAAAAATCTGAATTTTGCAAGGCAAAAGAAATTTTAGATGAACTTGAAATTCCTTATATTCCAATCTTTGGCAATCATGATGTTTGGCCATATACTGAAAAAGAGTCTGCTCCTTCGCCTCTGGGCGAAGATTTCTTCGAAAGAATATTTTGGTCAACATCCTCAATTCCTTGTAAAAATGCTTCTTCAACAAAAAATTTTGAAACATTGCTAAGAGAATTCAATTTTGAAAGAGACATTCAAAATCCAAAGTTTAAGAACTTCGCATTTAATTTTGGTGGAATTAATTTTATTGGATTAGACTTTAATTCGAGAGAAAAAGAAAAATGTGAAAATTGTGGAGTAAAGGGAGAAGGAGTAGTTCATAATGAGGCAATCAGTTGGTTAAAGGATAAATTAAATAAATTAGGAGGAAAAGAACCAGTCATAATATTTTCTCACGAGCCGTTTGCAAAGCCCTACTCTAGATGGCTTTATTCTGAGTTTCCACCTTTACTTCCAGACAAAAGAGGAAACTTCGATTCTAAAGAAATTGAAGAGGTTCAAAAAATTTTGAACGAATACGAAGCCCTCTCTGAAGGTCAGCAAATTTTGGCAAATTTTGGCGGTCATATCCATGGATTTGAGAAATTCGGAAAAGAAAAAATTTCAATTTCTCCTGTGGACCTATTTATGGCCGGCAATTGGGAATATCCTTCGCTTTCTAATATTTCGGTAGTAACAACTGAGGCTTTGATGGTAGGTACAAATGAAAAAGATGAAGATTTGAATAAACCCAAATATGATAAAGGAATATTAAGAATTGTTAGAATTTTAGGAAGCGATGAGATTGATTTTAATGAAACGGCTGCAAAATATAATCCAGAGGCAGGAAATGGAAAAGAGTTTGTGGCTTTAAATCCTTATATTTCTTGGGCTTACAAATTTTTAGAAAATTCAAGCAATCCTTGCATATTTTTAAAATCACATCCATTTACAAACAGAGATATTTCATCGTTTGAATGGGAATTGGGTAATGGTGAAAAAAGATACGGTAAAGTTATCCCTCTTTATTGTTATTCGGCTACCGGAACTTATACTATCACTTCCACGGTTACCGATGCAAAGACCGGATGGAAAGAATGGATAACAAGAAAAATTGAGATAAAGGAAGGGCTCATTTCTAAAATAATCAAAATAAAAAATGAATTGAAGGAAAAGGTAGAAATAATTTCTCAAAAAATGGGGGAAAATTTACTTGAATTTGGAAATTACTTGATAAAAGGAAAAGATAGAATACTTCTTAAGGTCAAACATTCACCATCAACACCGGTAGCTGAACTCATAATTGATTTCGATGAGGCAAATAGCGATATTGATCTCTCCCAAATGATTTTTGATTCTAATTTAAGAGAAAAGAAATCAATTTTATATATGCCAGAATGGCCAAAGGTCGTTAAAGAAAAAATATTATTGCTTCCAAAATGAAAAAAGGTGTTTTTTCGATAATTTGTGGAATTATTTCAGTGTTGGGAAGTTGGAAATGGGGAATTTCTCCTCCTACTCCTCGCGAATTTTTATTTTGGATTCTTTTTGCAATTATCGGCATTTGCGGATTAATCTTAGGCATATTGCAGATAAAAGAAAAAAAATTTCTTTCTCTAGCTATTTTAGGAATTATTATTTGTTTGATTGCATTAATACCCTTATTGACGTTAATATTGGGAGTATTAGGAATTTTTAGAACAGTAGCCTAGAATTCTAAAATGGTCGACTTGACCTTTTTGAGGTATAGATTGATGAAATTATACATAAATAGAATTTTGAATGGAGAAATTTCAATATTTCACGACTTTCATGAATTCATGAAATTTGGAAATGTCGAAACAAAAAATTCAAAAACTCCACTTTTGCGCAAATGCGGAATGGTGATTTTGAATAATGATGGAGAAATTGTAAATTTTGAATGGCAAATTGCCTCAACTACTTTTTCTGGCACAACAACAGAATTTACTTTTAATGAGAATGGTGAATACCAAATCATTCTAACTGCCACCGATAACAATAACGCCACCTCCTCAACCTCAACAATCATTAAAGTAGAACCCTTCTCTTTTGCAATAATCACTGATTTACACATTGGCAGGCATTATCAAAAGGAATACGAAGGTCAAGATTATTATTTAACTGAAAGATTGAAAAAAGTTGTTGAATGGATAAAGCGTAATAACGATAAGGTTAAATGTGGCAAAGATACTTGCTCTATAAAGTTTGTAGCGGTTTTGGGAGATATTACTGAAAACACTCCTTTGGCAGGTTTTTGTAAAGCCAAAGAGATTTTAGATCAACTTCTTTTAGATCAATTTCAAATTCCCTACGTGCCAGTTTTTGGAAATCATGATGTGGGAACTGATAAAGAATACGCATCATCTTCAAGATGGAAAGGTCAAGATTATTTTGATGAAGTTTTCTGGTCAAGAAATTCAATCCCTTGCCAAAATGCAACTTCTACAAAAAACTTCGAACTTCTCTTAAATGAATTAAATTTCCAAAGAGACGAAACAAACAAAGATTACAAAAATTTCTCTTTCTCTTTTGGTGGAATTAATTTTATCGGATTAGATTTTGTTTCAAGAGAACCCTTTATGAAATTTGGAAAAGGCGTCGGCGCCGACGCGGTTTTGAATGAGATAAATAAAGAATGGTTAGAGAAGAAATTAGAAGAATTCAAAGAAGAGCCTGTAATTTTGTTGTCACATCATCCAATAGTGAATGGGTTGATTGGTTTTGTAGATGCTTTTTCATTTCCGGAGTTTTCTGTGATTAAACAAATTTTAAAAAATAAGAATGTATTAATAGATTTTGGCGGTCATATACATAGTTTTGAGGAATTTTGGGGTAAATGGCCCGAAAATGCAAACATAAATTATGATCCTATAAATTCTACTAATGTTTTAACCACCGAAGCTTTAATGGTAGGTTCCAACGGAAGAGGTATTTCAACTTCCACTCTTGAAAATGGTGTAGTTGGAGATAAAAAAGGAATTGTGAGAATTGTAAAAATTTTTGATAAAGAAAATATCAATCCTT
>Ga0080004_1120610_pt1 | contig 15191 bp, 13 predicted proteins | sample WasSprMetagenome_FD_69207 | JGI IMG/M metagenome (GOLD analysis project Ga0080004, IMG submission 69207) | Sulfidic aquatic microbial communities from Washburn Spring, Yellowstone National Park, USA - WS (SPADES assembly) (version 2) | ecosystem: Environmental > Aquatic > Thermal springs > Hot... | reverse complement strand
GGACCGGACGTGGAAGGTCCCGCTACCGTTTTCGGAACGGTGGAAGTCATCAGGGACAGGGGCGTCATCGTGGGAGCCTACGTTTCCGGCCCCTTCTTCAGGAGCCCCGGGGCGCTAGTGGACGGGGTCCGGAAGGGAGGCGTCGCTGCCGAACGTTGGAAGCTGATGGGCGTGCCGGAAAAGGAACTCAATGATATGGAAGGTAAGAAGGCGTGGTTCGAAGGGGCGTGCGTTCTCGTGCGGGACGAGCACGGGAACATAGTGGATAAGTACTTTGCCGCCAAGAGCTGGCTCACGGAAGCGCAGTTCGGGAGTGTCCTGGACTTGGTGCAGTCGATGGTAGGGGAAGGGGGCATCTAACACCGTGTTGACGCGCAGGATAGCGGCTGTGACGGTCTGGGTTCTCTTGGTGGCGTCCTTCCTGTTCTCCGCCAAGGCCGCCGCCTTGGCACAAAGGGCTTACTCAACCCTCGCGGCCAAGGCGTACACGGCGGACGAGGCGTCGCTCCGGGAGGCCGTGGCCGAGACTGCCCGGGCGTTTGTCGCGGAGTGGGCGACCTGGACGGGCGACCCCAAGGACTATGCCGCCAGGCTCGGCCACTTCTTGGCCGACGCCGGGTACGTGCCGCTCCCGCAGGGCGTGCAGGAGGTGGCGTCGGCCTCCGTGCTTTCCGTCAGGCAGGACGGCCCGGATAGGTGGCTGGTGTCCGTGCTCCTGAGGGCGCGCCGCGCCGTCCGCGTGCCAGAAGGGGAGGTGTCGTCCGCGCCGCCGGAGCTGCGGGCGGTGCAGTCGGTAGCCTCGCCGGCGCCGGGCCAGCAACCGACGACTTCCGTGTGGAGGGAGGTGGTGATGCAGGTAGAGGTGCCAATTAAGGTTGAAGGCGGGAGGGCTGTAGTGGCCGGGCTGCCGGTGCTGGTGCCCGTTCGTGTGACCGCAGGGCGGCTTAACGTGCCCGACCTCGGTTCTCCACCGGGCGAGGCATTCCTCTCCTTCGTCCGGCAATTCTTGGACTTCTACTACCGGGGAGGGGACATCCGCAACTTCGTGACGGCCGATTCGGGGGTCCTGCCGCTCGGCGGTTGGTCGCTCAATGAGGTGCGGACTGTGAGGGTGAATAGCACCGAAACCCCGTCCCTCGCCTATGTCGAGTGCACCGTTTCCGCCCCGGGTGCCGGGGCCGTCGTGCAGCGGCTCCTCCTGGACGTTTCCGTGTCGGGTGGGCACTTCCTGGTCAAGGCGGTGCGCCCTGCCGCGGAATAGAATTGTATTTTATGTTGGGGAGGTGACGAAACGTGAAGGCGCGCGGTTCTTTCACCGTGAACAGGGGTCTCACTGTCGTGTGCGTCCTTTTGCTGGTGGCGGCCTTCTTGTTGGCCTCCACGGCCCCCGCTTGGGCCGCAGACTTGAGTGATAGCGTGAAGGGCGTGATAAAGCTTGGACGCTTGGCGTTGCTGGCGGTCCTTTTGTTTGTGGCTTTCAGGCTGTTTTTCGGCCACCAGCTCGTGCAGGCCATAGTCGTACTGGTGATAGGGGCCCTCGTGTACGTGGCACTCGACCCTGAGGCTACCGTCCTCCAGACCCTTGGTGACGCCCTGCTAAAGCTACTGAGCCTTAAATAGGAGAGGAGACCTCTTATGGCCGATAACACCACTAACACTAATTCCCGTGTCTTTTTCAGTTACAAATCGCTGTTTTCCATAAAATACAAAATATATACCGTCGGCGAGAAGGCGCTCCCCCGCCCGATCCCCTTGGACGCCGTGGCCGTGTTCGCGGCCCTGCTGGTGCCGTGCCTGTTGCTGGGCCGCCTGGTGGGGCCGCTTTTCGGACTCTCCCCCGCTGTGGCAGGGTTCGGTCTAGACTTAGCGGTCACGGCCCTCTGTTTCCAGGTCGATCCGCAGGGCAGGGCACTGCCGCTGTTCTTGGCCGACCTCGCCGCTTTCGCCTTCAGGCCGAAGCGGAGGTCGTTCGGCGGCGGTGTCCTGCGGACGGCCAGAGGGAAGGCGGATTGGCGAGTAGTGGAACTCGATTAAGCGGCACGGCGGGATTTTGAGTTTGGCCTCAAAAAATAAAGAAAAATTGTTATCAATAAGTATTAATTCCTTGTTTTGTACAGCGGTTTTTGTTGCTTTTCCGCTACCCGATAATTAAAATAAAAGTCAAGGAACGTCAAAGCATCGACGACCTATTAAAACAGGAGAGAAAACTTCATGTCAGGGCAAATTGTTCTGGTGTTGCTTTTGGCCGCTTACACGATTTGGGGGCACAGGTACTTCCTCCTGCCGCCGCGGCACCCGGAGGCCGCCGGGGGACGAAGAATCGACGCCGACGAAAAACTGGAGGGCCTTTTGTACGAACTCCGCAAATCGCTGGATTTCACCTCGACGGCCCTAGGCGGGGACACGGCCTTCCTGATGCTCGCCGTGGGCGTGGCACTGAACTCGTTGCCCTTCCTACTCTACTACACCCTGGCGGCGCTGCTCTTCAGGCACCCGGCGTACTGGCTCTTCACGGCGGCCTGTGCGGTGATCGATGCCAAGGACGCCTCGGACACCCTGCGCGGGGTGATATCCGCCGTGGAGAGCGGCTCGCTCCCTGAGCCGGAAGGGACGGGCGGCCTAAAGGTCGGCCTCCGGGCCTGGCTCTACGACGGCCTGCCCTTCCTGCACGCGGCGGCCACTAGTGTTGCTGTAATATTCCAGTTAATGGTGCGGTAGTTCCGAGTATCTGCAAGGCAACAAGCCAAGCCACTTTGCGGCTTGGCTTTTTTCTTTTTCTCAGGGCGAGCAGTTTTGGATGTTTAGAGGTGATCAAGGAGTTGTTCCCCTTAACCGCCTTCCACGGTAACATAGTGTTCACCCGCCTGGGCCAGGCGTTCGCCGTATATCGCCTCGCCCCACAGCCGTACCACTTCCTCCCGGAGGAGTACCGGAGGGCCGCTGTGTCGCGGTTCGAGGAACTACTGTTCGGCCTCGAGGGCCGCGGGCAGATACTCCTTCTGTGGGAGGAGCGCGACCTGGACGAGGGGGCGTACTTGGCGTCGGCCGCCCCCGGGCTGTCAGGGGCGCCCCCCTGGCTGCGCGAGGAGGCCGCCAGGCATGCCAGGGCCGCGAGGGCGGCCGTGTCATACGGTGCCAGGCTCCGCAGGAGGTACCTCGTGGCGGAACTCCCGCTCAGGAGGGCCGCCGGGTGGGACACCGTGAGGGAGGTAGTGCACGAGTTCCTCGACGCCGCCGTGGCCGCGGCCACGGGCGCGTGGCCGGAGCACGTTCCCCCGTGGAAGCTGGACGCCGCCCGCACGGCCGAGGCGGAGCTGTTCCGCAGGTGCCGCGTGTACGGGCTGTCCCGCGCGGACTTCTCCGACCTCGACTTTATAATCCGTCGGGCGGCCAACCGTCTGGGGGTGCTCGGCCCGCCGCTCCCGTCCCGGCCTGCGGGGGCCTTCACGCCCGGCATGCTGGCCGCCTTCTCGGAGGGGGCCTACGTCGAGGAGCACCTGAACCACGTCACCATCAGGGACGGCAGGGGGCGCTCCCATGTTCAGGCCTTCGTCACCTTCGCTGACGTGCCCAAACGTCTCCGCGAGGTCGAGGACGAGTTCCTGACGACGTTGGACTACTTGGGCGACCCCGTGGACGCCGTCGTCTACTTTGAGATAATACAGCCCTACAAGGCCGCTGGGAAGGTGCGGAGCAAGAGGCAGTTCTTGAAGGGCCAGATGAGGGAGGCCATGCGGGGCGGCGACGAGCCGACCGAAATGGAGGAAATCGGTCTACAGGACAGCCACGCCTTGGAGGCCAAGATAGAGTCCGGACAGCCGCTGGCCAAAGTGGGGATATGCTTCGCGGTGGCAGCATCCGACGCGGCGGCGGCCAACGCGGCGGCCAACAGGCTGGTGCAGCGGTTCAGCTCCAAAGGCTTCCGCGCCGTGCGCCCGGCGGGGCTACAGCTCAAGTGTTTTTACTCTTTTTTACCGGGGGCACAAGCCGGGGCACCGATGGTGGAATGCGACCCGGGCTACATAGCCGCTGCCGGACCGATGGCCGCGGCTGACCTCGGCGACCCCGGCGGTTTCCTGCTCGGCTGGCACGGCCCGGTGCCGGTGTTCTGGAAGCCCGGCAGGCCCGCCCTGGAGCTCAACAAGACCAACGCGGTCCTCATAACGGGAAGCCTGGGCGGGGGGAAGAGCGCCACCACGAAGCTCCTGGTGTACTTCACGGCGCTGGCGGGCGGCACCGTGTTCGTCATAGATCCCAAGGACGAGTACTGGGTGTTCGGGCGGCTGTTCCCGACCCGGAAGCTCGACCTCTCGCCGCGTGGCGGAGTGAAGCTGAACCCCTTCGCCCTTTCGGCCGACCCGCAGCGGGCCAAGGCGATAGCCCTGGACTACCTGTGCTTGACCTTGGGGGCGGCGGGCAATGAGGTCCGCAGAGTGACCGCGGCCCAGGCCGTGGAGATGGTGTTCTCCCTGCCCCCGTCGGAGAGGGGGATGGACGCGTGCCTCGGCGCCTTCCGGAGGATAGCGGCGGAGAGCCCGCAGAAGGCCGTGCGCGAGGAGGCCGGCCAGTGCGCCCTGCTCCTGGAGTACCTCCGGACCTCGGACGTGGGCTCGCTGGTGTTCGGCACTTCCGCCGGGACGACAGCTCCCGGTGCGGCGACCGTGACCGCGGTCAACCTCAAGGAGCTCCCCCTCCCCAGGCAGGGGGCCGGGGCCGACCGCATGACCGAGAGCGAGCGGCAGGGTTTGGCCCTGATGTACCTGGCGGCGGCTATGGCGCGGGAGACGGCCTTCGGCCTGCCGCAGCACGTGCTGAAGTGCCTCGTCTTCGACGAGGCGTGGATGCTGTTCGCCGTGCCCGAGGGCCAGCGGCTCTTGGAGGAGGTCGTCCGCGTGGGCCGGACGTTCAACGTGATACCGGTACTGATCTCCCAAAACGCAAGCGACTTTGCCGGGTCCAAGGTGATCACCAACAACGTGAGCAACGTCTTCTGCTTCCGCGCCTCCGACAAGGGGGAGGTGGAGGCGAACCTGCGCTTCCTCGGGGCGGACCCGAAGGCTCTGGACGCGCGGTTTTTCTCGGGGTTGGAGTCCGGCACGGCGGTGTTCCGGGACGCCGAAGACCGTATAGGTGTGTTGCACGTCGACCCTCAGCCGCCGTACCTGCTCGAGCTGTTCGACACGAGGCCGAGAAAGGAAGGGGCAGAGGCAAAAGGTTAGTTTTCTTTTTGTCTTAGGTTGAGAAAAACTCGATTTCTTTCGGTTTTTGAGAGGAGAGGTTTTAATGGCACGCAAAAAGAAGGTACCCCGTTCCGGCCCGCCGTACATCGGCAAGGCGAGGGAAATGTTGGAACTATTGGAAGACGCCTTCCCGGAGGGGATCCCGACGGGCGAGCTCGCCGCGAAACTGTTCGGGTACGATGCACCGGGCACGCGGGCCAGAGTGTACCGCCTCGCCCGTTCCCTGCGGGGCGTCGGCCACGCCGTGTACGGTTTAGGCGGGATCTACTACTTGTGTACGCCTGAGAAGATGAAGCTGGTGGGCGACCAGCGGGTAGGCCGTCTGGAGGGTACAATTGAGGGCTTCTTGTGGTTTTTAGAAAAAAGCATCGAACTGTGCAATAGTTTGCCGCGAAAGGAACGCGACAAACTGTTACCAAGCTTTTTGGTGCTTCGGGAGCAGTTTAAGGATATGCTTAAGAGTTTGCTACAGCAAGTATAGTGCTAATATTCCAACAGAATAAAGGGGGTAAAGAGAGTGCTCCGCCTGCAACGTAAAACCATAACCGTCTACGATTGCGAACCAGGACCGGACGGAAGTTATCTCCCCGTTCGGAGGCGGGAGGTACCCGTTTTGGAGGCATTGACCGACGAAGAGGACGTCATCCGCGATCTCAGACGGATTGCATCACTAAAGAACCCAGCGGCGAACGTAACTATTTTGGGAAGAAGGGTGGGGTAGCTGTGTGGCGGACGCGTGAGAGGGCGGTGCCTCTTGCGGTTTTCCTGGCCGCCCTGATCCTTTTCCTCGCGGCCGCCCCGGTGTCAGTCTCGGCCGCCGAACGGCGGTTCATCGGCGACGAGCCCGCGGACGACAACTGCTGGACGGGCGACGTCGCAACGGAGAGGGAGACGGAGCGGATGTTCATCCCCGAACTGTTTTCGATGACCACGGGGTTCGTGGGCGGCGTGGCCGCCACTTCGGGGGCGGGGCTGTCGGTGGCCGGGGGCCTGCTCGCGGCGTCCGGTGCCAGCAAGGCACTGGCGGACCTGTCGGACCACCAAAAGGTCCCGTGGAAGAACTGGCCGCACAGCCGCTACTTGTTCTGGCACTACCCGCCCGACAAGGTGCTGGGCGTCCTGCCGAGCACGTCGGCTTTCACCTTGGCCGTCCTGGAGTTCCTTGCCAACGGGGCGTTCTCGGTCACCAAGATGCTGGTGCTGGTCTCGATTAACGTGATAGCTTACGCCTTCTGCTCTTCGGAGTGGGTGGCGCAGGGGGCCGACTGGATCGCTTCGCTGGTCCGGGACATGTTCAGCTTCAGCTCTGACCAATCCTTTATGCGTATCCTCCTGATGCTCTGCATCGTCGGCCTGGCCGCGGCACTGCTCAAGAGGATATTGAAGGCGCAGGTGGCTTCCACCGTGGTGGCCCTCGGCATCGCCGTAGTCGCCGTGGCGTCCACGTTCGGCTACATTACGTACGCCGGGGACGTGATCCGCGGGCTGATGTCCTTCACGGACGGCCTCTCGGGGCTCACGTTGAGCACCACCAGCCGTTTCCTCATGGACCAGAGGTACGCCGACCGCTTCAGCACCGACCTCGCCCGTGGCATAGCGAGCGCGGGGCAGGCGGCGTGGGAGGCGATGGTGGCGGACCCATGGGCGGCGGCGATGTTCGGGACCACGAATCCGGAGAACCTGCGGGTCACGAAGCCGGAGTGGGATGCCATGAATAGGGGTGTTTTTCCCGATGACGTGCAGAAGGAGTTAGGGAACCGGGTCGATAACGGTACCCTCTATGCCGACACCCTTTTCCTCGGCTGTGGAGACGACAAAAGCCGTGACGCCGTGACCGAGGCCTTGGGCAGACCGAGCAAGTGGAAGTGGTCATTCCTTGGGCTGATAAACGTAGGCGAGACCAAAGTCGACCACGGTAGGCACCCGGCTACGGAGGTCACCCTGATGCCCTCCATCCCGTCGGTGGCGAACCACCTGATAACGGCACTCCTGACGCTGATCCCGGCGTTCACCTTCGCAGCGCTGGCGTTCATCGTGGGCGGCAGCATGATCGTGGCTTCCTGTTTTCTGGTGCTGTTCTTTATCTTCCTGCCGCTCGGATTGGTCGCCGCCGTCGTGCCCGACGCTGGGTGGAGCGCGGCATCCAAGTACGTCCACATGTTGCTCTCCATGCTGGCCATAAAGGTATTCTATGGGCTCTATCTCGGAGCCGTCCTCGCATTGGGGACGGGCCTCGTGAGGGGGTTGTTGCATTGATAGCACTGGCGATGCTTGTACTCGCGGGCGTGTTCACAGCCGCCACCCTGTACAGGAGGAAGTTTTTGAACATGGTTTTGGGGGAGATACGGAAGGGGGCGGACCTCCTGCCGTACCCAACCAAAACGTTGATGGGTTGGGGCCGTACTATCCTCAATTATCTGGATTGGCGAACTGACGTCAAGGATCTGCAGATGGAGAAGAAGCTTTTCAGAAAGCTTGCCGGATCCGGACAGGGTGGGGAAAACCCGTCTAACGACAGCGTTCCCCCCTATTGGGGCTCAGGAAGGGGCCCGACGGGTAGCGACATGGACCGGGTCCCATCCCTGCCGCGCAGGGAGGATGGCACCGTCACTATCGACATGGAGCCCGGCGAGGACGGCGTGTGGGTGCCGCGCGGCTATAGGCAGGCGGGCCCCACCGTTACCCCGCCGTGGCAGGAAGGTGGGGCGGGACAGGGTGAAGCGGATGGCGGCACACCACCTGGTTCCCAAGACATCGGCCGCGAGGGGTTTGCCGGGGCCTCAGCGGGCGTAGAGGAGCCTAAAGGGCTAGCGCGAGCAGCGGTCGGTGTGGACGCAGGCGCGGCGGAATATGTGGCTCAGGGAGGTGGGCCGGACGTCCCGTCTGTGGGCGTAACGGGGATTGAAGTACGTCCGGACGCAGGGTTTCCGTATATACCTCCCAGCGGGCCACATCCGGCATCTGAACCCGGGGCCGTCGGGTTCGGAGAGGCACGGGGTGTGCCGCCTAGGGTACAGAACGGTTATGAAGGTGGTCGTGCCGTCCGGGAGGCGGCCCCGCGGGTGCAATCCAGAGTACCGGGCCGGACGGCCTCGCTGGACAGAGCGGTCGAGTACGGCGGTGGCACGGCCAGGACTGCAAGGCGTGAACCCTATATGCAACATGCTGACATCGGAGACCGCGGTGCCGGAAACGAGCGCCCTCTTGTTGACCGTAATTTCTCGGGCAGGCCGGAGGACGCGAACCACACCACTGACGGAAAGCTTTTAGGCACGGAGACGCCGCGGGCCGAGCCGCCAGCCGCGGAAAAGGTTTACCCGCAGGGCACGCCGGGTACGACCCGCCCCGTGGTAACAGAACGGGCTGAAGAACGCGGGGACGGCCCGCGCCCTGCTTCCCAAGTAGTGCCTCCGGTCGCGGGGAACGGTGCGGCCCGGGTAGTACCGGTCCGGACGGGGCCGGGCCGGAACGAAGGCCCGGCGGTGCATGGTGCCGATGGAATACACTTAGGCGGCAGACCTACCGCCAGTCGGTCCGCAACCGTCGGGCGGGAAGAGGCGGCCCACCGCCACGTGTCCCAAGAAGTGGACACGGGTCGGCCGGCCTCTGCCGGGGTAGCCATTACGGACATGCCTAAACAGACATCGGTTCCTTCTGCGGGGCACCCTGAAGTGCCCAGCGGAAGCGGCGGTGCCGGGCGGGACGCCCGGAAGGCAGGGGGAACAGCGGGGGAGCCGCCCGGCCGTGGGCCGACGGCCGTGCCGCGGGACACTAGGAGTTCTGGGAAGGGGGCTTAGGCCGTGGAGCAGGTAGCCCTCCACGCGGGGGTCAAGGTCCTCCGGTGGGTACGGGAGAACCCCGACAGGGCGGGGCTCCTGGCGGTCGCCGTGCCGGCCGTAGTCGTGCTGGTCCTCGTGGCGTTGCTCTCCGTGCTGGCGGGCGCGGCGTCCATATTCGCCCCACACATAGACACCGGCTTCCGTTCCGGCCCGCCGACGGGCCTGGCCCTGGCGGAGATACCCGCCGACCACCTCCCGATATTCCTCAAGGCCCAGGAAAAGTACGGCGTCTCCTGGGCCGTGCTGGCGGCCATAGCGAAGGTAGAGTCCGGCTTCGGGCGGAACATGGGCCCCTCCGGTGCCGGGGCCATAGGCTACATGCAGTTCATGCCGGACACCTGGGAGGCGTACAAACAGGACGGCAACGGCGACGGGAAGTGCGACCCTTACGACCCTTGGGACGCCGTGTTCACGGCCGCCTACTACCTGAAGGCCAACGGGTTCGAGGGCGACCCGCAGGGCGCCCTCTACCAGTACAACCACGCCTGGTGGTACGTGACGAAGGTGCTGACGCAGGCCGCCGCCTACTCCTCGATGATGCTCCCGACGGCCAACGGCGTCTGGCCGCTGCCGCCGACGTTCCGCACCGTGACCTCGAGGTTCGGCCCCCGAGTCCACCCGGTCACCGGGGTGCCCTCCTTCCACTACGGGGTCGACATAGAGGCCCCGGAGGGGACGCCCGTCTACGCCGCTCTTGCCGGCGTGGTGGAGGCCGTGAGGGTGGACGGTGCCTTGGGCCTCTACGTGTCGGTCGTCTCTACGGGCGGCGTGAGGACGGTGTACGGCCACCTTTCGGCCGCGGACGTGTCCCCCGGGGCACAGGTCGCGGCGGGCCAGACCATAGGACGTTCCGGCAACACCGGCTGGTCCACCGGGCCGCACCTCCACTTCCAGGTGGAGGTGAACGGCACGGCCTGCGACCCGCTGGAATGGCTGGGTGTGCCAGCGGTGTAGGTCTTGGGTTAAGCAAAATAGCAAGTTTTAAAGTAATATTGTAAACTTGCAAGCAAAAACGGGGGCGGGGTACGGCCAGCTCCTTTTTTGGTAAAATTCTGCTGGAAAAAGCCTTTTGCACCTGCATGTGGGGCGGAGTAAAATAAAGTCAAAGAAAGTCAAACCGAGAAAACTCCGGACGAAAGGGGCTGGCTGTCGATGTCGTTGCGGGTGCTACCGATACTCAGGGTATTCTTTACGGAACTCTTGGGGTGTTTTGTCGATACCGCCGTGTGGCTGTGGCGTGTGGGAACACTGCCGCTCTCCAGGGCGTGGGGGTGGTGGAAGAGGGCCGACAAGCTGGACGTCGGGGTGCTTTCGTTCATAGGCCTCGCTTGTGTCAGCGAACTCGGGCTTTTTGGTGTAGTTATCGTCTTTTTGGGTGTGCTGTTTTTGTACGTCCTGCTGGCCTGCCTGATACTGTGGCCCATAAGCATGCTGGTGGTCGTCCCCTCCATTATTTTGGGGTACGTGTGGTACTCCCTCCCCTTGTACGCCCTCTGGGCCGCCGTCCGCACCTGGCGGAGGCTGTACGGCGAGAGGTTTGATGCCTGGGCGTCGGCGAAGCTCCTCGGGTTCGCAAGGAAGAGGGGGTGGGGAAAGACCAATAGTTGATAGAGTAGGCGGTTATTGCTAGAATAGAGGCGAGAGGAGTTGAGTGCCGTGGCCCAAGAAGTATTGAGAGAGACTGCCAGCACTAACGAATCTTCGCGTGGATTGATCTCCCAAGAGTTCTTTTTCCTGTTGCAACGTATGGATAGGCTGGATGAGAAATTTTCTGCTGAGGTAAAGCGGATGGATGATAAATTTTCCTCTGAAATAAGGCGATTGGAAGGGAAACTGGATCGCAAGCTGGGCAACTTGTTCTGGGCCACGCTGGGCGTGATTGTTACTCTAGCTGCTGGGCTCGGCGGTGTGATTATTACCCTCCTCCATCGTTGATGTAACGTGATTGATAGAATCAACTTGCTAAATTAGCTAAGAAATCAAAAGCCCCGAATGTAACGACATAGGGGGCTTTTCTTTTTTATTTTAAGGGGGTAAACAACGTTGAAGCTCTTCGTCGTCACTTCTCCGGCCACAGACGCGGGCAAGACCTTCATAGCGTGCAACCTCGCCGCGGCCGCCGCCTCCGCCGGCTTCCGTACGACGTTGCTGGACTATGACCTGGCCGTTGGGGACGTCGTGCGGGCCCTGGGGCTGGAGGAGGAGGCGCGCCGCCCGCACCCGACGGTCGCCTCATGGAAGGACTACGGGGACCTCTTGGGGGCGGTGCTCCGGGGGCCGAACGGGGTGGCGGTGTTCCCGCGCCCTGAAAACCCCCTGGAAGGCGTCGGCCGCGGGGACGTGGAGGCACTCCTCCGGGCGCTGACCCCCTTGTTCGACGCGGCCGTGGCGGACGCCGGGGCAGACGTCGGTGCCGAGCACTGGGAGGTGCTGGTGGGGGCGGCCGATGGGGTCCTGTTGGTCGTCGACTGCGATGAAAAAGCGGTCTACAGGACGAAGCGGTTCCTGTTCCAGTACGGCGATCATCTGTGGGGGAAGTGCTGGCTGGTCGTCAACGGGAAGGAGCCCTCGCCCCGCTACTCCGCGCGGGACGTTCGAAGGGCCTTGGGGGAGTTGGCTTCGCGGTTCGCGGGCATATCCGAAGTTCCGTATGACCGCAAAATTGCGGCGAGGGGATCACTAGCCGTCCTTGATCCCCGGGGCGCGGCAGCCCGTGCCATTAAGGACTTGGCGGTGGAGCTGTTCGGAGTTAGAGCGGAAGAAGGCATTTCGAGCAAGAGTGGAGTTCCTCTGCTCAGGCGGCTCTTTGGCAGCCGCCCCGGGCCGAGGCCGAAGGCAGCCGTCGGGGCCGCCGGGGCCGGGCCAGCCTCTGCTTCGGCAGGGGAGGATACGGGCATCCCGGCGAACACCAACACGGGCCGGACCGCGCTGCCGCCGGAACCGGACGCCGGAATAGCCGGGGCTGCTGCTGGACTGGAGGCCGCCGCTGGCGTTGGTGGAGGTGCGACTGGTTTTGTACCGCAACCGGAGGCACCCGACCCGCAAACGCCGGACGCGCGGCCCGCGCTGGTTGCCGCGGCCTCCACGTCGGATGCAGAATGGGGGCGTACCGGGGCCGCACCCCGGCGTGCAATCAGGGGCAGGGTCCTCCTCTGCCTCGGGGCACCTCGGCTGGAGGCATGGCTGGCCGACAGGCTGCGGGAGCACGGGCTGGAGGCCGCCGTGGTCGGCCCGGGTGACCTGACCGCAACGGTGCGGCCCGGCGATACAGCGGTCGTGGGCCGTTCCTCCGCAGAAGACGTCGCCGGACTACGCGGGGCCGGCGCGGTTGTGGTACTCGTCCTCGGGCAGGCTACCGCCGACGAGGCGGCACGGTACGACGCCGACCGCGTGGTGTGGTGGCCGAAAGGGGCGAGTTTCAGGGCGGAACAGCTCTCGGAAACCGTCGTCGCGGTTGCATCCGGCGGGCCTGTCGGAGGGGCTACGGGGAGCCAGAAAGCCGTGGCGGATGAGGACAAATCGACCGACAGTTGCGGAAAGGTTGGTGTAGTGCGGGACGTCGATGCCACAGATCTGCTTACAGGTTGTCTTACCAGGAGATACCTTAAAGAAAAAGGGCCGGAGTTTCCCTGTTCGGTTGTCTTTATCGATTTGGACGGGTTTAAAGAAGTAAACGATTCCATGGGGCATAGTGCTGGGGACGAGGTACTTGCCGCCTTTGGCAGGTTGCTACGCGAAAACTTGGGGGACGCTGGTGCCGCGGTGCGCTGGGGCGGCGATGAATTCGTCCTGCTCCTGCCCGGCGTACGCGAAGAAGGTGCCCGTAAGGCCGTCGAAAGGATAAGGAAGGCATGGGAGAAAGACATGCCCCGGGCCGCGGCGGAAGCGGGGGTCAACTTCTCGGTGGGGGTGTCGTGGTGCCGGGGCCCGGAGGAGCTGGATGCGGCGATAAAGCGTGCCGACGACCTCATGTACCGGGACAAAAGGGCGAGAAAGGAACGGGCCCACACTGACAAAACACACACGGGAGGTGCTCGACGGACGGCCAGCCCGGGCATCCGGCCCGACGCCGTCGGCCTCTCCCAGGAAGAGCCCGCCGGGGCTGCCGCAGGGTACGCTGGGGCCCGGCCCCCGAATACGGGAGAGCAGGCGGGCGGCGTCTTGGTGGTGGCCGAGCAGGAGCTGGCGGCTTCCCTGCGCGGCGCGGGGTTCAGGGTGGTGTTCGACCCGCGCGACGCCCGGGTGTGCGTCTCCTCGATCGAACGTGTCGCCTATGCCCCCCGCGACTTACCGCTCCTGGTGGTGAAGCGCGGATCCGTGTCCGACATGATCGCCCTGATGTTAAGACCCGATGCCGTTCTGGTGGCGAGAGAGGATCTGCCCGGTGCTGTCGCTTCCTTCCTGTCGAGAGGAGTGGTCGTCGGGCCCGGTGTCGAAGCGACCGAATCCAGTCTGCCCGGTACCCGTGCTGACGAATCGGTGAGGGAAGGGCCGCGAGCCGTCGCGGTCGGTCCTGAAGGCACCGCGGAGGAGGGCCAAACGGACGACCGCGGGGCCGACGCGGTGGACACAAAAGAGCTCTCAATTGCCGCGTCGGTGCCGACGGCACCTGAAGACGGCGTGCCCGACGGTGCGGAAAACGTACGGCACAGCCGGAAGCCAAATCTGTACGTCCTCCCCGGCCGCGGCGCAGCGGGCGGCGTGGCCGTCCCCGACCACGGAGCGGTGTACGTCGTATGCCCCGGCGAGCCCCCGCTGGCCGGACACGTGGCGGCGTCCATAGCACGCCAGGTGCAGAACTGTGCTGTGGTCTGTGCCTCAGGGTCGTCCTCCGCCGCCTTGGCTCTGGGCATGAAGCCGGAGGACCTGGTGCTCTGTGACTGGCGCATCCCTGGCTCGGACGCGCCCGTCCGCGTGGGCGGCATGACCGTGTGGCCCGTGGACCCCAGTAAGTTCCTCGAGGTGAAGGACGCGCCCGTCCGCGGCCTCGTGGACCAGATAAGGGGCAAGTTCCCGCTAGTAATCGTCGACTGCGGCGGTGACCTGTCCCTTTGCACGGGCCTGTCGCGGGAGTCCGCGGTTGTGGTCGTCCGTGCTGGGGGCGGCTATGTGGAGTGGCTGGTCTCCCAGTGGGCCAAGGACCACGGTGGCAACGTCCTGACACTAGGGCGGGGGAACGACCCCGTGCTGGAGCGTGCGGGGAACGGGTTCGTTTTAAAGGCGGGGCAGGCTCCCGGCGGGCTGCGTTCTAATAAAGAAGCCTGAGCGGTGGCGATTCCGCGGTGTACAATGAGATGTTTTTCTGGATGTTTCTGTGGGGCTTTTCGCCGTGAACTGAAATTAGAGAAATACTTTGTAAAAGTAAACAGGTAATCAATAAATCAAATTCACTTCCAATAACGGTAAATTCTGCCGGTATACGGCCCTTGCAATTTTTTGATCTCCCGTTTATTTGGGGTGTAAAATAAAGTCAAGAAACGTCAAAGACAAGGAACATCAAATGGGGGTGAAAAAGGTTGGAGTGTAAACATTCTTGTCCGAATAAAAGTCAAATATAAGCAAAGCGGGATCTTGGACTAAAGCAGGAAACTACCCGCTTCGGTCGAAAATACTTTTAATGGGGTTTCCGTAAAAAATTTTGAAAAAGGAGTTGATCCCAATGGGCGTGAAGTTCAAACCTGTGGTGTTTTTCCTCGCTTTAGCTGTAGCCGTGGCGGCGTTCGCCGTTCCTTCCGCCGCCTACGCCGAGATGGAGTACCGCTTCAGCGACAAGGACACCATCGAGACCGACTTCGCCTGGGGCAAGAACGACATAATCGAGGCCATCGATTTCGAGCTCTACTACGGCTACCCTGACGGCACCCTGCGGCTGGGCAACGACATAACCCGGGCGGAGTTCGCGGCCGTGCTGGCGAGGTGCATCGACGTCTCCGGTGAGCCCGGCCCGAACTGGTACGACGCCGTGGTGGACGGCCTGGTGAAGGCGGGGATAATTCCAGATAAGTCCGGCGATTGGGACGCCCCCATAACCCGGTTGGAAGCTGCCAAGTGGCTCGGGCGGTTGGCTAAGGTGTACAACGTCCCCGTCAGGGAGCCTGGGGCGGGCTTCACC